>JAEEGL016155469.1_pt1 | contig 13233 bp, 10 predicted proteins | sample 9134231 | NCBI WGS metagenome assembly JAEEGL01 (sample SAMN16246548, study PRJNA631951) | gut metagenome | biome: gut microbiome; feature: rumen; material: fiber-attached | host: Bos | place: Iran: Karaj | collected 2018-10
AGGTAACGGCAAAGCGGATATCGCCCGCGCGCTCCCAGTTGTTTTTGAGGGACTGAAAAATCCGCATCCAAATGGAGCTGACAAACGGCAGTCCGCTCAGCAGGGAGGTGCCCCTGACGGTGCCCGCTTTCTGACGGAGCAGCGTCACCAGCACCAGCTGCGGATATTTGACGGGCGTACTCCCGCCTGCCTCACGTCGGTATACCGTCAAATCAAGCGGAGAGCCGTCGGCGCGGATTTCCACATCGTCAAGGCGCGCGATGTAGAGCGCGGCAATGCCGCTCCCGTCATAGGCGGGAATCATCTCTCCGACCGCTTCACCATAGGTGAGCAGGCTGTCGAGATAGTCGCAGATAAACCTCTGCAAGCCCTCTCCGCTGCCGCCCACGCGCACCATGCGGATGAAGTCCGCCGCGGTTTTTTCACATTCCTTATTGTCAGAAACAACACGGAAGCTGCCGATCAGGCGCACCAGCTTTCCGATCGCCGCGTCAATCAGCGGTACCGACTCGCGGAGCGAAGCGTAGAGCTCACGTTCGGTGCGCGTCATCACCTCATTTCGCGGGAAGAGCGAAGCGAGACCTCCGCCGAGAGGACGCGGCACGGTTTGCGCGACGGCTCCGACGTGCGTCCCCTGCTTTTTTCTCCCAAACATCTTTTTCCTCCTATCTTTCGGCGGCAAAGACGGGCAAAGCCCCGCCGCCTTCCATTGCCGTTGTCACGAAATAGCGGATGTCGTCCATGGCGTGGTCATTCTGCTTGACGGGCATATCCGCGCGTTTGTCGCAGTCCCAGCGGTAGAGAGAAAACTCCCTCCGCGAGGCGGCGCAGCTGCGGCAAATGCGGATTTCATCCTTTTTGAGTGCCTGAGACACCCGCCTGATTCCGTTGACAACATTGTTTTGCGCAGGCACCACCGTATACTTTCCGTGACGGCGGATCACCTCGATAAAGCTCGCTGCGGACGGATCGACAACCACCTGTCTGATTTTTCTGCCGCCCGCCAGCGCGCGAAGCCCCTCGTAGTGTTCCTCGTCGGTTTTCTGAAAGCCCTCGGCGCGGGAATCGAAGTAATACTCATCAATCCGGTACCAGATGCCGTCCAGCCTGCCCCATAGACCGAACGACGCTGGATTGACCGTTCCGTAGTCGCAGGAAATGACATACGTGTCAAAGCTTCCCTGCGGCACATCCCAGTAATACTTTTCCTCCGCCATAAACGGATAGACAGCGCCGTAAACCGCCACCCATTTACCGCGCACAAAGCGCTCGTAGAAAACGCCCGAGTACAAAGACTCGTACCTGCGCTTGACTTCCTCGGAGAGCGAGGGATTATCGTCCATCATGAAGTGAAGGTAGAGTGCGTTTTTGCTCTCTGTCTGCTTGATCCACTCCGTGTGGAACCAGTGCTCGGGATGCTCGGGGTTGCAGTTGAACCAAAACCGCGACCCGTCCACCGAACAGCGCGCGATTGCCTGCTCCACAAAGGAGCGCGGCATCAGCGCGACCTCGTCAAAGAGCACACCTGCCAGCGTCATGCCCTGAATCAGCGCCGCGGACGCCTCGTCCTTGCCGCCGAAGAGGTAAAAACGCTTCTGCCGTCCGCGATAGCGCACCAGCAGCAGGTTCTGCGACAGCTTTTCCTCGCAGGAAAAGCCGAGCGATTGCAGAAGCGGCAAAATCGGAGTCACCATATTGCGCCTGAGCGAACGGATGGTCTTGCCGCAGAGGGCAAAATCAGTGCCGCCGCGAAAATAGAAACTCCAGATAACGAAGGACAGCGACATACAAAAGGTCTTTCCGCTCCTCACCGCTCCGTCGCAGATGATCGCGTCCCTGCCGCAATCGGCGGAATTCACATGCCACCAGCTCAGCACACGCAGCTGCTTTGGAGAAAAGCTCTCAATCATCGCCATCACTTCCGACGGCGCTTCTGCCGATTGCGTCGAACAGACTGTCTGCGGTACGGCTTTCCGCACTCATGGTCTCCAGCTTTTCCAACGCCTTGATGCGGTCAAAGAGCTTGATTTCCATAGCACCGTCCTTGGGACGCTTCAGCTCGGAAACCAGGAACAAATCCATTTTTCCGAGCTTCTCCCTGTCGGGCTCCTGCTCAAAGGCCAGCGAGACCGCGTCGGATACGTTGCCGAATGCGAGCCGCTGATAACCTGTCGCCGCCATACAGCCGAGAAGTCTGTTCTGGATCGCAGCCAGCCGCTCCAGCTCCTGCACGACGTGTTCGCAGCAGAGCAGCTTCCGCCCTGTCCGAGCCGCGTCGGGGAACCCCGCCTCCCGCGCCGAGAGAGCCGCGTCACCTGTTTGTGCAAAACAGAGACAGAATTCTCTTTCCCGTGATGTCAGCTTGTTTTTGATAATCCCCACCTCCATGAAATAGTCGAAAGACAGAACTGTCTTCCACTACTCCTCCAAATGCTCCAAAAATTGCATAGAAGTATGCAATTTAAAATAAATTTCCCGAATATTTTTTTCTTTTTCGGCAAGCAGGAGCATGCAATCATCCATTTGCGCACAAAAAAATGAGGCAGCCTGTCAAACAGGCTGCCCCGAAAGGTGGTAGAACAATATGAAATTGTGTTAAATCAAATTGACTTCATCAGCTCCAGGAGCCATACATCTTTGCTCCATCGCCCTGACCGTAGGAGGTAATAACAAAGGCGCCTCCGATTTGGGTTGATGCGTCCTCGGTCTGGTTCCAGATGTTGTTCGGGTTCCAGCTGGGAGACGCGCCCTGGGGCAATCTGACGAAGAGGAGACTTGAACCGATATCTCCCGTGAACGTGACAAGAGAAGCATCGCCTGAGCCCTTGATCCAGTGACCCGTTTCGCTGCCGCTCCAAGTCCAGATGTACCAATCCTCGGTGCCGCTGGCAACTGCTGTCGCTGTCAGATAAACAGTGGGTTTGGGCGGATCGGTGGGAGCCTCGGTCGGCTTCACTGTGGTCGGCTGAATGGTGGTGGGAGCCTCGGTCGGCTTCACTGTGGTCGGCGCTTCGGTAGGCTTCTCAGTCGGCTTTTCCGTGGGCTTTTCTGTGGGCTTCGCGGTCGTCGGCTGGGTAGGAGGCGCGGGCGGCGTGGGACCGTCCACATACTTGCCTGCGTTTCCGATTCCCGTATCCATGCTCGCGGCATAGCGCTGCACCATTGTCGCATCCGTAATGGTCACGATACCGTTGCCGTCAACATCGCCCGCGATCTGCTGTGCTTCAGTTGGAGTAATGATCTCCGCCGCGATACGCTGGATTATAGTCGCGTCCACGACATTGATGTAACAATCAAAGTTTACGTCGCCGACAAGAAGCTTGGTAACGGGAACCGTAACAGGCTGGGTCGTCGGTTCGGTGGGCTTGTCGGTTACGGGCTGAGTGGTGGGTTTTACGGTAGGCTTCTGCGTCGTCGGTTCTGTCGGCTTTTCTGTCGGCTTCTGAGTCGTCGGCTCAGTCGGCTTGTCAGTGACAGGCTGTGTAGGCTGCTGACCCTCACCGTAGTAGTAAACGACATTGACGGCGCCTACGCTGTACTTACCCGTCGCGTTGGCAGGCTCGATATAATCGGTTCTGCCCGCGAGAGGAGAGGTGGTGTAGCTGTCGGTCGAGCTGACCTTGGGGGCGTTCTCGATCACATCGTCGGCGATCTTCTGACCGGTCTTGGCGTCAACATGGCTGGTGATGACCTTTGTGCCGAAGGTGGTCACGCCGCTCTCAATCCATACCTCGCCGATGCAGAGGTAACCGACGTCACCGGGATCCTGCGCGGTATTGGTAGAGCCGTTGCCGTTGTGGAAGAGTGCATAAGCCTTGGGAGCGGTAAAGGTCGCGCCATACCAGTTGCTGCCCTCTGAGGACATAACCTTCGCAGAATTCCATTTGCCGTTCAGCTCAACGGTTGTGCCCGCGTCATTGGTATAATACGCATAGCAGCGGACGGTTGACCAGTTGTTGGTATTCTTATAGTGAATCTTTACGGTGTTGGAGGTAAGAGGCGTGTAGACATACTTAACGTCAACATCACCCGAGAAGGTGCCCGCAGCGTTGGCGGGGATCTTGGAGGTATCGAGCTGATAGCCCGCAATCGCGACAGGCGCGGTGCTGTAGGTCGCGCCGACCTTGTAGCGGGACTTTTCAGGCTCCGCAAGCTGCTTGCCGCTCGCGTCAACGTGGGTGACGTTCACATAGCCTGAGCCTGCGCCTGTCGTCTGATAGACGAAGGTGACCGTGTAGCTGCCGCCCGCAGCGACAGTGCCGCTGGTCTCGCCCTGTGTATCGATCAGCTCATAGTCGAAGAGCAGGTCTGCGTCGGGAGTCGCGCGGTAGGTCATGCCTGCCTTGTAGGTAGCGGTCTGGGTCTTGAGAACCTTGCCTGACTGGTCAACGTGATTGACGGTCAGGGTACCCTCGCCGTCCTTGATCACGAGATTGTTGAAGCTCGCCTTGTCAACCAGAACAGCGCTTCCCTTCGCGGGAATCGAATAGGTGTTGCCTGAAACCTCGCCGAGGCTGGTCAGACCTGCAGAGTTGCCGTTCGCCACAACAACCCATCCCGAGCCGCTGAGGTTGATCGTCCATGCCTGAGAGCCGCCGTTGACGAGGACTGCGAGCTTGTTCCATTCGCCCGCCGTGCTGTTGGAGTAGGTGTAGGCGACAACATCGCCCATTTCGGACTGGAAGCTCGGCGTCACGATATTGGAAGCGTGAAGCGAGGAATAGTGCTTTCTGATAGCGAGCATACCTTTATAGTATGCTGCCAGACCCGACATCGTCTTAACGCGGGTCCAATCAATTGCGTTGATGGAGTCGGGAGACTTGTAGGAGTTGTGGTCGCCCTGCTTGGTTCTGCCGAACTCGGAGCCGGCGGTCATGAACGGGATACCCTGAGAGGTGAGCAGAAGGGTGTAGATTTCCTTCATCTGCTGCTGGAAGTACGTATTTGTGCCCGTGTAATCGGAGGAACCGTTACTCTTGACGATCTTGTCCCACATAATCAGGTTATCGTGGGCGTCGGCATAGGAAAGCGCCTGAGCGGGGCTCTTGGGTGAAGCGGCGGAGTATACCTTACCCTTTACGCCGCTGACGATTTTGCTTGTATTGGCGGAGGTGTTGCCCTGTACAAAGCCCTTGCCCGTGGAATCGGTATCGCCCTTGATGGCGTCACGGTACTGGTCGCCGAACGCGCCGACTCTGGAATCCAGTCGGGAAATACCCGTTCCCTGCCAGCTGAAGATGGGATCGGGATTGAGGGTATCGCCGCCTGTCCACGGCTCACCGTACATGAGAACCTTCCTGCCTGTGCCGTCGGCATAGAAGCTGTCGAGGTTGCTTCTGATCTCGTTCATGGTGGTGACGTCGTGCAGACCCATCAGGTCAAAACGGAAGCCGTCGATATGATATTCGTCCATCCAGTATTTGATGGACTCGATCATAAACTTGCGGTACATCTTCTTGTCGGAAGCCGTCTCGTTGCCGCAGCCCGAGCCGTTGGAGAACTTCGTGGAGGAGTTCATGCGGTAATAGTAACCGGGAACGGTCTTTTCGAAGCTGGAAGCAGTGTTGTAGGTATGGTTATATACAACGTCCATAACAACAGAGATATTTCTGTCATGGAGCGCCTGGATCATCTGCTTGAATTCCTTGATTCTGACGTTGCCGTCGTAGGGGTTCGTGGAGTAGGAACCCTCGGGAGCGTTGTAGTTCTGCGGATCATAGCCCCAGTTGCGGTTGGTGGCAGACGGAGCAGTCTCGTCTACGGACTGGAAGTCATAAACGGGCATGAGCTGGACGCAGTTGATACCCTGCTCAACGAGATAGTCAATGCCGGTGGCGATATCTCCCGCGGTGCCGTTGAGCGTCGTACCCGACTCGGTGAAGCCGAGGTACTTGCCTCTGTTGTCGTAGCTGACGCCTGAAGTCTCGGAAGCGGAGAAGTCACGCACATGCACTTCCCAAACAACCGCCTCACCCGCGTTCTGGAACACAACGTGCTTGTCGCTGTTCCATCCGTCAGGGTCGGTGGAATCGAGGTCGACGACCATCGAGCGGTTGCCGTTGACGCCGACAGCCTTGGAATAGATATCCTGCGTCTCGTTGGTCTGCCCTTTGACGCTGATGACGTAGGTATAAAACTGATTCTTGTGGTCGCCGTCCAGCGACAGGCTCCACACGCCCGTGTTGCTGTCCTTGGACATGGGATATTCACCGATGGTACCCGAGCCGGACTCACTGTCAGAGCCTGTCTTATAGAGCTTCACCTTGACGGAGGAAGCCTCGGGCGACCATGTTTTGAAGGTCGTGGCAGACGGCGAATAGGTGCTGCCGAGGTCTGGTACGTTGTACGCCTTTTCTGCGTAGTTTTCTAGATAGCTCTGGTTACTGTAACCGACAACATCATCCGAGTCGGCGACAGCGGCTGAAGCGGCAAAGCTTGCCGAGCCGATGACCATGAGCGACGCAAGCAAAAGCGACAATGGTTTCCGGAATTTCACTGTCATCACTCCTAAATAAAAAATAATAATCTCAATCGGGCAAAATCACCCACTTATACAGATATATTTTATCAAACACGCACAAAGTTATTTTTCTAATAGAGAAATTAGTTTTGGATTGCAGCACAAACTTTCAATGATGTTTTTAGGCATAATGACCACATAAAGTTACTTTTTTATAAAAAGTTCAAAAACAATACTGACAAATAGGAAATTTCCCGTATTTTGCAAGATTTGCCAAAGATTTCCAATTATTCTATTGACATGGCTTGTGCAAAGTGATAGAATCAATGTGAAGTTTTTTCACATTTTCGACAGTGGTGGATATGGCAAGCTATTATTTGACAACACATATCACCGCCGGGGGTACAAGCTACGGCGTGACGGGGACCGACAACCACATAGCCGTGACATATGCGGACGTCACGGATAAAAAAGACGAGCTGGAGAGACTCGTCTTGCTCTGCAATGAGCTTTCCCTAGACCTTTGCCAGCTGGAGGATGTGCTGGAGGATTTTCTCGCGTTTACAGAATAGACTTTCGACAAACTCTGTGCTACAATATGGTCGGTGATATTTATGCTATGTAATCTATGTCCGAGAAAATGCAACGCCCTGCGTACCGCTCACACAGGACAGGGCTTTTGTCAGATGGGCACGCTGCCTGTTGTGGCGCGGGTCGCGCCGCATTTCGGCGAGGAGCCGTGCATAAGCGGAACCCGCGGCAGCGGCACGGTGTTTTTCTCAGGCTGCACCATGCGGTGCATGTTCTGCCAGAACTACGAAATCTCCGCACAGCAAAAAGGCGAAACGCTCACACCCGCAGAGCTTGCGGAGTGCTACCGCATGCTTGAGGAAAGCGGCGTTCATAACATCAACCTTGTGACCGCCGATCATTTTTCCGAGGCTGTCGCCGAGAGTCTGCGGATATACCGCCCGAACATTCCCGTCGTCTACAACTGCAGCGGCTACCTCTCGCCGAAAATCCTGACGCTGCTTGACGGGTTGGTCGATATCTGGCTGCCCGACTTCAAGTACAGTGACGACCGCCTTGCGATGAAGCTCTCGCTCACACCGAATTACGTCAACACCGCGCTTGCCGCGATAAAGGAAATGCTCTTTCAGGTAGGCAAGCCGCAGTTTGACCAGGACGGCATCATGCAAAAGGGCGTGATTGTACGTCACCTGATTCTGCCCGCGCACACGCGCAAGAGCATTGACGCGCTGGAGCTGCTCAAGCGCACCTTCGGCGACGAGATTCTCGTCAGTCTGATGTGCCAGTATGTCCCGTGGGGCAAGGCGAAACATGATCCGAAGCTCGGCAGGGTGATCACCCGCCGCGAATACGACAAGGTCAAGGATGTGCTGTTCGCGCTGGAGCTGGACGGCTTCACGCAGGACTTATCCGCCGCCACAGCGGACTATATACCCGATTGGGATGATTAAAGGGGCTTGCGCGGCAAGCCCCTTATTCTATCAGATTGATTGTAAAATCAAAGCCCTTTGCCAAACGGAATTGCTTCTCTGCGCCGTCTGTCATCCAGAGGTTGTTGTCGGCGTCCAGCAAGATATAATCAAAATCCTGTGCCTGCTTCCAGAATTCCGCCGCCTTTTCCCTGCCCATGACAAACAGCGCGGTTGAGAGCGCGTCGCTGCGGAAGCCGCTTTCCGAAATCACCGTGACGGATACCGTGCCGTTATCGACGGGATAACCCGTCTGCGGGTCGATGATATGACAATAGCGCTTGCCGTCCCGCTCAAAAAAGCGCTCATAATTGCCCGATGTCGCCACAACCTTGTCGTGACAGGCAACCGAACCGAAATAAGACGCGGTGTTGTCGGGATCGGCAATGCCGATTTTCCAGTCCGTACCGTCAGACTTTGTTCCGACAGCCGCAACGGTGCCGCCGAGATTAAGGATTCCCGCGTTCGCGCCGCAGCACCGCATCACATTGCGCGCCTTGTCGGCGGCATAGCCCTTCGCGACAGCACCGAGGTCGATCTTCATGCCGTCTCCAATCTCCACACGATACTCGCTGAGATTGGATGATTGGGATGTATCGGAAGAAAGGTGAATCCCTATCAGGGACACGTTTTTCAGAAGCGTGTCAATTTTCTCCTGCGATGGAACCTGATACTCCTTGCTGATAAACCCCCACTCCTCCACAAGCGGATAAACGGAAATATCGAGATTACCGTCCAGACGGCTGCATGCGACAAGCGACTCATTAAGGATATCATAGGTTTCACTTTCAACCTTCGCGCTTTTATCGCGGTTGAGTCTGCCGATGTCGCTGTCCTCACGCGAAGCGGAAAACAGGCTGTCCAGCCGCTCGATTTCCGCGCGTACCGAAGCGGCAGTGTGCGCGTCGCCGCGGATTTCGATGTACATAAAGGTGTCCATGCATTCAAAGCTCTCCGCCGCCGATTCGGCAGGCATATAGGCGCAACCTCCCAGCAGGAGCAGCAAAAGCAAGGCTAAAAATTTTTTCATATATTGACTCCGATAAAAAGGCGGCAGACGCCGCCTTTTCATTTTTTACTATGACTTTTTCCACGCGGCGGGAATGAATAACAGCAGCAGCGGGAACAGCTCGAGTCTGCCCGCGAGCATATCAAACATCAGCACGCACTTGGAAAGCGGCGTAAACATCGCGTAGTTGCCCACGGGACCGACGTCGCCGAGACCGGGACCCGTATTGTTGAGTGTCGCGGCGACGGAGGTAAAGCTCGTCACAAAGCCCTTGCCCTCAATCGCCACCAGAGCAAAGCTGATGATGAAAACCGCCAGATAAATCACCAGATAAACTGAGGTGCTGCGCATCGTTTCATGGCTGATTTTCTTGCCGTCCATCTTGACGGAGCGGATGTTGCGCGGATGCACCAGCAGATAGAATTCCTTCTTGACCTCCTTGACCAGCAGAAGGATACGCGAAAACTTGAATCCGCCGCCCGTGCTGCCCGCCATCGCGCCCGTAAAGGTGATGATAATGATCAGCGCCTTTGAGAGCATCGGCCAGTGATTGACGTCGCCGATGCCGAAGCCCGTGGTGGTGATGATCGACGAAACATAGAAGAAGCTCTGGTGGAACGCGTCATAAGCGTTCGGATAGAGCGACATGATATTGAAGCCGATAATGGTCGTAAAGACGACGATCGTGCCGAAATACCACCACAGCTCCTCCATCTTGAACGCCTGACCGAACTTTTTGCCGATCAGCAAAATATAGAAGGTGAAGTTGGTGCCGAAGAGCAGCATAAACACCGCAATGACCGTCTGGAAGTAGTAGCCCTCATATGCGGCGATATTGTTGTTGTGGATGCCGAAGCCGCCCGTACCCGCTGTCGCAAAGCTGGTGTTGATGGCGTCAAAGAAGCCCATGCCGCCGCAGAGGAGCAGAATGCACTCGAGCAGCGTCAGTCCGAAGTAGATGCCATAGAGCAGCAGCGCGTAGTGGCGCATTTTCGGCACTGCCTTGCCCACAATCGGACCCGGACTTTCGGCGCGCATGAGGTAGATGTTCTGCTGACCGCCCAGCTTGGGAATCAGCGCAAGCAGGAAAACGATAACGCCCATGCCGCCCAGCCAGTTCATCAGGCTGCGCCACATCAGCATGCCGTGGCTGAGCTTTTCCACCTCGACGAGGATCGTGGCTCCCGTTGTGGTAAAACCGGAAATCGTTTCAAACAGCGCGTCAACATAGTTGGGTATCTCGCCGCTGAGAAAAAACGGCAGCGCGCCCACAAACGAGAGCACAATCCAGCTCAGCGCGGTCGCGCAGAAGCCCGCCTTCTGATAGAGCACCATATTTTTGGGCTTTTTTACCTTGACGGCAAGCAGCCCGAGCAGGGCGCTGACAGCGCCCGTAATGAGGAAGTACAGACCCTCGTTCTCTCTGTAAATAATCGAGGTCACCGTGCAAAGCTGCATTGCGGCTCCCTCGCAAATCAGCACCCAGCCGAGGATATATAAGATTAATCGCTTGTTCATGGCAGTGGTCTCACCTCAGAATATCATTGAGGTCGCTCAGACCCTGGTGCTTGGTAATGATGACCACCGAGTCATCGGGCATGATCACATCCGAACCGACAGGCAGGATAATTCTACCTTTGCGAGCAATACAGATTATTTGCAGATCATCCTTGAGGTCAAGCTCCGCGAGCGGCTTATTGAGCACGCGCGAGCCGCTCTTAGCGCGGAATTCCAGCGCCTCTACCCTGTCCTCGTGCAGTCTGTAGAGCGTCTCCACGTTGCTGCCGAGAGAGTTCTGCACCGCTCTGACATAACGCGCGATATATTCGCCCGCGATTTTCTTCGGGTTGATCACACACTCGAGGTCAATCTGATCAATGATGGAATCAAAGTGCGAATTATTGACCTTGGTGATCGCCTTTGCCTTGGAAATATTCTTGATATACATGGAAATGAGGATATTCTCCTCGTCGTAGTCCATCAGCGCGGCTACGCCGTCGGTGTGCTCAATGCCCTCGCTGAGCAGCAGATCCTGATCCATGCAGTCGCCGTGAATAATCACCGCGTCGTGGAGCATTTCCGAAAGCTCTTCGCAGCGTTGGGGATTCTTCTCGATAATCTTGACGCTGACGCCCGCCTTGAGCAGACGCTGCGCGAGATAATAAGAAATCTTGCCGCCGCCGAGAATCATCACGTCGCGGCTGCGCGCAATGTTCAGCTCCGCCTTTTTGAAGAACTTCGCGGCAATTTCGGGCTTGGAGGCAATCGAGATCCTGTCGCCCGCGCGAATGACAAAGTCGCCGTTCGGGATAAATACCTCGTTTCCGCGCTCGACCGTGCAGATGCGCACCTTGCCGCGCAGAATGTCGATTCTGCTGATGGCGCGGTCGACCAGAGGGCTTTTTTGGGGAACGCTCACCTTGATCACTTCAAACAGTCCCTTGGAGAAGCTGTCAATCTCCAGCGCGCCCGAAAAGCGCAGCAGGCGGCTGATTTCCACCGCGGCGGTCAGTTCGGGATTGATGAACATGGAAAGACCGAGGATATCCTTTACGCGGAACAGATCGTTGGTGTATTCGGGATTCCTGACACGCGCAATCGTGTTTGGACACCCGCAGGTCCTCGCCATCAGGCAGGTATAGAGATTGACCTCGTCGCGCGCGGTCACGGCAATCACCAGATCCGCGTCTCCCGATCCCGCCTCCGAAAGCGTTTCATATGTCGCGCCGTTGCCCTCTATTCCCATACCGTCAATCGAGTCGGACAGACGCGTCACGGCGGCTCGGTTGATGTCGATAACCACGATGTTATGTCCTGCGAGATTCAGTTCTGAGGCAATCGAGGTACCAACCTTGCCGCAGCCCACTATAACAATTTTCATAATGCTTTGTCATTTCCTTTATCCGTAATAGTGTTATCGAAATGATACACCTTTTCACCGTAAAAATCAAGCAGATTTCTTATTTTTTATTGCAAATCCACCCAATACTATGCTAAAATATAAATATATACATTGAGGGGAGAGTTTATCATTGAAACGTGAGAACTACATTTCATGGGATGAATACTTCATGGGCGTCGCCCTGCTCGCCGCCAAGCGCAGCAAGGATCCCAACACACAGGTCGGAGCCTGCATTGTGGACAGCAACAATATTATTCTCTCCACAGGCTACAACGGCTTCCCCTACGGCTGCTCCGACGACCTCTATCCGTGGGAGCGCACGGGCAAGGATACCAAATACAGCTACGTCGTCCATGCCGAACTCAACGCGATCCTCAACGCCCGCGGCAAAAACCTCAAGGGCGCGAGAATCTATGTCGACCTCTTTCCCTGCAACGAGTGCGCCAAGGCGATTATCCAATCGGGCATTTCCGAGATCGTCTATCTGTACAACAAATACGCCGATACCCCTGCCACTATCGCCTCCCGCCGCATGCTGACCTCCGCGGGCGTGAAGCTGACGCAGTTTGAGTCAAGCGTGGACACCATTGTCCTCGACTTCAAGGCAAACGCCTGATGGAGCGCATGGAGCGTCAGTTCGCGTTCGCGCTCGAGGCTGACAAGGAGAAAAATATCATCCGCCATACCCTGGTTTCCGACGGCAGCCGCCGCGAGAACGACGCGGAGCACGCGTGGCACGCGGCGCTGATGGCGGTGCTGCTCAGCGAGTACGCCAATGAGAAAATCGACGTCCTGCGCACCGTCACGATGCTGCTGATACATGATAGGGGGGAAATCGACGCTGGTGACACCTACTCCTACGACGAGCAGGCGAATCTCAACCGCCGCGAAAGAGAAGAAAAAGCAGCCGACCGCGTGTTCGGCATCCTTCCCGGCGACCAGCGCGGCAAGCTGCGCGCGCTGTGGGAGGAATTCGAGGCGTGCGAAACGCCTGAAGCAAAATTTGCCCACGCGATGGACAATATCCAGCCCGCGATGCTCAACAACGCGACAAATGGACAGGCATGGGTTGAGCACGGCGTCCGTCTCAGTCAAATTCTCCGACGCAACCAAATCACACCCAAAGGCTCACAAATGCTCTGGGACTACGCGCTCGGTCACATCTTTCTGCCCAACGTGGAAAATGGGAATATCATCGACGACGTAAATTGATTGTCAACTTTTCTTTCGTTAATTAGTTGACAAACAGCATTTGCCGTGTTATAATGTCAACATAGTTAAAAGAAAGAAGTTGACAATATGGCAGAAACCACAACCGGAAAAGCACCCTCCAAGGCGCGTCTGACGACGCTCGCCATGGTTC
>JAEEGL011153714.1_pt1 | contig 13232 bp, 16 predicted proteins | sample 9134231 | NCBI WGS metagenome assembly JAEEGL01 (sample SAMN16246548, study PRJNA631951) | gut metagenome | biome: gut microbiome; feature: rumen; material: fiber-attached | host: Bos | place: Iran: Karaj | collected 2018-10
ATATCTGCCACTTAAGGCAAGCATAGCAAACATATACAGGCAGTTGTCGTAGTATCTGCGGTCGCCATCCCTAAGTGGTGTGTTCCAAAAATCTTCCACCGCCTTTAGTGTCCATTCATTGTCCGAAGCCAGGCTGGCCTGGGCAATAGTTGCAGTAAGCCCCACAGGATGCAGGGCTTTGCCTGGGATGACCGTTCCGTCAATGGCATAGATGCCACGATTATTATCCTCAGGAAGCGAGTAGAAAAATCGCTGCAGATTGTCTGCGGTTTTTCTGCTCCACTGCAAAAATTCTAAATCTCCCCCATCATCTTTTGTCCATGCATAGTTTAGGCCGATATTTGCTATAGTTCTGTATGCATCGCTGTAGAACCAGTCATGTCTGCCGCCAAAATTTCCATCATCAGGATAAGGTGTGCCATCATAAAAACTATACTCAGGCGAAAGGCCTGTTTTAGGATGACAGGCTGTCTTTAAAAAGCCGCGGCTAGCCTGGGCTGCCTTCTTCCAAAAATCCCTATCCTCAGGATAGCAATTTTCAGCAAATAACTCATAGAAATGTGGCAAATGATATGAAGGATCTGTAAAGTGCAAACTAGGGACAAACTTTATCAATCCATCCTCGGTCCACATGTTGTGACCGCCGTAAAGCTCCTCATGATGAATACAGGTTTTCAGAAGCTCTTTGGCCATATGGCTGTAATTAAAGATGCCATCACCATCACCCCATCTGTGGCTGGCAAAAATGAGAGCCATTGCAAAATATTCCTCACCATCTGGAGCAGGCCCATCCGAGTATTTCTCACCATTTGTACCAATGGACCATGCAAAATAGCCTTTATTGGCACCATCCCTTAAATACATATTTGACATGGCCCAGTTCCACAGCTGATTGAACTCCTTTTGTCTATCCATCTGAACGCACATCATCATGCCATAGGAAATGCCTTCAGTTCTGGTATCATTATTGCCCGTGTCCACCAGGTACCCCATCTGCCCATCTGGTGTAGTGTAAAAGAATTTGGTGCTACCATAGAAAATCTCATTGAATGTGGACTCTACTCTAGCATCAATCTCTGCCTGGCTTTTCCCGATTTCCAAAAATAAGTTCTTCATAATTTGTAAAATTCCCCCAATAAATGACACAATCATTCACTATATATTTTTTCTACAAACCAGTTTGACCATGATATCGTAAACAGCGTTAAAAAGGCTCCCGCCCAAACATCAGTAGCATAGTGAACGCCCAAAAGCATGCGAGATATCATTGTTGATCCAGTTATAAATATTGCAACGGTCCACATTATGATGTCCCATTTTCTAGTCCTAAAATCTGGAACAAATCTTCTAAACATAACAAGGATGAAACTAAGAGCCGACTGGGCAGCATGGCCAGAAGGAAATGATGAATCATGAACTATTGGATAACGCACAAACCAATAATTAAACTGCATATCAGGATCTGTAAGCCAGATAAACCTTGGGCGATTAAAGCAATACTTAATCAAAGTCTGCCCCAAAACTGCCATAAGCGCAGCACTCAAGCCAACTATCATTACTTTTCTCAGTTCCACCACTTGTGCATGGCTACATATATACTGGACAGCCCATCTTGCAAGAATAATGAATAGGACATAAATCATAATCATATTACCGAACCATTCCTTATTCAGCATGTAAATAGACAGCCCATTTATTCCAATAAAAGCAATCAGCGCTAACCACCCTAGAACTAATGAAAGAATCCTCTTTTTTGCCAATCTAATGGTGTAAAAATTACTAATCACAAAAAATATTCCAACCATTGGCGTGGTAAACAAACCAACTATTTCAAATACTCTTCCATAGGCACTGTCAAAGCGATATACCTCTTTTGCAATTGGTAAATCCAAAAAAGTAAAAACCACCATACCAATCACAAAAACAATAATCCACACCTGTGACTTCCATACTAGCTTTTCAAATACTTTCAAATCCCAACCCCCGGCTATTGATTTCTACTCCCAATTATATTGTTTTTTCTCCAAATCTCCAACCATCTTTGGGATATATTCGCCTGATGCTACTATTTCCTCCCCATTAGAATCGCTGAGCCTGTAAGTCCCATCCATGTGGACTCCCACTTGCTCATAAACATCCCGTTTGTTGTATCAACTAGCTTAACTTCTTCATAGCCCATGTCCTTGAGCTTTTTAACAAAGCTTTCCATGTCACCGTACTTGGCCTTTGACATGATGTCATGAATAGCAAAGGTGCCGCCCTTCTTAAGGGTCCTTAGTGTTTCCATAAGGATTGCCTGTCTGTCACTACTTGGGATGTTATGATATACATAATTGCTGGTAACCACGTCAAAGGTCTCATCTGGGAAATCCAGCTTGCAGGCATCGCCCTGTTGGAAGGAAGTATTGCTCACACCCTCTGCTGCTGAATTACTCTCGCATAGGTTCTTACTAAAAGAAGCGTACTCCTTGCCCCATCTATCAATTCCAATGACCTGGGCCTTGGAATTTTTCTTTGCAACAGCAATACTTAATGCACCGCTACCGCAACCAACATCCAGGCACTTGCCACCATCAGGAATTTCCACATATGAAGCCACCCCATCGATAATCTGTTTTGACATCTGTCTCTTGCCATTGTAAGAAAAAGCTCTGCGCATCAAAAACATCCATAGTGTCATTACCAGGCATAGGATTGTCAGCACCAGAATAACCTTTCCCACTACAGATGCAATTCCTATAACTACAGTTGCAATACAAAATACCACTGCAACTGCAAGAGCTCCTAATACCATTCCCTTTGGCATCCAATTCTTATAATCTGCTTTCATTTTTCTCCCTCCATTTATAATTTAGTAATAATTAATACAACGTGCATACCCACGCTGCAAGTACTGACACTGTTGGAAATATCACCAGTAGTTTCAATAGCTGGCTCTTTATGTTAAATCCATACTTCATGTTCTTGTAAACGCTCTCTACTTCCGGATAATAGTACTGAAAAAAATGAAACTTCAGTAAAAGGAAGTAATCAAAGCACACCATGTCATAAATTTTGTAAACCGTGAATATAAAAAAGAATCTGAAAAAGAACTGCCAGAATGTGAAGCCGCTTCTAAAGCCATCCCATATGGAAACGACTCCGACACCAAGTACCATCAGCACGCTAAGAATTACTAGTAGCCAGCCTATTGCTCTGGCGCCGTAGAAAAGCTCTTTCTCCCTTGGAACCAGAACCTCCTGTGCTTCTGCTGGCGCTGACGAGAAAAACTTCTCATTCTGGATAAAAGCAACTGCTGAAATCAGCATAAGTGTTATGGCAACGCAAAACACTATTGTAAGAAAAACAGTTAAAATCATTTCATCACCTCCGCCACTGTTTCATGATACTACTTTTTGTTAGTTATGGCTAACCTTATTTTGAAAAATAATGCCCAAGAAAATCATCTTCTCTTGGGCGTTTTATAAGGGAATGTTTTTACATCAGGCTCTTGCCACTTCCCCAAGCATCGCCAACTTTTTCACCAACCACATGGTAAGCATTATTAAATGGATCAAATGTGATAGGTTTAACCTTGCTGACATCCACTTTACCATCCGTGAGAGCTGATTCATCAACACTGACATTAACTATCTCACCCTTTAGAATGCAGCTATTATGGTCAAAGCTCTTAACCTTGCACTCAATGCAAACAGCAAGTTCATTTATAATAGGTGCATTTACATTGGCGCTTTTTGTAGCTGTAAAGCCAGCCTTGGCAAACTTGTCTTCTTCCTTATTTCCTGATGCAATACCTACATAGTCGCAAGCAGCCACATGGTCCGCATCAGCCATACTGATAGTAAAAGCCCCTGTCTTTTCAAAATTCTTGCATGTCTTATGTCCGACAGACAAGCAAATAGAAACTTCATTAGCCTCACTTATGCCGCCCCACGCAGCATTCATTGCGTTAGGCACACCATTCTCATCGTAAGTTGCAATGATCCATACTGGCTGTGGATAGCTCAGTGGCTTCGCCCCAAAATCTTTTCTACTCATAATTTACCCCCTATTTAAAAAGCCCGCCAGCGATATCCTTAATCTCTTTCATATCGATTTTACCGTCAGCTAAAGCTTCTTTTACTTTCTTGATGTCAGCATCATCAACCTTAACACCAGCCTTGTTTAAAAGATCTTTTGCCTGATTGATATCAGCGCTTTTAAGCTTTTCAAGAAGCTCCTTGTTACCTGCTACTTTTGTAATGATGTCTTTTACATCCATGATAAAAACCCTCCCTTTCAACTATGCTTTATATTAATACACCTTCACTTTCAAACACTGCCTCTATTGAAACATCCCCATTTGATGAACTAAGGCAATGTGAGTTTACCTTTTTTCTCTTAATGCAATTAAGATTAGCACTTTCTTTTTTACTCTTCCATACGCTAAATAATAAAAGGCACAAAGAAACATAACTATGTTGTTTCTTTGCACCTTTTTGAAATTACCAGTTTTCTTTTAGGGCCTGTCCATTATATTTTTTAGCTGCATTTAAAAAGCTATAACCGTTTCCTATACAACCACCATCACATACGATGTCAGATGCTACAACATATCCACATCTATCGTCGGAAAGACTTGTTGCAAGGTAAGCGATTTCAGAAGCTTCAGCTCCTCTATATAAACCAGTATAGGTTAGAAGATTCTCTGTACCCTCGCCCTCTTCTTTTTCTGTCATAGGAGTTTTTACGAAACCCGGGCTAACAGAAAATACGCGGATGCCCTTATTTGCCATATATTTAAAAGCACAATTCTTGGCAAACCAGCGAGAAAAATTCTTGCTAATCATATAAGCAATTTGTGTATTTACACTTTCATCTCTCATAAGTCTTGCTTTTTTGACCATTTTATTTAAGAATTTTTCTTCGTCTACAATGGCAAGCTTATAAACTTTCTCAGATGGCAATAATAGCTTTGGCAAAATATAGCCAGAATTTGAGGCTATATCACATATTACTCCACCATCCATAATCTTATAAAATTCCTGGTTAACATACACTGTTCCCAGTGCATTTATTTTAATAATAGTCTCTCGGTTTGCCATTGTGCCAGATACGCCAGCACAATGGAAGACCTTTTTAACATCACCTAAGGAAGCAGCAAAAGATGCTAATTGTTTTACGTTTTCACGGTTAGAAACATCACAAGTTGTTGGAACAACTTTAAAACCTTTTTGGTTAAATGCACTAGCTGTTTCCTCTAGCTTTTTTAAGTTTCTACCTGTTATTACTACTACATTATCTTTAGGAAGATTTGAAACAATAGCTTTTCCGATTCCGCTTCCTCCACCAGTCACAACACATACATTACTCATTTTTTTGCTTTCTATAAATCTAGTTTTTTCTTTAATTCTTCAGCAACTTCTAAGCCACTAAATTCCATAGGGATAACATAATTGTCATCATCCCCATGTAATGGTGTCCATACCTGAGCATAGAAAGGATTCTTCTTTGCAATATCACCATAATGCCAAGTCTTGCTGATACATTCTGGACACCAGTGACCACCTTGAAGAACTGCATTTACAGATAATACAAATTCATGACCATCTGCACATTTCCAACGTACTGGAGTATAGATATCTGTTGGAACATCCTTTTCAAGATACTCTCCGCCTCTGAATGCTGCAGCCTTTTTCAAATCCTCAAGTGTAAGGTTTTCTATACCCTTAGACTCGTCATATCCGTGATCAAGATATGTTTCCTCTTCACTTGGATGGAATAATTCAACATCATCCCATGTGCCTATTGCTGCGCGTTTTTCCTTTGAGCCATAGAATGCTTTAATCCAATCCTCATCATTGTTTTCAAGAGCATAATATAGACCACCCTTTTTAGCACCAATTTCCTTATTGTGAGCTTTCATTTGCTCAGCAGTTGGGAACATTGCGGCAATCATTGGATTAGCTTTCATTCTTCTCATTTCCTCTGTAACACCAGCCCAATATGCTTCACCTGGAATACAACGGAAATGAAGAATATCATCAAGTTTTTGGCTGTCAGAGAAATAATGTCCATGGAAGTTGTAAAGTGGTAATGCGTCTGCATCATATAAATCTTTGATGCTGATATTAAATGGTGAAAGTGTAATCTCCATTAGTTCCCAGCAAGTTTTTCTGTATGCAGGGCCACTACTTAAATTGTAGGCCTTTCTCCAGAAGCTCTCTGGAACCCAATCTTCACAAACATTTGCCATACAAATACCTGACTCAATAGAAGTACTCCATTCAAGAACATTATTTGCTGGCTGGTGGAAAATAATAGGCTCCTCTCCAGCACCTTCAGCACTTGGATGCTGGCCTGTCTGTCTGATTGATACCCAATGCTTTAATCCAGAATCAAATACAGCCATTTCTGAAAATACCTTTGATAGGGCATAGTAATCAAAGATAGATGGATTAATAGGGTCTCCTACTCTTCCCCAATGAATTGGATATGTTCTAGCACCTGTTTCAGCTACAGTACCGATATAAACAAAGTGAACCTTGTCAGGATCAGGCTGCTCTTTGATGGCTTTGATTATGCTAAGAGTTGATCCAATGTTTGTATATAATGTTTTTTCTGGGTACTTGTCTGCTGCTGGTGAAACCATTGCTCCAATATGAAGCACATAATCAGCGCCATCAACTAATCTTTTGATATCATCGTATTCTGCCAAGTCGCCCCAAACAACTTCTAAATCAGGGCATGCAAACTGCTTCATCTTTTGACGGTTTACAGCCGATGGTCTTGCAAATGCTTTAACCTTAAATCTATTATTTCTGCTAAGTAACTGTTTAAGTGTTTCCTGCCCCATTGTTCCAGTAACACCTGTTACAGCTACTACTTTTTTGGGCTTAGTAATATCAGCATATACCTGTGGATCATCGAATGTTCTTGCAGCGTCGTAAGCTTCTTTAACTGCATTAAGTGCACGTCTAGCCATTCCAGCATCACCGATAACCATATAACCAGCACCGATTTCTCTAGTAGCTTTTTCTAAAGCTTTTCCATCTCTTGCTTTTGCACCAATAGCAAGAACAGCATAATCACAAGAAAATTCTAAAGTCTCATCATTTCTTGTTCCAACTACCTTGCCATCTTCGATAGATGTAACAGTAACTTCAGTTTCTTGCTTAATGCCATCAGCATATAAGCTTTCCTGAACGCAAATCTTTCGTGCCATTCCAAGGTCGGCACCACATTCTTTCATCATTTCAAGAACTGTTACATTGCTACCTTTTTCTGCCAAATACTCAGCGACCTCAAGGCCTACAAGCCCCCCACCGATTACAACGATATTGCCTTTTACTTCTTTTATTCCATTTAATACATCATGAGAATTTACTACAAAAGCTTTATCATTGCCTGGAATTCTAGGAATAAGCGGCTCTGAACCAATAGCATTAAAAACGGTATGAGGCTTAATTTCTTTAATAAGCTCTGGAGTAACTGGTGTATTTAATCTGATATCAAAACCAAGTCTTTTAGCTTTATTTGCCATCGAAATAACAGCGGCTTTCATTTCTCCTTTGCGAGGTGCTTCTCCTGCTGTTCTAAACTGGCCGCCAAGAGTGTCTGTTGCTTCGCAAAGAATTGGATTATGTCCTCTTTCTTTTAAAACAATTGCAGCCTCTAAACCAGCAATTCCACCCCCCGCAACTAAAACAGTCTCAGGCTTATTGGTCTTTTCTATTTTGCATTCAAGTTCACGACCAACTGCTGGGTTTCTAAGGCATGTAATCTGAGGGCAATTAGCATCAGCAAAGCCATCAAGGCAACCTTGATCACAGCCAACACAGTAATCAATATCATCTACCTTTCCTGCATATGCTTTATTTAAGAATTCTGGATCAGCAAGCTGCGCTCTACCGAGAACAACCATATCTACTTTATCTTCAGAAAGATACTTTTCAGCAAGTGCAGGGGTATTAATTCTACCTACACCAATAGTAAGCATAGCTGTTTCCTTACGGATACGTGCTGCATTTTCAATATTAAATCCCTGTGGAAGATCTACAGGTGGAACCTCGAATTTCTGCGCTGCAGAAATAACATTTCCTCTCGATACATCAAGTACGTCTACGCCAGCTTCTTTTGCCATTTTACAAAAGGCTATTGTGTCTTCAATTGTCATACCACCTTCTAGGTAATCATCCTGAGCGCATACTCTCATGAATAGAGGCATATCTTCTGGGATATTAGCTCGGATAGCTTTAATACACTCAAGTGGGAATTTAGCTCTATTCTCTAAGCTTCCACCATATTCATCTGTTCTATGGTTGATTCCACCAGAAAGGAAAGAATGAGGAAGGTAATTGTGAGCACAGTGGAATCCAATACAGTCAAATCCAGCAGCTACGGCTCTTGCTGCAGCCTTACCATAGCATTCAACAACCTCTTTAATCTGTTCAATAGTCATTCCAGGAATAGTCATTTCAGCAGATACAGGCATGTCACTTGCTACAAGAATTTGTGCTGTTTGATCCATGCCAACACAGATGCTTCCCTGCCATAACTGAATTCCGGCTTTTCCTCCTTCGGAATGAATGGCATCTGTAAGTTCTTTCATGCCTGGGATATACATATCATCGCTTAGTGATAAAAAGTGACGAGGTGCACTAGGTGTATGAACACTACTAACCTCTACCATATTTAGAGCACATCCGCCCTTTACTCGTGCTCTGTGATATTCAATTAAAGTTGGAGTTACAAAGCTTGTATCATGAGAAAACTTTGTACCCATTGCAGGCATCATAGCTCTGTTTTTGAGCTCTAAGCCTTTGATTTTGATTGGTGAAAACAGATTTTCAAACATTATTTACCTCCATTTTTTGGGTTAATACTTCTTAACTAATGATAATATGTACATCAACTGTATGGTCAATATGGTATAATTGATGAAAAATCAGGCCAAAACTTAGCATTAAAGCTTTTATAACCATCATATTTGTTAAAAATTTAGCAATATGCGATTATTTTCGCCTAAATTCTATACATATAGTGTACGGTTTTGCGAGGTAAGTATGAAAATTAATGAGGTATGTAAAAAAACAAATATAACGAAAAGAAATATACATTTTTATATAAAGGAAGGACTAGTGTCACCAGTTACGGATGAGCATAATGGATACTATAATTTCTCCAACGAAGATTGTAGTCATCTTATTTTCATTCGAGACATGAGAAATGCTGGGGTTCCACTATCTGTAATCAAATCCATATTTGTTAATCCTTATACAGCAAGTTACTATATAAGCTCTCATATGCGTGATTTAAAAAATGAGCAGCGCCATATTGAGCAAACACTTGTCAGTCTTAAATATATTTTGGATAACATGCCATTATATCCAGATTTGTTAACTGTTAGTCGTCTCGCACAGGATGCAGCTATCCCAGCAAAATCATTTGATATATCAAATGATGGATATTTTGATCCTTATGTAATAGCCGCTATTAATCAGTTTCTATGGGGGTCTTTCATAAGAGATGAGTTAAATGAATACCAAGAGTTTTTATGGGAAAAGGTTAATAGACTTTCTACAGGCAACCCATCGCCTGAGTATATTAAACTAGGGCAAACTCTATACTCAACTAATACAGAGCTTATTAGTCAGCTATTTTCTTATAACATAAAACACTATAGTGTTATTGAAGATTTAACCGAGACTGAGCTTTCAGTATATGCAAAGGGAAAAATCAAGGAACTAAAGCAAATCATACACAATCCTCATTATATAAAGGTATGGGTGGACAACTATGAATCCTTCTTTAGGCCACTTGTCATTCTACAAGTATCTGATCTAAGCGCGCTAGTTCAAAAATTAAGCCCATATTATGAAAGATATGTTAGAAACATAAATCAGATTAGTAACATTATATTTAGTTACATTAAATCAGAAGAAGGCAAAGACATATTATATGATATTGAAACTATACTTGGTGAGCATTTTGATATAGAACATGCAAATCATGGTGAAATTGAGGCACTTTTGGAATTGCCAAATATGTATTCTTTATTTGAAAAAAACTAAAATAGTAAAAGGCGCCAATTGGCGCCTTTTACAAATAGTTATGTGAAGAATAGCTGAAAATACTATCTTTCCATAATCTCCTGATACAAAAGTGGTATTTTTTCAGAACGCCAGAGCCAAAAACGCAATCACATATATTCCTACTATAATTGCAGTGGCAATCCAATCTAGAGTACCTAGGATCTTCACTACCTTATCTTCCCTGGCTAGTTTTCTCCCTACGAAAAATGCTGCAAAACCAAAAAATGCAAATATGAAAACTATCAAAGTGATAATTCTAAAAAAAGCAGAATCTATATTCCTATTAAGTAACAAAAGTGCAGATACCACCGATACTACTGGGATTGATTCAATTATTATTGCTGTTGTTCGCTTCGTCATTTTTCCGCTTTCTTTTTGGATATCTTTTTTTATTAGAAGTTTCTTCCGTTCCATCCCCAGTCATTTACTGGATGATAGGTCACATATATTGCATCCCCTGGAATTCCAAGCTTATTTGCAAACAAATCGCAAATCTGACCTGTGAGTTTGTCATATGATTCAGACGGTGCATTACCATATAGGCTAACTGCAATATAAGCACCTTTTTCAAGCTTCTTTCCACCTAACCATAAATCATAGGCATCTTCAATCCCTACCATAAGATAGGTCTCAGACTTGCCTAATGTAGTAATAAGCTTTCCAAGTTCAGACTTGAGTTCTTCTTTTAATTCTGATGTAACTGGAACAGTTATTTTTGAATCTATAAATGGCATAATTTACCCCCTAATTAAAAAGCCCGCCAGCGATATCCTTAATCTCTTTCATATCGATTTTACCGTCAGCTAAAGCTTCTTTTACTTTCTTGATGTCAGCATCATCAACCTTAACACCAGCCTTGTTTAAAAGGTCTTTTGTCTGATTGATATCAGCGCTTTTAAGCTTTTCAAGAAGCTCCTTGTTACCTGCTACTTTTGTGATGATGTCTTTTACATCCATGATAAAACCCTCCCTTAAATATATTTTATAATTCATATTCAACATGAGTTGTTGTCTTTCAAATACCGCTTCTACTGAAACATCCCCATTTGATGAACTAAGGCAATGTGTGTTTACCTTTATTCTCTTAATGCAATTAAGTTTAGCACTTTCTTTTTATCTCTTCTACATACTAAATCAGTATTTTAGAGTTGAAAGAAAAAAACAGCCATCTTCTATTCAAAGAAGTGGCTGCTTGAGCTTTCATGTATGTAAATATTCTTAGATTCGTGCAGAAAGTACTACTGCCTCATCAGTATATACTGTGCCAGAATAATCATGCTTAAAATGAACAATGTCTTTTTTCATAGATGATGGTGTTGCACACTTGCCATCTACATTTACTACAAGCTCGATGTTTTCATCGTACTGGCTTAACTCTGCGATAATATCCTTGATTCTCATATCTCTAACCTTTCCGTTACAAAAAACACAGTTTATTCACAAACTTCGATAGGATATCACGGTTATAAATAGCTGTCAAGTAAGCAAACACTAGTTATGTGAAGAATAGCTGAAAATACTATCTTTCCATAATCTCCTGATATAACAGTGGTATTTTTTCAGAACGCTTTTGCCCTTCACTATCAAGTAATGATGCAGGCTGCTCACCATATTTGGCGACATATAAGAAAGGTCTAGGACCACCATCATCTATAGTGGCATAATAGTGGGCATTGCATACAGGACAATAAAAAGGTCCTAGGTTTCCATATCTACCGTCATTAGTTTTTATGAGAATCTCATTATTACATTCTTTGCATGTATATAGATAGCCATAGAACTCTTGGTTTATTGTTACAGATGGCCTATCTTTTACTGACTCTTTTATTTTTTCAAGCTCCGATTTTTTTGCTTCAAATTCGGCACTCTTCTTTTGTTCTTTTTCTTCGTTGAGTTTTTTTATAAAGGCAACAAGCATATCACCTTGTTTATAGTCATAATTGGTTAGTGGATCTATAAGTACTAAAGTAGCCTCAAATTCTTTGATTCCAATACATTCTTTAAGCTTTTCAAATGCTTTTTCTGCACCAGCGCCACTTTGGCAGGCAAAGGCTGCTATCTTCTTTGTAGCTAACTCAGGTGTATTTTTAATAAAGGTTCTAAGTGGTGGTGCAAAGTTACTTGCCCATACTGGAAAACCAAAGACTATACGTTCATAGTCGTCTATATTTATAGCGTAAGGCTCAAGTTCAGGAGTTTCAGCCATGACAGCACTTTTACCACCCCAAAAGAATTTTTTAAATCCTTTATTTGGATATTCTTTTTTAGGCACTAACTCTAGTACGTCAGCGCCAATACCTACACGAAGTTCTTCAGCGACATATCTAGTATTGCCTTCAAGCGAAAAATAAACTATTAGTGTTTTGTCCATATTAATTATTCCCCCATTAAAAATATCTTAATATTCAGGCCACATGTCACCTGTTTTTAATCCCTTATTTGTTAGCCATGAATCTTCTACTGTCACATAGGATTCATTTCCGTAATCATCAACAAGAGTTACAGAAACAGTAGGTGCTTTGTCAGTGCATTCTTCGCAACCGTAATCTCCATCAAAGATGTGTTTAATTATTTTCATTTAAAATCTCTTTCCGCATTTAGGGCAAAAATCAAAGTCTTCAGATGTCTCGTAGCCACAGTTATTGCAGTGTTTATAGAAACCTCTTCCTTGGCTTACTTTATTTAAATCTTCTGGTTTAATTTGAAGATCTTCGCCTGAAGCAATACGCTTTCCTATTTCTGAATCAAGCTCATAGACAGTGCCACAGCAACTCATTTGAACGTAATATCTTTTATTCCATTTAAATGTTGGGATAAAGAAAAGAGATAGAACTGTATAGAGCATGAAGACTTGATATCTTCCATACTTTCCGCAATTATCGCAAATGACGGTTTGAGTAAAGTCAAAGTCTTTACGACCATCAGTTATTCCCAAAATAAAAAACATAACCTATTCTTCCTACTATTAGTATTAGTCATAGTCATTCTTTACCTTTTCTATAGGTTCGACTATGCTGTTTATGATACTGTGGATTGGTTTCATTCTTCTACCGCATAGACGGTTTACTAAAGGCTCCAACCACAGTCTCTTTGTTTATTTGTTAATCAGTTAGTTACCGCATGACGGTTTATCAAGAAGTAGGTTACGATTGCAAGGAG
>JAEEGL010076685.1_pt1 | contig 13231 bp, 7 predicted proteins | sample 9134231 | NCBI WGS metagenome assembly JAEEGL01 (sample SAMN16246548, study PRJNA631951) | gut metagenome | biome: gut microbiome; feature: rumen; material: fiber-attached | host: Bos | place: Iran: Karaj | collected 2018-10
CCGAAAAATACGAAACGTACCGCAAAAAAGAGCGTAACACAAATATTATGAGGGGATTATCATTTGTTGGCGGAACTGCATTAGCCATTATTTCGGCAAATTATTCAATGGCATTAATGACTGCGGTGATAATTGCAACAATTGTTATCTTCCTATTTTTTGTAAAGAAAAACGCTGAATATCAATACAATAAAAACATAAACCTCAATCTTAAAAATATCAATCAAAGCGAACTCAAAGCCTTAGACAACGACAACTCCGACTTTGACGGCGGCGCAGAATTTGTTGACCCAAAACACTGTTACACATACGATTTGGATATTTTTGGCAACCGATCAATTTTTCAAAAACTCAACCGAACTATCACCCAAGGCGGCAAAAATCTTTTGGCAAACGGATTTATCAACCCGTCAAAAGATATTAGCAAAATAATTGAAACTCAACAAAATACACAACTATTTATAGACGAAGTGGATGCTCGTCAAAACTTTATTGCCGAGGGAAAACTTTTCAAAGACGATATCACCGACCAAAATATCGAAGATATTTCAAAAGCTGAATATTTCTTTACTAATTCGCCGTTGTGGAAAATCATTGCTATAACATTGATTACAAGTACTTTATCAACTATTATTCTGGCATCATACGATATTGTGAGCATTTATATTCCATCGTTTTTGTTTATTGTGCAACTCACCATTTTTAGCATTAACGGCAAGAAAACCAAGACATTAAGCGACAAAATAGAAAAAACCGAAAAGGCGTTTAAAAAGTATCATTCGCTTTTTAAAATTATAGAAAATATCAACAACATTCCCGAAAAGTTTTCTGCCGAAATCAAATCCAAAACTATCTCTAAGGCATTTGGCGAACTTGCTACCATTGCCCTTCGCTACGAACAACGCCACAATCTTATGATGGCTTTTTTTGGCCAAGGCATTTTTAGTTACGACATTATTATCAACATAAAATTTGAAAATTGGGAACGAAAACACTGCGGCGAAATCAAACGTTGGTTTAACATTATTGCCGAATACGATTTTCTGTTTAGTCTCGCTAATCTGAAATTCAACAATCCATCGTGGTGTTTCCCAAAACCATCTGAAAATCAATTTATTCTCAACGCCAAAAATGCGGGTCATCCATTGATTCAAGACGAAAAATGTGTTCGCAACCATATCAAATTCTCCGACCGCAACTACCTTGTAATTCTTACCGGAGCTAATATGGCAGGCAAAAGCACATATCTAAGAACCATTGGTACTAATCTGATATTAAGCCAATTAGGAGCGGCAGTTTGTGCCGAAGAATTTGAGTTTTCGCCGGTAGAAATATTTACAAGCATCCGCACAAGCGATAGTGTTCAAGATAGTCAATCGTATTTTTTTGCCGAACTCAGTCGTCTGCAACAGATTATCCAAAAACTCGAAGCCGACGCCACACTTTTTATAATAGTAGACGAAATGCTTCGCGGCACCAACAGCAAAGACAAGCACGACGGCAGCGAAAAATTTCTCCATAAACTACTGAAATACAAGTGTTACGGCATTTTTGCCACCCACGACATCGACATAGGCAACATCAAAACCCTCTACCCCAACAACATCGACACCAAATGTTTTGAAATCTCGTTTCAAGGCGACGAACTCATCTTCGACTACACCCTCAAAGACGGCATTTCAAAAAATCTGAATGCAAGTTATTTGATGAAAAAAATGGGGATAATATAACGCATTACCCCCCAAAGCTCCACTTGCCTTTTTTCTTATTAGCATTAAAATAAAACGACAGGGCAATTTCTGCCACATTTGTGGGAGCGTCGAGCATATCTTTAAAGCCATAATATTTGTAACCGGCTGATATTCCGATACCTGAAAAACGTTGGTAAAAACCTACCGAGGGCGAATGAAATGCTTGACTTTTTGGGCGAAGGTCTAACGCACCATCGTATTTGCCGCTACCGTAGGCAAACTGATAACCGATGTAGGCTCCAATGTCGGGCTTTTGCTGATGACGAAACGAAATGCGTTTTTCGATACCCATCTGCATCATTGTAAGTCGCTGACGTAGTTGCCAATACGATTTTTCGGCACGGGGAACAATGGCTGTTTTGTACGACGGTCGAAACGATATGGCTAAGTAAACGGCTGTGTTGTAGCGCAATTCGTGCATTCCAATGCGAAAACCCATTCGATATTCGTTGCTACAAAATTCGTGGGTATATGCCAACGAAACTCCCGAAGGAATTATCATTTTTGAGGATTTAATGCCTTGATTTTCAAAATATTTTTCATTACTATGATTTGTGTACATTTGACTTAAAACGGCGGCATTGTTGCCGTTGCGATCGAGTGCAGAGATGTCGGCTCCATTACTGCGCAAAAGTTTCGACATTTTGGCATCAGCATAAATGGCACTATAAATAATAGGTGTGCCGAGTTGACTTTTTGCGTTGACATCTGCGCCGTGACGAATTAGCCAAGAAGCTGTGGCATAGTCGTTTCGTTGAATGGCAATACACAGCGGAGAAATATTTCCGGGCGCATTATTGATTTTTGCACCATAATCTACAAGTAATTGCGCAAAAATTGTATCTTGGTAAAATACAGCTATTTGCAAAGGATTTTTATTATTGCAAACAATATTAGGATTGGCACGGTGAAAAAGCAACACATCAGCACATTCCACATAACCATATTGCGCAGCGTAGTGCAAAAGCGATTTGCGTTCAACAGAATCCACAACATTTGGATTGGCGTGATATTGCAGCATAAGGTCGAGAATACGCGGATTGTTTTTTAAAACCACATTGGTAATTGCCGGTACTGCATTGTTGTACTGCGGGTTAAGTTCAGGAGTTGCACCATATTGCAAAAGAAGTTCGCAAATAGAATCGTTTTCACTGTCGGAGGCGTACATCAAGGCAGTAAACCCGTCGGCATCGTATTGGTCGGGCTTGGCTCCATTGTTCAAAGATTCTAATGCTTGTTGATAATTACCTTTTATACAGGCAAATACGAGCAAATCATCGGCTTGTTGGGCAAAACTCTGACACCAAACAGCCAACAAAAAAATAATTGATAATACACGTTTGCAACTCATATTCAATAATTTATAGAAAATTTATCACGGTCGTTGAGATATGGTTTTCCCTTACGCATTTGAGCAAGGGTTTCGGCTGAGATTTCGATTTTTACCCAACTTTTGCTACCGCGAATTTGCTTAATATCAGTATTATAGAGGGGAGTTTCGGTTTTGCTGAACCCCTGAGCATTTACATTTATTACAAAGCATTGATTTTCAATTGCGCGAGCTTTGCAGAGTACGGCACGGTCGCCAAGTCGTTCCACAGGCCATTGCGATACACAGAGAAGAATGTCGTAATTATCTGTATTTCTGCACCATACAGGAAAACGCAAATCGTAACAAATTATTGGGCAGAATTTAAAGCCTAAGTAATTGAATGTTACTATCTTATTGCCCGGAGTAACGCTTTGTTTTTCAAATTTTCCAAACAAATGGCGTTTATCGTAAAAAATGGTTTGTCCATCGGGTAAGGCACAACAAAAACGATTGTATATCAATTCGTTATCCTTGAAATAAAAACTTCCGGCAACAGCCACATCGTATTTTTTTGCCCAATTAACAAAGGTGTCGATGTTTTTTTTGCCATTGAACTCAGTGGTTGTATTCACATTGCAACCCGTGTCGAAAGCTTCGGGCAAAATCCACATTTTAACGCCTTTGTTGCGCGAAATCACCGACTGAATCAAATCAAAATCGGGCTTGCCGTCGCGCAGATATTTGTTTTCAAAAAATCCTATTTGCATATCTTAACTAATTTTCGCTTTTAAAACCTGCCAATGCAATACGTATTTCGTCCCACGAATATGACTCGTTTAAACCGGCTCGGATTTCGCCCAAACCCTTCAACTTTGGATTTTCCGCCAAAAACATACAAATATCCTCGTAACATTTGGCACCGATGACAATCTCGGCGGGAATACGTCCTGAAGCCACAAAACGTTCAATATGTCCAAAAACAGTAGACAAGGCAAGACCGCGTTTATGAGCGATTTCTTGCACCGAGCACCCATCTTCTAACAAGGATAGTGTTTTTTCCTCGGAACTCATTGATTCATAAGCGGCTCGTTCCAATGCCAATTCGTTGATAGGCAATTCATTTCGGCGACGATAGTCGATTACAATATCAAAAATAGGTTTGGCAAACGATTTTCCTTTGCTGCCGCCCATTCCTTTGATTTGTATAAGTTCCTTATATTCAGACGGAACTGTGTTTGAAATACTCAAGAGTGTCTTGGTAGATAAGATTTCTTTCGGCTCCACACCAATATCTTCGGCGGCTTGTTTTCGCCATTTTGACAAAAGTTGATACAGTTCGGGATTCTTGCTGTCAGAAGAATTTGCTCCCGAAGGCGAACTCTTTGAATGTGAATCCACTACAAAATCAGACATCGAAAGTTTCGCCTTGGTTTCAAGATAGCTTTTGATTGAAAAACCATCTTGCAACGAGCATATACAGCCGTTTTTGATTTTGAAAATTTTGAAGAAATCTTCGTAATGGTCGCGTATTCGTTTTGCCTTAACCTTATCATCGCAGTCGAATGTAAAGGTTTCTGCAATGGGTTGAATATACGTGTCGATTTTTTGTTTAAAATAAACACAACCTTTTGATATTCTTTGGTTTAGTTCGGGCACTTGTTCAGGGTTTGGCGACTGTGCATATTTAGAATTGATATCAGCAATAAACTTTTCTGCCACAGTCATCATTTCGCCAAATATCTTAGAATCAATACCTTCAAGCACGGCGTTGTTGCCCACAAACGAACTTCCTGCCTCTGCCACAGCACGTTGCAAACCTTGAACAGAAGCATGCAGCTGCGAAAAGTCAAACATTTCGGACACCAAATTGAAAAAGTAAGTTCTTCGGTCGTTTGACAGTGCTCCCTCATCAGGAATATTTTGCTCAATATTCTCGGCAAATGTGTTGATAGCCGGGTCGGTAATGATATCCGAAGGTTGCAACGGCTGCAAAAGAATCAATCCCTCCAACGTTCTACAACGGCTAAGAGCTACATACACTTGTCCGTGGGCAAAACTATTGTGGGCATTGAGCAACAAATGGTCGAAGGTGAGTCCCTGACTTTTATGAATGGTTACAGCCCAAGCTGTTTTTAGAGGAATTTGGGTAAATGTGCCCACTACTTCCTCGGTAATCTCTTTGGTTTTAGAATCAACGGTGTATTTTGTGTTTTCCCAACGCATGGGTTTCACATAAATATTCTCGCTGTCGTCTTTGCATTTAACAATCACACTATCAGACTCAAAACCTACCACACGACCTATTTTGCCGTTGAAAAAACGACGTTCGCCACCGGTGTCATTTTTCAGAAACATCACCACGCTCCCCGACTTGAATGTTAGGTTGCGGTCAACAGGAAACGAAGATTCGGGAAAATCTCCCGTAATCTCAGCATTAAAAGTGCGTTGCTCGGTGTCGAGTTCAAGCATATGCAGTGAATTTATCCTCTCCGCCTGAGCATTGGTGGTTACGAGGGTAACAACATCGTCGTCATTGTCGGCAACGTAATTAGGTATGTATCTGGTGTTTAACTTTGTCAAAGTATTGCTATCAGACTTGCCGTTTCGTATCGCATTAAGAATGTCGATGTATGATGTGTCGGTTTGTCGGAAAATTTGGTTCAATTCAATGCTAACATATGGCGTTTTTTGCCACGCCTTGCTGCCAAAAAAGTAATATGTATCGTAGTATGGGCGCAGAATCTCCTCATCCTCAGCACGCACCACAGGCGAAAGTTGCTGCATATCGCCAATCAAAAGCAATTGCACACCGCCAAAAGGATCTTTACTGCCTCGGTAACGTCGAAGAACAGTGTCAACCGAATCCAAAAGGTCGGCACGCACCATACTAATCTCGTCAATAACAAGCAATTGCAACGAGCGTATAATATCAATCTTGACTTTTGAAAAACGGCGGTCGGGCTCAGAATAACTGCCCGGAATCTGCGGACCCAATGGCAGTTGAAAAAACGAGTGAAGTGTAACGCCACCGGCATTGATGGCTGCCACTCCCGTAGGCGAAGTTACAATCATTCGCTTGGGACAAATCTGTTTCAAACGTTTTAAAAAAGTGGTCTTGCCCGTTCCTGCCTTGCCTGTGAGAAAAACATTTCGTCCTGTATAAAACAGGTAATTAAAAGCCAAGTCGAGACGCTCGTTTGTTTTAAAATCCATAATAAGATATTATTTCTCAAGCAATTAATCTAACAGACGGCTTGCCAAATCTGCCAATTGGCTACGCTCGCCGTGGGTAAGGTTTATGTGTACAAATGGTGCTTGACCTTTCATCTTGTCGGCAAGATACGAAAGTCCGTTGGAGCGCATATCCAAGAAAGGACTGTCGATTTGCTCCACGTCGCCGGTGAAAACCATCTTTGTGCCTTCGCCCGCACGAGTGATAATGGTCTTAATTTCGTGAGGTGTAAGGTTTTGCGATTCGTCAACTATGAAAAAAGAATTTGAAAGGCTACGTCCACGGATATATGCAAGCGGGGTTATCAATAGTTTTTCTTCCTTAATCATAGCGTCGAAACTTTGACTTGCCTTGCTATTTACACCAAGTGCGTGTTTTATAACATTCAGATTATCAAACAACGGCTGCATATATGGCGAAATTTTTTGTTTTTCGTTGCCGGGGAGGTATCCTAAATCTTTGCCGCCGAGAGCCACCACCGGACGCGAAAGGTAAATTTGTCCATATCCCTTTGCTTGTTCCAATGCCGCTGCCAATGCCATAAGTGTTTTGCCGGTGCCTGCCTTGCCGGTAACGGTAATCAACTGAATATCAGAACGCATAAGGGCATCCATTGCAAAACTCTGTTCAGCATTTCGAGGAGTAATGCCCGAGGCACGCACTTTCTTAACTTTCTCTATTACACCGAGATTCTGATTGTAGTAGCAAAGCACGTTTGATTTTTCGTCGCCCACAATAAAATACTCGTTGGCATAAAAATCGTTTTCGAGACCGCTCTTATCCATTGTAATTACACTTTCACGGTAAAGGCGTCCCACTAAATCGTCGGAAGTATTTGGTAATGTGCGCATTCCGTCAAAAATACGCGACGGATCTGCCACTTTGCCGGTTTTGTAATCTTGCGCCTCCATTTTCAAGGCACGGGCTTTCATTCTGAGGTTAATATCCTGAGAAACAAGTATTACGTGTTTGTCAGGATATTGTTCTTTTTCCCAAAGAGCCACAGCAAGAATCTTATGGTCAGGGATTTGCTCCGAAAAAGCCATTTGCATAGCCTTATTAAACGGTTTTCCGTTAATAATATAAAGTGTGCCGCGATCTTTACCAAGGGGAATACCTTTTTCGAGGTCTTCGTTGTTTTCGGTAAGTCGGTCGAGGTCGCGCATAAACTCACGAGCCTGCAAATTGATAGTTTCGTTGCCTTTTTTAAACTTGTCGAGTTCTTCAAGCACTACAATAGGAATAACAATATCGTTTTCCTCAAAATTAAATATGCTGTGATAATCGTGCAGAATCACGTTTGTATCAAGCACGAATGTCTTTTTATTTGATTGCTTCATAACGGTTCATTTTAAAAATTAATAACAAATCCAAATGTACAAAAAATAAACCAATAAAGCAACACGTCAGACCAAAAAAAACTACTCACCACGGTTAAGCACGTTAACATTGGCAAGAAATTCTGGTCTGTAGTTGCGCGAGAGAGGTATTTGCACATCCTTTTTGCTTGTCTTCATCACAATAAAGTCGGGTTCGATAACGTCGATATGACTAATGTTGACAATAAAACTGCGGTGAGTTTTGAAAAACAATCCTGTAGGCAGTTTGGTAGAAATATCTTTGAGAGTAGACTGAATCTCGTAACTGGCATCAAAAGTGTTGATAGATATATTGTTGCGGTTAACTTCAAGCCAATAAACATCGTTCCAATTGATTTTCACATATCTATTGTCGGTGGTACGGATAAAAAAAGTCAACGTAGTTTCGGGTTGCGACACATTCTCTACCATATTGCGCACTTTCGACACGGCTTTCAAAAAATTTACCGGGTTTACAGGCTTAAGAATATACGCCGCCACATTGTTTTCAAGAGCATCAATGGCATATTTATCTTTGCTCGAAATCACCACAAATTTAATTTTATCTGCCATAGTGCCAAGCGACGAAATCAGGTCAATGCCGGTAAGTCCGGGCATCTCCACATCTACAAACACTAAATCGATATTGTCGATGTTTGACATTATGTAGCCCACTGCCGAACTTGGATTTGAATAATATCCAAGCAGATTGAGAAAACCTGTATCCTCAATCAGTTTGCGCATATATACGCCCACAGCCTCGTCGTCGTCTATTACCAAACAATTCATAATTGCAAAAATTTATGTAGCAAAGTAACACCTTTTTGGGCTAATCTGCAAAAAAACTTACACAAAAATTATCTTCAGAAATAACATTAGGCATAGATTATGCACTAAAATAGACATAATTTTAATAGAGATGACATTAACTAAAATATTGATACACAAATATATCACTAAAACATTAAAAACATTGGCTATGCTTTGGGCAATGCTTTTGCCATTGTGTAGCTTGGCGCAAAACTCCACCGAGAAAAAAATCGACAGTCTCGACATTGTATTGCAAAACCACTATGCATCAGGGGCTTCAGACCGTGAAATTTGCACCATTCTTACAAAACTTTACAATCTCAGCAGCATTTCACAGCCGTATCTCGCTCTTGAATATGCGGGACAAGCTTTGCAGATAGCCAACTCAAACGAGGATATGCCTGCTCAAGCCGATTGGCATCAAAAAATCGCCGACATCTACTTTGAACAAAAGGTGTATTATATGGCTATGGAAAACTATCTGATGGCATACACCCAGTTTAAACAGCTGGATATGAAACGCGAAACTGCTTATGCCCTACTCAATATCGGACGCACATATTTTATTCAGAATGTCGACGAGGTGGCATTGTCGTATTACCATCAATCAGAAAACATATTCAACGAAATCAACGACCGCGAGGGACAAGCACGAGCCAAAAACAACATTGGTAGTGTCAACCTTGCTATGTATCAATACGATAAAGCAGAAATCAACTTTGCCGAGGCACTCAAAATAAGCCTTGAAACCAAAGATCCTCAACTTATTGCCGAAACTTACCGTTTTCTTGCCACGCTCTACGAACAAAACGATGACTACGAAAACGAGGCAAAAATGCTTGAGGAAGCAGTTACTCGATTTAGAATTGCCGGCAACAAGAAAGACATAGCCGATGTATATTTCTCTATGGGCGAAATGAATTACCATACCGAAAACTATGTTAAAGCATACTCCGACTATCAAAAGGCCTATAATCTTTACATGGATCTTGATCGTTTTCCCGACATTGCCTCGGTATACAACCGTCAGGGAAGAATCAATTATATGCAAGAGCGTTACTCATTGGCAAAATCAATGGCACAAACCTCGCTTTCAATGTCAGAAGCCAATGATTGGTTAATTCAAAAGGCAGAAGCATTGCTGCTATTATCCGACATCAACAACGCATTGGGCAAAACCGACAGTGCATATATACAGTTGCAACGTTACACCCGCGTGCAAGATTCGCTTTTTGAAGAACGCAAAGCCGAAAGTTTTTCAGAATTGCAGGTGAGCATTTCTACCAAAGAAAAAGAAAAAGAACTTGCCCTTGCCGAAGAAAAACTCAACCGCAACAAACTCATTATCACCATATTTGTAATCATAGGCTTAATGGGCGTTGTGTTTATGGTTTACATTATCAACAACAGCCGCAAAACAAAGAAAGTAAACGAGAAACTCACAAGTCAGAACGAAGAAATAAATCACCAGAAAGCCGAAATCGAACGTCAGAACATCGACATCAAATCATCGATCAACTATGCAGCACGCATTCAAAACGCAATGTTGCCCGGAACCGACTTTCTCAAAAAGCATTTCACCGATGGATTTGTATATTTTCATCCGCGTGAGGCTGTCAGCGGCGATTTCTACTGGTTTTCAGAAGTTAAAACCGAACGTCCGCCAACACTATTTCGTCGCAAAGACTTACAAGACGAGGAAGAAGGCAAAATTATCATAGCTGTTATCGACTGCACTGGTCACGGTGTTCCCGGAGCATTTATGAGCATGCTCGGTGATGCATTGCTAAACCAAATAGTTAATTTCCAAAAAATTACGCAGCCCGACATCATTCTCAACGAGCTCAACAAATTGGTAATTGCCACACTTCAGCAAGATACTTCGCAAAACAACGACGGAATGGACGCCGCCATTTGCACCATCGACAAGATAAACCATCAAATGCAGTTTGCCGGAGCGAAATCGCCTCTACTTTACATTCAAAACAACGAAGTGCACAAAGTAAATGGCGACCTGAAATCTATTGGAGGAATGCAGAAAGGAAACGATAAAAATTTCACCTGCCACACAATTGATATCAGCACACCCACCACATTCTACATCTATTCCGACGGATACCAAGATCAGTTTGGCGGCAACGACGGACGAAAATTTATGGCAAAACGGTTTAGAGAAATGCTCGCCGACAATAGCGAAAAACCTGTAGAAACTCAATGTCAGATACTTTTAGACAGTTTTGACGAGTGGAAACAAGACTACATCCAAATGGACGACACCACCGTAATTGGAGTAAAAATTTAGGCTTCACCTTATATATATTATATTGCGTCAATAGTCGGTAGAAAAATTGATTTTTTCTATCATTATAACGCATTGTTTATAAACCAATTGAAAATAAATACGTAAAAAAGCGTAAAAATATTTGAAATTATTTTGATATATCAGAATAATTTCTTGAAATTTGTATTATGCACGCAGGCATAAAAGATGAATTTGAAGAGACACATAAAGAATAGTGAATAAAGAAAAGCGATATGGACAAAAAGACAGATAATTTAACAGAATATCTACACAAGTTTTTCGGCTTTGACCGCTTCAAAGGCGAACAGGAAGTTGTAGTAAAGAATGTATTGGCAGGCAACGACACCTTTGTGCTAATGCCCACAGGCGGCGGCAAGTCGCTCTGCTACCAACTACCCTCCCTTATGCTCGAAGGCACGGCGATTGTGATTTCGCCACTCATTGCCTTGATGAAAAACCAAGTAGACGCTATGCGCAGCATCAGCACAAACGAAAGCATTGCACACTTTCTCAATAGTTCGCTCACCAAACAGCAGATTGCTCAAGTGAAAGCCGACATTGTGGAAGGGAAAACCAAACTGCTGTACGTAGCACCCGAAAGCCTCACCAAAGAGGAAAACATCGAATTTTTAAAACAAGTAAAAATTTCGTTTTACGCCATCGACGAGGCTCACTGTATTTCTGAATGGGGACACGATTTCCGTCCCGAATACCGCCGTATACGTCCAATTATCGAAGAGATCGGACGCAGTCCAATTATCGCTCTTACAGCCACTGCCACTCCCAAAGTGCAGCACGACATTCAGAAAAACCTCGGCATTTTAGACGCAAACGTTTATAAATCATCATTTTTCCGTGCCAACCTTTACTACGAGGTTCGCCCGAAAATCGACATCGACCGTCAGATTATCAAGTTTATCAAAAACAATAAAGGCAAAAGCGGTATTATCTACTGTCTGAGCCGCAAAAAAGTTGAGGAACTGGCTCAAACATTGTGTGTCAACGACATCAAAGCCCTACCCTATCACGCCGGCATGGACTCTGCCACACGTAGTGCCAACCAAGACAAATTCCTTATGGAAGAGGCCGATGTAATTGTGGCAACAATCGCTTTTGGTATGGGTATCGACAAACCCGACGTTCGCTTTGTAATCCATTACGATATGCCCAAGAGTCTCGAAGGCTACTATCAAGAAACCGGTCGTGCAGGTCGCGACGGCGGCGAAGGTCAGTGTATTGCATTCTACTCGTTTAAAGATATTCAAAAATTAGAGAAGTTTATGCAAGGCAAACCGTTGAGCGAACAAGAGATTGGTCGTCAGCTACTTGCCGAAACAGTTGCCTACGCCGAAACATCAATGTGCCGTAGCAAAATGCTTCTCAACTACTTTGGTGAAATTCTTCCCGAACCTTGCGGCAACTGCGACAACTGTCGTCACCCGCAAAAAACTTTCGAAGGCAAAGAGGCTATACTCACCGCCCTCAAAGTGATACTCACCATCAAAGAAAAATTCAAAACCGAACACGTGGCTAAGGTACTTGCAGGCGTTGCCGATTCGCAAGTTAAAACATACAAACACCACAAACTACCTTGCTTTGGCTGCGGCGAAGACGATGGTGACGAGAATTTCTGGAATGCAGTACTCCGTCAATCGCTTGTGTACGGTTTCTTGCAAAAAGACATTGAAAACTACGGACTTTTGAAACTCACCGAAAAAGGTCACGAATTCCTTAAGAGTCCGTTCGACATAAAACTTGTTAAAAACCACGACTACGAAAACGAAGAAGACGATAGCGACGACACCACACCACGCGGTATGAACGGCGGAGCTTCAGACCCCGAACTATTCAAACTGCTCAAAGACCTTCGCAAAAAAGTGTCGAAACAAAAAGGTGTGCCCCCGTTTGTTATCTTCCAAGATTCGTCGCTCGAAGATATGGCTGTGCAGTACCCCATTACCCTTGAAGAACTTACACAAATTGTGGGCGTAGGATACGGCAAAGCACAGAAATTCGGCAAAGAGTTTGTGGAATTAATCAAGAGATACGTTCAGGAAAAAGAGATTGAGCGTCCTCAGGATATGGTTGTAAAATCTGTTGTTTCCAAATCGGGACTCAAGGTTTACATCATTCAGAGCATCGACCGACAAATCGACCTTGAAGATATCTGCGAGGCAAAACAATTGGAAATGGACGAACTACTCGGCGAAATTGAGTCGATTATGAACTCCGGCACCAAACTCAACCTCAATTACTACGTAGACCGCATCATCGACGAGGAACGTCAACAAGAAGTATACGACTATTTTGACCATGCCGAAACCGAATCGATCGACGAGGCACTCAAAGCTCTTGGCGAAGACGAATACTCCGAAGAGGAACTCCGCTTGATGCGCATTATGTACATCTCGGAAAAAGGACACTAAAATTATAACAACATAACAGCAATGGAACAACTAAAAGCAG
>JAEEGL010917720.1_pt1 | contig 13231 bp, 8 predicted proteins | sample 9134231 | NCBI WGS metagenome assembly JAEEGL01 (sample SAMN16246548, study PRJNA631951) | gut metagenome | biome: gut microbiome; feature: rumen; material: fiber-attached | host: Bos | place: Iran: Karaj | collected 2018-10
AGGAATCCCAATAGAATCCTTGCAGCATCACGCCGGAATAATTGGCGGGCCATCCTTGAGCAGCTACATTGCTAATTGCTAAATGGCAAATGATAAATGATAAAAGAAGACGGAGGTAAAGAGATTTTCTCATATCAGGAAGTTTTAATGATTATACATAAAAGGTTTTTACAGTGCAAAAATAAAACGAAAATCAGGATATTGTTCTCCAATACCCTGATTTTCACTCTTTTCCTTAATGCAAACGTTTGCACAAGGATTGGATGGAATTATTCACCTACAACGATGACGCAGCGGTTGTGGTCGTTCTCTCCGAATGGCTGAACGGTGTCGCCATAAGAGCTAACTTCCATACGGTCAGCAGAAATACCACGCTCTTGGAGTTGCTTGGCCACCTTTTCTGCACGGGCCTTGGCGTAACCCACATTGATGCGAGGATTACCTGTGCCGCGGTCTGCATATCCCTTGATGGATATTTTTTTGTTGGGATACTTGTTACACCATGCCACAATGCGATTCAGGGTCTGCTCAGGATCAGGATCAGAGAGACGGATGTTGTAGAAGAATACTTCCTTCAGAGGCTCATCCTTTACGACAGGCTTGGGTTTGGGCTGCGGTTTAGGCTCTGGCTGTACCACAGGCTTGGGAGCTGGTGCAGGAGCAGGAGCTGGCTCTTCATAAACAGGAGCGGGCTCAACCTTCTTCTTGTGACCGAACTTATAAGTAAGACCCAAGAATGCTGCTACCTGCCAGTCAGGATCATAATTGCGCTTCAGGTTGAACTCGTCGTTCTTGAAGTTTGCATCGACCTCAACGCCGATGGCAAAATTCTTGGAAACATTGAAGTTCACCTGTGTGCCAAAACGACCATTGAATGTGCTGTGCTTGGTTCCGCAGAGTTCCGGACCCACATAATAATTATTGCCCTGCTTCATGCCGTGGATGATGCTGTTGAAATCATCATAGTCCCACGTGTAGTTTACACCGAAACCACAGAGGAGCACCCAGTCAACGACATCAGATGTGCGATGAGGATTGATTATGTTCGACATGTTGAGCAAGAGGTCGAGGTCACCGGTGAAAGCCTTGAACTTATATTCTTGATCGGCAGTAAGGCCAGGGAAACGGCTTACGGCAAATCCGCCCTTTGACTCCCATCCCTGTACATGAAGACGGGCACCAACTTTGGAGTTGAAGTAACGTCCGAAAGAGAGTGCGGCCTGTGGCGTAATCAGCTTCGAGATGTTGTAATCAGTGAAAGTGACCTGAGCACCACCCTGCAGTGTGATAAAGTTGTAGGGGTAGTTGTCTTCCACCTCATTGGTCTGTGCCATGGCTGCCGTGGACACTCCGAAAAGGAGTGCCACAGCGGCTGCTATCTTAAAATACTTTTTCATATTCTGTAGGTTCTAAGTTATACTTTTATACCTTTACTATTCAACGTTACTCCACAGTGCAGTAAATCTTATCAGAATTGTTGCGGCAAGGATAGAGTTTGATGGTGTTGCCCGCTACGCCAATATTCTTTCCATTGGCTACAAGGTCGTTGATGATTGATGAAGGCTCCACGGTATCGTTGGATCCGAGGTTGATGCCCCAGTCACTGTTCACACGGAACTTCCATCCATTAGAGTTGACACCTGCTCCGGTTACCTCATAGCAGAGGTCGTTAGCATTCCAAGTCATCAATACATCACCACTCCAGGAATTGAAGTCACCGATGATGCCCATCTTTTCTACCTTTACAGCAGAGATAGTGCCATTAGCCACATCCACTGTCATGTAATAAACACCCGGAGTAGCGCACTTGAGGTTGGTGCCATCGCCTTGCGATATGACGTCGGGAACTGAAGAGAAGTCATTCCAGTTGTACTCTTCACTCCAGTCGCGTTTCTTCGTGAACTTGAAGTCTCCGTCGAGCCAGGTATAGCCCGTGTAAACGCCATCAAAGTTCGGGCAGTGGAGTGCTGCGGCCTTTTCGGGGCTCCATCCTTGTCCGTTGCCAGGCACATAGATGTATTCACCGAAGTTCAGCGGCGTGATAGTGTAGGTGTAAGTCATCATGTTGATTTCCATGCGGATGTACTTACCGCTACCGGCAGGCACCTTGAACGAACCATCATCGCTCAGGTTAGTACGGCGGTCAAATGAACCAGTCGGATCGCTATTACCGTTACCCTTAGTGGTACCGAAGAGTTTCGACCAGTCGCCATTGCCAATAGCCTCACAAGCCTCGTCGTCACCGAAAGCGAACCAAGTATCACCCTCACCAGCCTCGAAGACAACTGAGAATACCGGATCATCGAAGACACTCTTATCACTGTGGGAGAATTTCACCATCTTATTGACAGCTGATGCTTCCCAGTCGTTTGTTCCACCAATAAGATAATAGTTATCAGCGATGTTCAGTGTCTCTATCTGATAACTGTAGTCCATCATGTTGATGGTTACCTTGATGAGACGGCTGCCACCAGGAACACAGAACGAACCATCGTCGCTCAGGTTTGAACGGCGGTCAAGTGTGCCGGTCGGGTCAGTATTACCATTACCCTTAGTGGTACCGAAGAGTTTCGACCAGTCGTTGTTGTTAGCGATAGCGTCACATGCCTCATCATCACCGATGGCAAACCATGTGTCACCTTCTGAAGCATTGAAGATAATGGTGAAGACAGGATCCTCATAGACATCCAAACCGCTGTGACTGAACTTCAGTTCCTTCGAAGCTGCAGATCCGGCCCAATCATTAGGACCACCTACGATATAATAGTTTTCAGAGATTTGTGGAGCCTTTGGTATGACCGTGATATTAAACACGCCCGAAGTGGCAGTCTTCACGGTAGTGGTATTGTTGGACAGCCACATACTTACCGTAGCTTCAACAGCGCGCTCTACAGGACGGCGTCCGTACATCTGTATTACATAGTTCTGCAGATCTTCAGCAGACATATATCCCTCGCCATTGATTTCATAGGTCTGGTCACCCAGCGTGATGGTATAGGATGGCGTATAGGAAGCGTCGGAAGAAGTTGGAGCAGTGATATTACATACCTTCACCATTTCATCGGTAACACTGTTAAAATCGATAACCCCAACAGTTGAGATGCTACCGTCGCCGAAGGAAACAGTTTCAGGCTGTGCGACAGATTGTGGATCTGCCCAGTCTTTGTAGTCATCGGTGCACGAAACTAACACCGATGCTACAAAAGCTATTGCTAAAAATATTTTCTTTGTCATAATTGTAATCTTAATTTTTAATTACTGTTGGATTAACAGATAATCACCCGTGATATCATTGAAGAGGAACAGATAAGAACCTTCTGGAATGACAAGGTTACCATCACCGTCTGCCTCACCGGCTAAACCGCTCTTGTAACCCCAGTTGGTTTCCCAACTGCCAGGTGTCTTTACCTTCAGTTTATCACCACCATTCACCTCGTAAGCCCAAATATGGTTTTCTGCACCATCGAGTGTGAAGACTGGTGTCATTTCGCTGTCAGACCATTCATTGAAGGTACCAGCAACGCAGAGTGAACTGAATACTTTTACGTTTTCAGTGTATTTGTCCACTGTAATCTCATTGGATCTGGTATCCAACTTGATGGTGTAATATCCTGCTTCAGTGATACCAATATTATGGTTGTCACCGTCAAGATCTGCCAAGAAGCTTCCAGGATTAACCACATTGGTGAAGTTAAGCTGAGTATTCCAGTCGCCTGGTGTGAGCACGAACTTAAACTGTGCATCGCCGGGGAAGTAGCCAGTGAATGAAGTCAGTCCGCCGCCTGTGGCTGGATCATAAGCCTCATTAGGTACGAGGAACATAGGAACGAGTCCCTTGCCTACGCCGTTGGCATCGTTGCTCCATGAAGCGCTTCCGATACAGTTACCTACCATGTACCAGAGGATTGGAGCGGCAGGTTTAAGCTCAACGTAATAAGGTACGGTCTTCAGAGTCACCACATTCGAGAAAATGGGATAATACTCCTCGAAACTAGCATCCCGGATTGCAGCCTTCACACGGATATTGATATCGAGGTTTTCGGGCACTTGTTCGTCGTTTTCCCAGCCCAATAGCTGTAACAGGTTGCGGTTGATGGTCTCAGTGTTGAGTTCCACGTTTTGACCGCTGGAGTATGTCTCATTGATAGTGAAGTAGTCAGCACCGGTATTCTCTTCGGCGTTGGCATCAAACTCTTTGTTGAAAGAGCCTGTCGGTGAGATCTGCACCCAATAGGTGGGAACCACAGGTGCATCAAAATTATTATATTCCCTTGGCTGTGACCAGGTCAGTGATACTGTCTTAGTGCGCTGCAGATCCACATTTCCTGTGATGGCTGGAGAATTGAGTACAAACTGCGTGGGCTGTGTCAGCGTGGGGTTCGACTCATTGTCGTCCTTGCACCCCGTGAAGGAAAGTGCAGCCACGGCCATGATTGCCAGCATCGCATTTCTATATATTCTTTTCATAATGATATGTCTTTTATTATTCAGAATTCAGTATTCAGTTGATTAATAGCCAGGATTCTGTTTCAGATTGGGGTTAGCGTTCACATCCTCATCAGGAATAGCGAAGAGGTTGAGGTGGGCATCAAAGCCTGCACCATTCTGTGAGCCAGCTTTCCAGTCCCAAAGGTAAGAACTGCTGTTGAAGAGTCCAAAGCGCACGAGGTCGGTGCGGCGGAATCCCTCATAGTAGAGTTCACGAGAACGTTCGTCAAGAATCTGGCTGAGGCTATAGGTGGAAAGTGTGTTCGTATTAGCACGCTGGCGGAGAGCGTTGATATAACCTGTACCGGTTGCACTGGTAGTACCTCCACTCAGACGGGCATCAGCCTCAGCAGCAATCAGATATGCTTCTGCAGAGCGCATCAGGAAGTAATCGGTGTCAATAAACTGTGAGTTGTGGGGTGCACCACCGTTAGAATAGGTGTTGCGGAACTTACCCACTGCATAGCCTGAGGTGTACTCCGTTGGGGTCGTGACCTTCAGTTCACGTTCTACGCCGAAGAATAAGGCGCGATCATCACCGGCAGCCTGTACCATCTCTTGGATGTTGGCCTGAGGAGCATCGTTATTGGGGAAGAACTTGGCAACGAGTTGACTGCGAGCGCGGTTACCTGCCCAGTATTCACTGGTGCCGTAGGCGTAACTCTTGACAAATACCGTGTCAACACCATCATTAGGTGCGTTGTCTTTTGTTCCACTGGGAAGCCAGATCTGGATCCCGTTAACGGTGTAAAGACTCAAATCCATGTCGGCTTTCCAAGTAGAAGCCATCAGGAAGAGAGTAGTACCCCAGGAAGTGGTAGTGATACCGTCTTGCAGCAAGGGGAGAATAGCCTCCTGAGAAGCACCGCTGCTACCATTGTCACCCATGAAGAGCATCTGATAGGCACTCCACTGGCTGTTGCCTTGTGTCCACAGCTTGTGAGGACCGTTGATGACTTTCTCTGCATATTCCTTGGCTTCGTTCCAACGAGCTGTACCAGTGTAAACCTCAGCATTGAGATACATACGGGCTAGCAGCAGGTTGGCTGCATCCTGATCGGCGCGTCCATAACCGTCGTCAGTATCCTTGCGTGGGGCAGGAGTCAGCAGCAAAGGCTGTATTTCCTTCAGTTCACTTTCAATCCATGCGAACAGATCGGCACGGGATTTCTGCTCGGGAGCCGTAGAACCCAGTTGGGTAGCGAAAGGTACATTTCCATAGCAGTCCATCAGGAAGTAATAGTAGAGAGCACGGAGGAAACGAACCTCGGCTGTACGGGTCTCATCGATACCTTCGCAAACTTCGAGATAATGGTTACAGTAGGTAATACCTGCATAGAGACGATAGTAGAAACCTCTCAGCATGGGGTGGGAGGCATCATACTGGTTGTAGTTGAACGAAGGGATACCTTCGTCACCCCAGGCGCAGATGGCCTCATCAGTTGTGAGTTCATTAGCATTCCACATCTGGCGTACAAAACCAGTTGTTCCTCCGTCGAGTCCGTCGATGTCGCAGTCACCGTTGGCACCGCCTTGTCCGGCAAGCGCCATATTGGCATAGCATTTTGCATAGAGGGAAGGCTCGCTGACCACCATCGTTGAACTCGGGTCGATAGGGGTGACGTCCAGATCCTTCGTGCACGAACTCAATCCAGCGACAACCATCAGGAAGGCTGTAGCGGGAAGTATATTTTTAAAATATTTGAAGTTCATAATTGTACTGTTTTTTAGATTTAGAAATTGAGGTTCAGACCTACCTGAATGGTAAGCGGACGGGGGTACATGTTGTTATCGATACCACTACCTACTTCAGGATCGATTCCTTCATACTTCGTAATGGTAAAGATATTGGTACCTGAAGCATAGACACGTCCGGAAAGACCTTTGTAGTTGCCACCTTGGAACAGGTTATCGAAAGTGTAGCCCAAAGTGATGTTGTCGCACTTCAAGAATGAAGCGTTGTGTACATACATATCAGACTTCTGGTGATCGTAAGTGCTCCAGTTAAGTGCCACAGCTGATGGAATCGTGTTCTGCAGGTAACCGAACGAAGAGTCATAACGCTTCGAGGTGTTGGCATAACCTGCTTGTTTGTCCCAATAAACGTAGTTGTCAAAACTTGCGCGGAGAGAGAAGCCAAAGTCCCACTTCTTATATTGCAGGCGTGAACTCAGACCTGCTGTGTAAGGAGCGGCTGGACTCTTGTAGAAATAGAGGTCGGCCTCAGTGATCTGACCATCAGCGTTGCGGTCAACATAGACACCTTCGAGAGCCTTGCCATTCTGGTCGTAAATCTGCTGATATACGTAGAAGGAATGGGCAGGATGTCCAACGGCATGGGCCTGGATGGTACCACCGGTACCTGCAGAGATGCCACCCACTTTCACAACGGCCGACTCACCAGTGAGTTCGGTAATCTCGTTCTTATTGTGTGTAAAGTTGGCGGTCACTTCCCACTGCCAGTCTTCTGTTACAACAGGACGTACGGTGAGGGCTGCCTCGATACCGCGGTTCTCCAATGAACCGATGTTGCTGGGCACCTGGTTACGGAAGTTAACACCTGCAGGAACAGTTGATATGTTGAGCAGATCCGTTGTCTTACGATAGTAATAGTCAACGCTACCGCTGATACGGTTGTTGAGGATACTGAAATCAAGACCGGCATTATAAGTCGTTGTCGTTTCCCAAGTAAGGTCTGTATTCACTGCATCAGGACGATAGAGCAGACCATCGGCAATTACGCCATTGATAGGATAGCGACCATCCACATTTGTGGTGTTTACGTTATAAGAAGCGAAATAGTTGTAGTTACCGATACCGTCTTGCTGTCCTGTCTTACCCCAACCAAGGCGGAGCTTAATCTCATTGATGGCCTTCACGTTTCTCAGGAAAGCCTCTTCATTAATCTTCCATCCGATAGCTACTGAGGGGAAGGTTGCCCAATGCTCCTTGAAACGGCTGGAACCGTCGCGACGAACAGTAGCAGTAATCATGTAACGGTCAAAGGCGATGTAGTTCAAACGGCCGAAGAAGCTGACGAGGTAGCTCTCCTGCTTCCAGATGCTGACACTTGGCTTATAGAGTGTGCCAGCGAGTGGCTTGCCGGTCTCCTCGTCTTTTCCTGTGTTTGTTGCAGGATAGAAACCTGTGTAATAACGATCACCCCAATATTTGTTGTGGCTCCACTCGTAACCAACCATGATGTCGAAATGCTGAGTCTCGAGGAAGTCTTTATAATATTGTGCATAGGCAGAGAAGGTGAGGTTATATTTCTTTTCAAAAGTATAGCCGCTATTGCCATAATAGAAGTAAGAAGGACCCCAGTTGGCATAATCGGTATCTTGTTGACCATTTGCCCAGTCACCGCTGGCATTGGCATGGAGACGAAGGTCTTCGAAACCATGAATCTGATAGTCAACCTCTACATTACCCATATAGTCGTACGAATTAGCCCGGTCGTTACTTTCAAATAGACGTGCAACAGGGTTGGCTGCGGTGTTGCGGTTCCACATGGTTGGGTAGTTGGGGTCATTGAGTGATGAACCGCCGTCGGTCCACTCAAAATAACCATGGTAGTTGGCATAGCGAGGATCGGTACTGGTGATGGGCTGTGTAGGATCCATGCGAGTTGCATCACCAATAGCAGCACCGTTAGCGTAACGGTTGTGAGAATACATGAACTTACCGTTGATGTTGAACTTCAGATGATCGTCCAAGAACGACGGGTTCAACGTCAGTGAAGCGGTAGTACGCTGGAAATTAGAAGTCTTCAGAATACCGTTCTGATCAGTGTATCCTACGCTAAAACGGTAAGGCATATTGGCCAGACCACCCTGTACTGTAACGTTGTGATCAGTGGAAACAGCACCATGGAAGAGTTTCTCCTGCCAGTTGGTGTCGGCATTGCCAAGTAATGCGGCTGCGTCGGAACCTTCACCATAATAAGACTTGATGAAAGAACGATATTCATCTGCATTGAGCACGTCGATTGTCTTTTTCTTCACAGAGTAGCTTACGTTACCGTTATAGCTAACCTGTGGAGCCATGCCCTTACGTCCTTTCTTGGTAGTGATGATGATGACACCGTTAGAACCGCGGCTACCATAAATAGCAGTAGCTGAAGCATCCTTCAGCACGGTGAACGATTCGATATCGTTCGGGTTAACCATCGAAAGAGCGTTGGGAGAACCTTTCACGCCTTGGCGGTCAAGGGCCAGACCATCAATCACAATCAGAGGGTCGTTAGATGCATTCAGTGACGAACCGCCACGGATACGAATGGTGGAACTTCCACCAGGTGTACCACCATCGCTGGTTACATTCACACCTGCAATCTTACCAGAGATCATGTCTTGTGCACTGGTAATGAGACCGTGGTTCTTTTCATCAGGCTTGATGGCTGTCACACTACCGGTCAGGTCGTTTTTCTTAGCAACACCATAACCGATGACCACCACTTCGCTCAGTGCCTGGGCCACGTCTTCTTTCAATAAGATGTCCATACTGTTCTGGGCAGCTACTGTGGCTGTCTGATAACCGATGAACGAAATCTCAAGCTGTTCGCCGGCATTGGCTTTCAGCGTAAAGTTACCATCGAAATCAGTGATTGTTCCTCCGCCGCTGCTAAGTGCCTTGACGGTGGCTCCGATGACTGCTTCTCCGGTAGCATCCTTCACATGGCCATTGACAGTAATCTGCTGTGCAAAGGCGCTGACAGAGAGGATGAGTCCGCATAATACGGCCCACATTCTCAGAGGCAATTTAGATTTTACCTGCTTCATCATTGTTTGATTTTAGTTAGAGTTATAAATTTAGTCAATCATTCTTGCTGCAAAAATAATTGTAAAATTGTTACGTTGTACTAAAAAATGATTAAAATCAAGAGTTTAACTTGTGCAAACGTTTGCGCAGATAAAATATTATTATTAAATTTGTACGCATAACAACGAAAAGAACTTTTCTTTATTTTTGCAAACAGATTACTAACCCCAAGGTGATGACAGCGAAATCTACATACACAATGAAGGATATTGCCCGCGAACTAGGAGTGAGTGTGGCAACCGTGTCGAGAGCGCTGAAAGATTCCACGCGTATCTCGGTAGAGCAGCGTGAACGCATCCAGACATTCGCGCGCGAACATAATTTTTATCCTAATGCTTTCGCGGAGTCTTTGCGTAAGAGCCGTATGCGTCCGAGTACCCTCATAGGGGTTATTATACCGCAAATCAATCACTTCTATTTCTCTAGCATTCTCGCTGGTATTGAGGAACAGGCAAATGTCAGGGGCTATTCGGTGGTGGTGGCTCAGAGTGATGAACAATATGAGCGTGAGGTGCGTATTTGCAAACAATTCATGCATTTGCGGGTTTGTGGAGTTATTGTTTCACAGGCAAAGGATACAAAGCATTATGAGCATTTTCAGGAACTGCTCGACAAGAATATTCCGCTCGTATTCTATGACCGTATTTGTACGGGTATGAATACCAACCGCGTGGTGGTAGATGATTATATGGGAGCTTTCAAGGCTGTGACGTATCTTATTGAAACAGGTTGTAAACGTATTGCTTTTTATGGCGCTCCCATGCAGTTGGAAATTTCGAAAAATCGTTACAATGGTTATCGTGACGCGCTGCTGAAACACGGGATGCCTCCTGATGATTCACTCTGTTATACCTGTGATAACCGCGATTCAGCAGAACAACTGACCCCAGAGGTGATGGAACGTGAAGACCGTCCAGATGCCTTTTTTGCTGTAAATGACGACACGGCTATTGGTATTCTTTATACAGTGAAACGTATGGGATTCCGCGTGCCTGAGGATATCTGTATCTGCGGATTCACCAACGGAGAGCGTGCCATTGCCTGTGAACCGATGCTGACCACTGTAGAGCAGCGAGGCCATATGGTAGGAGAGGAAGCCGTGGATATTCTTGTGAATCAGGCAGAGGGCATTTCACCGATGGACAAAATTGAAAAGAAAGTGGTCCGCACCCGCCTCGTAGTAAGAGGAACCACAAGATAATCCTGCAAATCCCAGATAATCTTAGTAAAAATAAAACAATATGGAAAAACCGAATTTAAGTTTTTGGAAATTGTGGAATCTGAGTTTCGGATTCTTCGGCGTACAGATAGCGTATGCTTTGCAGAGTGCCAATATCTCGCGAATCTTCGCCACTTTGGGAGCCGACCCTCACAACTTGTCTTATTTCTGGATACTTCCACCGTTGATGGGTATTCTTGTACAACCTATCGTGGGAACGGCCAGTGACAAGACTTGGACGCGCTGGGGTCGCCGCATACCTTATTTATTTATAGGAGCGGCACTTGCCGTACTCGTGATGTGTCTGCTGCCCAATGCAGGTTCCCTGGGACTCACTGTGGGGGCTGCTATGATCTTCGGACTTATTGCCCTGATGTTCCTCGACACCTCTATCAATATGGCCATGCAGCCTTTCAAGATGCTTGTGGGCGATATGGTGAACGAGAAGCAGAAGGCAAAAGCCTATAGCATCCAGTCGTTCCTATGCAATGCCGGTTCGGTGGCGGGTTATGTGTTTCCCTTTGTCTTCACTTGGTTAGGTATTAGCAATGTGGCAGAGAAGGGTGTAGTGCCCGACAGCGTTATTTGGTCGTTCTACATTGGGGCTGCCATTCTCATCCTCTGTGTTATCTATACCGTCTCGAAGGTAAAGGAATGGAACCCGCAGGAATATGCAATGTATAACGGAGTTTCTGAGAAATCGAAAGATTCGGACAAATCCGATGATTCCGGAAACTGGATTACTCTCTTGAAGAATGCGCCCGCAACGTTCTGGCGTGTCGGTTTGGTGCAGTTCTTCTGCTGGGCAGGATTCCTCTATATGTGGAACTATTCCACGGGTGCCATTGCTGAAGTGGTGTGGAACACCACCGATCCTGCCAGTGAGGCTTTCCAGAATGCTGGTAACTGGGTGGGCATTCTTTTTGCCGTGCAGGCCATTGGCTCTGTCATTTGGGCTACTGTTCTGCCGCAGTTTAAGAATACCAAAATGGCCTATGCCGTCAGTTTGGTGCTTGGTGGTATTGGTTTCGTCCTCATTCCGATGTTCTCCAATCAGTACATGCAGTTTGTCCCGTTCCTGCTCATTGGTTGTGGATGGGCTGCCATGCTAGCCATGCCTTTCACCTTCGTTACCAATGCCTTGCAGGGCTATGGCCACATGGGTGCTTATCTTGGACTATTCAATGGCACCATCTGTTTGCCGCAGATCGTTGCTGCTCTTTGTGGCGGTGGCATTCTCTCGCTGATAGGCAGTCATCAGTCGTCCATGATGATTGTGGCTGGTGTTTTCCTGCTCATTGGAGCTGCTTGCGTATTCAGTATCAAGTCAAATAATAAATAAAGTATGGAACAAGACCTCGTTTACGTCATCTGCGGATGGATAGCCAGTATCTCGATGGTGTTGGGCTATCTGCCTCAGGCCATTCAGACTATCCGCACCCGCAATACCGATGGCATTTCGCTGCCAGCCTTCCTTCTTATGAGCGTCGGCGGCATCGCCTTTATGTTGCAGGGATTATTTCACAAGCCAGAGATTCTCTGGGCGTTGTTCCTGACCAATCTGGTCACGTCGGTATGCAGTTGCATAGTATTCGTTATCAAACTGTATAACGACTACTTCCGGAAAAAGTAAAGAATAAATTGCCGTGCAAACGTTTGCACGGCAATTTGCGCATAAAGTGAACTTTTTGCGAACAAGGCATGCAAATTTATTTGTAATTTAGCACCCAGTAACAACTAACTGACAGTCTATGAAATTGAGATTTAATGTAGAATATCAGACTACGTTCGGTGAACAGCTGGTACTCAATATCAAGGAAAACAGTGCGAAAACAACTTCTTATCGCATGAGTTCGCTCGATGGTTGTCATTGGTTCTATGAACTGAATGGCCGAATCAGCGTTGGTGAAGTCATTGATTATTATTATAGCGTTGATTGCGATGGTCAGATGACGCGCCATGAATGGCTGGTGGATGCCCATCGTCTGGAGATGGTTAGTGAGAAAGGTCTTAACTATACCATCTATGACCATTGGATCGATATCCCCGAGGATAGTTATCTTTATAGTTCTGCTTTTACGGATTGTGTGGCACGTCATACTGTGGTGAAGAGTCCCGTAAAGCCGTTCACCACGACGGTCCGCCTGAAAGTTCGTGCCCCGCAGTTGCGTCAGGAAGAGCGTCTGGCACTCATCGGTGCCGATAAGGCTCTCGGTAACTGGGAGATTCTCAAGGCCCTCCCCATGACGGAGCACAACTACAACGAGTGGATGGTGAATATCGATGCCACGAAGTTGCAGTCGAATGTTCTGGAATTCAAGTTTGTGATACTTGATGAAGAAGACGATGTGACACCTATTTGGGAAGGCGGTGAGAACCGTCGTGTGGAACTTCCTCCATTGGAACCCGGTGATGTGGTGGTCTATGAACTGCCTCAAGCACTCTTTCCTATTTATAGTCAGAAGGTGGCTGGCACCTTGGTACCTGTGTTCTCACTGCGCAGCAAGACGAGTTTCGGCGTAGGTGACTTTGGAGACCTGAAGAAAATGGTCGACTGGGTGGCTGGCTGTGGTCAGCGTCTGTTGCAGATTCTGCCTATTAACGACACGACCAACACCCACACTTGGACAGATAGTTATCCTTATTCCTGCATCAGTATCTTTGCCCTTCATCCCCAGTATGTTGATTTAACAGCATTACCTG
>JAEEGL011747411.1_pt1 | contig 13231 bp, 11 predicted proteins | sample 9134231 | NCBI WGS metagenome assembly JAEEGL01 (sample SAMN16246548, study PRJNA631951) | gut metagenome | biome: gut microbiome; feature: rumen; material: fiber-attached | host: Bos | place: Iran: Karaj | collected 2018-10
GACCTTGTTGACATAGTCCTCGCTGTAGGCGCAGGCCACGATGCCGTACTGCCACTTGGCGTTGGCATCCTTGGGGTTCATGCTCTGGGCATAGATGTAGAGTTTTTCCTCCTCATCCTTGACCAGCCAGCCGAGGTCTTTGAACAGATTGTAGTTCTTGACCACCTGGAGGTACACTTCGGGCGAATGCTCGTCGGTGCCTTTGGGGAGGTCGATTTCAGCCTTGGTGACGTGGAGCAGGCTGTAGGGATTGCCTTCGCATTCAACGCGAGCTTCTTCAGAGTTCAGTACGTCGTAGGGACGTGAGGCCAGTTTCTCGACGATGTCGACGGGCGGGCGAAAGCCCTTGAAAGGTTTGATTATGCTCATAATGTTAGTCTGTTATTGTTATATAAATTGTCCTTTTAATTCTGCATAGAGTTTCTTGCGGTCTTGTCTGTTGTTCCAGATACTGACAATGTATATCTCTTCTTCGTGGATGACGTATATTACACTACTAAGTTTAACTACTAATTCTCGGAACTCGACAGATATTTCTCCATCTGTGAAACACACCTTCCCAATCTGCGGGAATTGAATGATAGTCAAGATGGCATCGTTGACACTGTCACGCATTTTTATTGCTGCCTGTTTACCAAAATCATTGGCCACATACGCAGCAATGTCTGTAAACTCGGCAAGTGCTTGTTCCGACCATCTGACGTTCATACAGCATCCGCTATAGCCTTGTCCACCATCTTCATTGCTTCCTCGTGGGAAACCGTGTTTTCTCGACCAGCAATGATGTCACGCATCCGTTGTTTCGAGACGTTTTCCATTTCCTCCCGAGACCGAATGCCGGGCATATCCAATAGACAATCTGTCTGTCGGACACGGACTAAGAATGCTCGTTTTACCTGCTCACTCTGTTGCTGATAAATAGTCCACAAGGCATCCAATGGCGAAGTCTCCTGATATACAGCGTTCGTTTCCATTACAAATCATATTATTTCACGATGCAAAGATACAAACTTTTCCCGACATAGGGAAATAAATTTGGCTGAATGGAAAAAACTTCGTATTTTTCCAACCGATTTTAACAGTGAAATCACGAAGCGTTATGCTCGTTCTGCGGATAGGAACCTAGGAAATTCCATAGCATTGCAGAATCTGTGTAATAGCTGCGCTGTTCAGCGTGGGCTAACTACATCTTCTCAATGCAAGGTTATTCCTAGGACCTCTATCCGAAGAAGAGTGTACAGCACCACGCTTCTTTTATTGTATAATGCTCAACGGGGTGCGGAAGAGTTTTTTATTTACAAAGCATTATGAATAAATATATTGAAGATTACATTACTCAGCGTAAAAAAGAAATGGCAGAAGAAAAGCTGAGAACAAATGAAGCCGAAAAAGCAGGACTATTGGATAAACTACAAATTGGAAAACGAGAATACAGAGATGACTTTCCTGATGAGGCTTTTGATAATTTCCCATACTATGATAATTTGAAAGGTAAACATTATCGGTACAATGTTGGTGAAGTATCCGATGAAGACTATGCCGAACTTTTAAAATATGTACCAAAAAAAGACAAAATGGACGATAATTCTGCTAATAAAATAAGTGGCTGGTATACATTTGGAGTAATAATGATGATTATTGGATGCGTTGGAGGTATAGTAGTGGCAATTGAAACAGAGAGTGCAGTTTTGGCAATTTGCACAATTATTGGTGTTTTGATTTTATTTTCTCAAATTATTTTAATGAGTAAGATCGAATATAATACACGCTCAAACCATTCAACCCCCCAGGATATTCATGAGTAGTGGGTAGTCTGGTTGTGGCGGAATTGCAATCCGTCACATTTGAAGTGTGGTTTGTAACCTACAAAGTTTACTTACAACAACAAATAAATGAGGCTTGCATCAGTATCATGAGCAAGCCTCTTTCTTATATTCTTTTGTGTTAGGGGTTAATATATCCCTCTCCCATAGCAAGTAGGATGTTCTCACTCATAACATAGCAATCTTGCGTTGCATCATAACACTTATTTCCGCAAAGTAGTCGGCCAGTGCTTTGTTTGTAGATGCTATAACCTCAGCGACAGCCTATTTCATTATGGTAGAAAGCATCTCGTCGGTGGGTTCCTCCATCGATGTAAGACGATAGGCGTTCAATTCTTTCTCTGACATAAACGATGTTTTGATGAAATAACGCATTGTTGGGATAAATATTGTATGTACGCAATAAGAAAGGCTTGAATCCGCTGACTCAAGCCTTTCTTTTCAATATGCGCAAAGATTATCCCTCGTAGAAGGGCATCTTGACGGTGACGGCTTTGAGTAGTTTCTCGCGGACTTTGATGTAAATCTCGGTGCCTGTCTTGGCATAGGCGGCCTCGATGAGGGCGGTGCCGATATTCTTGCCAGTGCTGGGGCTGGGAGAGCCACTGCGAACTTCACCGATCTTCTTGCCTTCGGCGTTGCAGACTTCGTAGCCATTGCGGGCGATACCGCGGTCGATCATCTCGAAGCCAGCCACTTTGCGTTTGAAACCAGCGGCCTTCTGTGCCAGGAGGAGTTCTTTGTTGATAAAGTTGTTGTTCTCGGCTTTAAGCTTGACGATGAATGCCAGAGGAGCCTCGAGGGGGCTGACGGTGTCGTCCATCTCATGTCCGTAGAGGGCGAAGCCTTTCTCAAGACGGAGGGTGTCACGGCAACCAAGACCGGCAGGCATGATGCCGAATTCTTTACCAGCCTCGAAGACGGCGTTCCACACCTCGATGGCTTTCTCTTTGGGGATGTAGATTTCGCATCCGCCAGCTCCAGTGTAACCTGTAGTGGAGAGGATGATGTCGTCGATACCTGCGAAGGTGAGAATCTTAAAGGTGTAGTACTCCATGTCAACGATGTTCTCCTCGGTCAGTTTCTGCATGGCCTTGAGGGCGTTGGGCCCCTGCACGGCGAGCTGAGCCCACTGCTCGCTCTCGTTAACGAAGTCTTTGCCAAGTTCCATGCCCATCTTGTCGGCGATCTGGCTCATCCAATTCCAGTCTTTGTCAATGTTGGCAGCGTTGGGAACCATGAAATACTCGTCGTCATGGACGCGGTAGACGAGCATGTCATCAACAACACCACCCTGACCGTTGGGGAGGCAGGTATACTGCACTTTACCATCGAAGAGGTCTTCAACGTTGTTGGTGGTAACATACTGCATGAAGTGCTTGGCGATAGGGCCTTTGGCGCGGAACTCGCCCATATGGCTGACATCAAAAACGCCTACGTTATTGCGGACATTATTGTGTTCTTCAACAAGGCCGGTGTACTGGATAGGCATGTTGTAGCCTGCGAATTCGGCCATCTTGGCTCCAAGCGAAATGTGGAGGTCTGTGTAAGGGGTTGTTTTCATTATGTAAATATTTGATTTATTATTATTTAAATTGAAATCTCGCTATCCATTGAATTTACAAATATACGATTTTTTTTTTAAATAATTCTTAATTTTTCTCATAAACTAAAGAATTGTACCTTAAAACAGTTCGATTTGGGCTCGGCAACCAAATGCCAATCAAATAAAAAAAAGAGAGACTGCCATAGAAGCGTCTCTCTTTTTTGATCTATGATAACTTAGATTACGGTATGAACAGTTTGACGGGATTATTGCGCCCTATGCGAACAATATAGATGCCCTTATGCGGCACGGAGAAAGTGACACTCGAACCATGATTACTGTCTATTCCTGCCACTCGACGTCCTAACAGGTCGTAGACATTCACTACTTGGCCTTCCACACCCTGAATGGTGACAGATTGGTGTTGGGTCAGGATAACATAACCACCCTCATCACTTACATCGTCTATTCCCACTGGCGGCCTGAAGAGTGCTATAAAGATAGTGTCCTGAGTAAGAATGGCAGTTCTGGGATTATCTGCAACCCCATCATACCATGATGCAAAACGGTATCCTGTCTTGGGATATGCTCTTATTACAATCTCCTCGTTCAGATTAAAGAGACCTTCGCCAGAAACCCAGCCCATATCAGGATTCTCGCTAATGACGCAGGCATAGACTTTGTCGCCATTGTCGGGACAACCATTGAAGATGATGTTGTTACGGTAAGATTGACGTGTCAAAGTACCGGAAATAGTGTCCTGCTCAGGTCCTGGATTACTTGAAGCTGAAGTCGTGTGGTAAACCAATGTTCTGACTGCCGGGGTGGAATGGAGATAGAAACGGTCGCCAGCTCTTGAAGGCGTACCAGAATTATCGTCTATGGCAAGAACCAAATTATCCACTCCGTTGTAATAGAATTGGGAATCAAGCAATAATTCGTTCCAACCTTCAACAAAAACTATATCACCCGTGTATACCTTAGTAAGCTGGCTTAGCGGGAGAGCAGACACGGTGTCGTTGAAAGACTCTATAGCGGTGTTTGCCATATAAATGGTGCAATTCTCCTTTGTCAACGCCTTGGAATAGGCATACTCGAACCGGATTGAGCTGATAGTTATTGGCCCGTTCATTTCACTCGCAAGATAAATCTGCTGGGAATAATTATAGTTTTCGTTATTGGCAAACGGAACACCGAGGCGGCTCTCAGAGGTGCTGGGATTGATGGTGTCCGACATGGCATTGTTGCAATAGGGTGTAAGGAATTCAACTTCAGAAGAGCTTGAACTGGTGTCGGATTCTGAACCGTTATGATAGATTGATTTGACATACCACTGATATTGAGTAGCAGGCTCCAATCCGATAATTGTGGTATAAGGAGCGCTTGCCATGTGTATACGGTATGGCTCGTTGCTACCTACTCTACGATAATAAACACAGTATTCGTCTCCATTTCCTAACCATTTGAGCGAAACCGAATTGGTGGTGACTCGAGTATGAGAAAGCTGAGCAGGTGCAGTCCTGTTGGTATAATAAAAACTTATGGTAGTACCTGGATTAGAAATATTGGAAATAGAGAATGTACAATCAGGATTACCCTCTGAGGTATAGGGATAGTATTTTGTCGAAGGTGAGAATTCAGTGCGTTGGCGACGTGGGGTGAAATATGCCTCCCCTATCATTCCGTTTTCATCAGCACTGTTGGAAGAAGGACGGAACAACCAAATCTCATCAAAATGTGACGCCCCGTCATATTCAGAATTGCCATTAAAGCGGGTATCAATTCGATAGATAAGCAGACCTTTTCCAGGCAATTGGGATTCGTTGGGATTGTCAGTGTTACGATACTCCACTACATAATATTGGTCAGGTTCCGAACTGGGGAAACGGTAGGCTATATTGTCAGGGAAGGTGTCACCTACCGAATGAAGTGTATAAGTGCCGGGAGTAGTAATGAGTGGTATACTGTCTATCCAATTGCCATACTTATATTTCATGTAGGCACTCATGTGCTGCGGAGGACGGGAGTTGGTGGCCATAAGATCCCACTGTCCAACAGGCGAGATGTCAGTACGGGTATTGTACCGATAAAGGTCGGGGGCTCCGAGCGAATGGAACATTTCGTGGCAGAAGGTGCTGGTACCGAAATACTGATTGCCGGATCCTTCAAGAGCAAAATTGAATGTACTCACTTGCTTCCCATTAATACGTACATCATGGCCATACAGGTTCCATTTATGCGGCCAAAGAAGGTCGCTCCAACCAGCCGCAGGCCCTTTCACTACAAAGTTTACATTGTCTATATAGCCATCATTGTCACAGTCAAGATTATAGTCTGTCGGAACAGGGAAGGAATCATTGATATAGTTGACTGCACCTACCAAAAGTTCAAACTCACGGTTGCGACGGTCGCTATAACTGGTATATCCAATTGTATTAACTTCTGTATATGGCATATAATAATCCCTTGGGTGTGGCGACTGATAAGAAAGAATTCTATCACCGCTTGGCTCTGGAGCATAATAGGTACGGACAAAAATCTTATTATACGATGCCGACTTAAAGTAGTTGTACACCGACACATTGCCTTCCGTCGAATCGCTGAACATTCTATTTACATCCGACAAGGGACGCGAATAAGCTGTATCGTCAGCAAAACGGACAAAGATGACAAGGTTACAAAAATCACCGTGGTTCCGTCCAGAGGTCTTTGCAACGGGTATGCGATACTGCGGAGGGACTTCCCATTCCCTGCGGCGGGCTTCCCATTCCTCGCGTGTAATGGTCAAACCTGGCGTAATCCCCAACGTGGCAGGGTTAATTGTTCCTACGGGATGGCTCGAAGGCTGAATGCCGCCATTAGCATTGGGCTCGGCATAAACCCACCACCCCGAAAGTGCCAAGACTATTGTATAGCCGTCGGCATCATGATAGCGATGATAGCACTCATCGCCAGTTACAAAGAAATGCAGAGTATCCCCATTGGGCTGAATCTGCATAACAGGCATTTTTTCTACATAGACTGCTTCTGCCTCAAGACAACATAGCGTCATGGCAAGGAGAAGAATCGATTTAATTATTTTTTTCATTGTTTTTTATTGTGCGAAGAATCCTCCGCTGATATTAATTATTATTTCCCTGAATACTTCAAGTGCCTACAACACTTTCAGCATCAGAAGTGATTTGATTATAAATAGATTTTTTTAAGAACAGAGCCTGCATTAGCCCTCTTAGCAAGAGATACACCATGAACGATGCCCACAGAATGTTGTTCCACATCCGGCCATGGTCTTCAACACCGCCGAGGAACAGGCTTTTACCTAAATAATAAAAAATAAAGAAGAAAGCAGTCGCAACAACCATACTACCCAGCATGGTGCGTGAGGCTGTTGCTCCAACGTATATTCCGTCAAAAAGAAATGCTGCAAACCCGCACACTGGAATGGTAAGAATCCAAAACAGATAATCCTTTGCACCCTCAATTATTTCGGGCTTGTCGCTAAAAATACGCAATCCCCACTCTCCTCCAAAGGCGTAAAGAACTGTAAAAATGGCGGTTATCAACACACCCCACGCCATCAGCAACCTCACTGTAAGTTTCAGATTACGCAGGTCTCTTGCACCGATATATCTTCCCACCAACGACTCGCCGGCATAAGCAAAACCGTCCATTATGTAACTGAACAGTGTAAAAAACTGCATCAGCAACGCATCTATTGCCAACACTTCGGCACTGATTCTGCCACTGGCAGCGGTTATGAATGTAAACACTGTTGCCAGACACACCGTTCGGAGGAAAATATCGCCATTTACTTTGAAAAAACGTCTTAACTCATCCCAATGCAGCGACTCCTTCAACAGGGGTATCAACCGCATCGAAATAGTAACCTGCGGCTTTATCTTCCGCAACTCTCTTCTCAAGAAAAACAATCCCACTGCCAGTCCGCTATATTGGGCTATAACTGTGCCTAATGCAACCCCGCCTATTCCCCAATGGAACACAATCACAAAAAGCAGGCTACATATTATATTTACACAATTCAGAAATATAGCAATCCACATGGGCAAACGCGAATTCTGCATTCCTATAAACCACCCTTTCACTGCATAAAGTCCCAAAGTGGCGGGTGCAGCCCATATCCTGACAAAGAAGTATACCAGAGCCAGCCTTATCACTTCGGGAGTACTCTTAAAAATCTGGAGTGAAAGCCAACTCAATGGTCGCTGCAACACCAATAACAGCAATGCAACAAAGGCCGCTATGGATAGTGCTCGCACCACTATTCTCACTGCTTCGTCCATGTTTTTGGCTCCGTAGGCCTGGGCTGTGAATCCACTCGTACCCATCCGAAGGAAACCAAAATTCCAATATATCAAATTGAATATCTGGCCTCCAATGGCTATGGCACCGATGTGACTGGCACTCAGTCTGCCCACAATAGCCATATCAACCATGCCTAACAACGGCACCGTTATGTTGGTTATTATATTGGGCAACGCCAATCCTAAAATGCGTCGGTTCATAGCTGCTGGTATCTAAGGCTGCTATTCTATAGATTGCACTGGGCAACGTTAAGAATCTCACGAGTTGCCTTGTTCGACACAAAGGCTACCATATGGCAGTTCTCATTTACGCTTCCTTCAGGAATAGTAACATAGAAACGGATAAAATATTTCTTTCCAGCTTCTTTTGAAACTTCAATGGGCAAACCCCATACATCAGTATATACCATGCGTAGCACATGGTTCTGGGCATAGTTCTCAATATCGTCTCCGCCTACACGACTCTGTGTGGTAAGGATATTGTCCTCGGTAAGTAACAACGTAAGCGTCAAATCTTCGTTAACAGTCTGTTCAAATCCAACATGGATGTCAGCTATCGGCATTAACTTATCGCCGCTATTTTCAATATCCATCACTACTTTAGGCGATTGCGATATAACCGCTTCAATTTTGTCATCAACACCTGCCAGTGGGTTGAACAATTCACCCCTATTCACCATTGCTGCAGGGAGTCCAGCAGATGTGCCAACAAAATGCTCATACCATACAGTACCCGACTCGGTTCTCAAGTCAGGGTCACCCCCCAAAGGACGTCCGAAATTACCAGAATGTATGGCAACTGCTATCAATTTGTCTCCATAACGCTCTGAAGAAGCATGTATTACATTGTCCGCCTCGGGGCAGTTCACACAACGCACACCTGTATATTTCTCAACCATGGCGCGCTGATCCTTGGATATGTTCTTGTTGCTGACAAACCATTCTCCCGTCTGCCCGCTGGGCACCAGGTAACGGTCTTTATCTATCTTGTCACACGACGCCATTGTAACCATCATGGCACCAAGCAACGTATACAGAAAATATCTTTTCATGTTCTTTATTTTTATCATTTTGCAAGACTGTTTTTCTATGAAACTATTATATCTTTCATCAAAACTGTCTCATCATTGTTTTTTCACTTATTAAAACGACGTTGTCAAACTGAATGTGAGTCCATTGCTGGCAGGAACCTGTCGGCACACCCCGCCAATGCACAGCAATCCTTCACGCTGCTTGCCATATCCCAACTGTAGTCGGGTTGCACCATGAGTATAGCCCACACTTACATTATAATAGTTCGCACCGTTACCGTCTTTGTATGCATACTGGTCACTCAACGATACAAACCAGGCACTTGTGAAATTATATTCAACAAGCCCCATCAACCAGTCTCCACAACGTTTGTCATCTACGTCAGGACTATACTTGCTGTCACTCCCCATCCATTCAGCCTCAAATCTCAGCACATTTTTCTTATTCAACTTCCATGTCATATCGGCAACCACAACATGGTTATGATGTAAACTACCGCTATGCCCTTCCACCACAGGATTGAATATCTGATATCCATAGGTACATGTAAGCTTCACGTCCGAACTAAGTTTCTTTGCCACTTCTAACGACATATCTGCATAATACAAGTCTCCCGTTTTGAACCACGAAGAAGTATAACCATCCGTACCCGCTCCACCTATAACATTCGTATCGAGGCCTGTAATCACCGCGCCGTTCACATGGATGTCGGTACCATACTTACCACCCAACAGGGTGCCTTTTTTTATCTTGTACATCACATCTCCCTGCAAACCCATCTCTCCTGTCGTCTGGGTAGCGTATGGATACATCGTCAGGAAAGCATAGGTATGTTGCTTGGTAATGGCAGGTATATAGTTAATATATAACATCTCACCACCTTCGCTCCTCGCCGACTTGAAGCACATATTGTCAGTGCGCTTTGCCTGGATATTGGCACTAAAACCTTTTTGGGAATAGGTCGCGTTGACCATCAAGGCCTCTCCTTCACGATAGATATATGAATTCATAAGACTCGGGTCCTGACCTTTACGAGCATACTCTGCCTGCAATCCCCAGTTCCCATAGCTCATATCCATTCGCACTGAACCCGCTCCCACATTCTTCGGCAGGTTCAGCTTATATCCAGCCATTTGGGGCACCGTTATCATTTCTTCTGCTTCATAACGACTCACAAAACCTGCCCCGAGTGTCATGCGGAGTTTGCTGTCCACCATACTCGTTATCACACTGTTCAGGTTGACCTCTCCGTCTATGCCTCGCACAATTCCTTCCGTGTTATACTGCCAGAAATAACGTTGCATACCTGTCAAGGCTTTGATGGTAACACCATTCACCGGACGGAATGCAACATGAATACCTCTTAACGAATTGTCTAAACCCAGATAACGGTCTTCGTATGCGCGCAGTATCATGCCACTGCCAAACTGGTCATAGAAATTACCAACTGTAACACTAATCAGATCACTCTGATAACTGGCAAAATAATTTGCCACCCCCAAACCTTTATATCGGGCGTCAAATCCTAACATAGGATTCAAATAAGCCTCAAAACGCAACCCGGCACTGAAATTACCATTCGTATAAAGAATGTCGGCCCGGCTGTTGCTTAGCAATCGCTCGTTCACATTAGTGGCACCAATCAATGAGTCAGCACTCGAAATCTGCCCGTCAAACTGTATATTGCCCGTAACCTGTCCGCCAAGCAACCCTTGAGCATATAACGACGGACCCACAAGCAACAAGCAGGCAGGCAGAAGAACTTTCTTTATATATGTCTTCATAAATGTCTATTTTATAGTGTCCGAAAAACTGCAACAGGGTCTCTACACTACCTATTTACTACCTCTTACCTCATCAAAATCCCAACCCAGCAACAGTTTATCTTCCACTGAATCTTGTATACAACTCGGTTTTACTTCTCAGCAGCGGCTTTTCTTACAGCTTCAAGCAGTTCTTCTTCACTGCCTTCTACAAATGAGGTGTGTTGCCAAACGATTTCTCCTTTGCCGTTCACCACAAAGGTATGGGGCACGTTAACCACATTCATAGCGCGCTTGAAATCTTGATTCTGGTCAATATACACTTCATAATCCCAGCCGTTTCCATCCACGTGAGGTTTCACACGCGATGCGCTGCGGGCATCATCTATTGATATTGCAACCAACTTGACACCAGTCTCTTCTTGCCACTCTTCATACACTTCCTTAATCGTATTCAACTCACGATTGCAAGGTTTGCACCATGTTGCCCAAAAGCTAATAATCATGGGTTTACCATCATTCTGGATTGCAGATGTCTGCACCGTAGTACCATCAAGTGCTTTAATGGTGATGTTCTGGGGCAGGGTGGCGTTTTGTGCCATGGCCATAGCCGACAAGGCAATGCTGACCATTACTAAAAGAATTTTTTTCATAGTTTTTAATTTTATTATTTATATTTTGTATTTCTTTCGTTCAAATAATTGCGTTCTTTCAAATAATTGCGTTGCGTACCCCTCTATCCCTCATCGCTCTATTTTCAACTCCAGCATGGCCTTCAACGCTGTTTTGGCATCTGAATCCGGCAACTGTTCCAACAGCCCCTCGGCTTTCACCAAATGTTCTTCTATAACTTCTTTCATATCCACATCCTCCGGCAGATGAATATCGTGCATATTTCCTTCATCAGCCATGTCGTCACGCATCTGGAATACCAACCCGTATTCATATCCAAAATCACGCAGCAACGCTCTGTAAGGCTGTTCCTTGTCCACATTCTCGCCCAATGGCACTGCTCCAAGTTCACAACATGCCGACATCAACGACGCAGTCTTCCCTCCTATCACTTCCAGATAGGTCTCCTTCGATGTACCACCACTTTTAGTCCAATACAATTGGTCCAACTCCCCTTGGCACATGGTCATTACTGTCTTCGCCACAATCTCCGACGCGCTCCGACTTCCAACCTGTTGCAATACAGCCATGCACTGCGCCAGATAATAATCTCCGCACAACACTGCTACCTGGTTTCCCCAGTGTCCTCTTACCGATGCTTTGCCCCTCCGTTCTTCCGACTCATCTACAACATCGTCATGCATTAACGTAGCATTGTGCAACAACTCCATCGCAGTAGCCAGCAGACTGTGGCCTTGGGTCAAATGCCCACAAGCCTTGGCCGAAAGCAAAACCAACATCGGCCGTAATTGTTTGCCCGGCGTAAAGTTTAGGTAGTCTTCAACCTCGGCCAGCAATCCACTTCGCCCCGATGTCCTGCGTTCTAATTCTTCTTTGAACTCCAGGTACGGATTTTGTATTATATTTTTTATCTCTTCAATTTTCATAATTTGCGGTGAAACCCGCTACATTTCTATTTATTAACACGGGCTCCGGAGGTAGTAACCAACGCCACACCATTACCCAACCCGTCTCTAATCATTATTTGATATACACAATACCCTCTCCCTTGCCTTACACATTCTGCCTTCGCTTCGACATGTTCGTCCTTGGGTTGCGCCAAATACTGTATGTTGCTACTAAGCGACACCCATGCCAACCCTTCCCCTTTGGCTAAGCACTCGCTGTTGGCTGCGGCGGCAAAAGCCAAATCTGCCAAGGTAAACAACACTCCCCCCATCACCCCTCCTACAGCATTGCGATGTTCAGCTTTCAGATCCACACTGCACAAGGCACTACCTTTCCCCTTTCCTTCTTCTTCCAAATATTCCACCCGCTCTATCTTCACCCCCGTAACCTCCATGGCATACAGGTCTTGGGAAAATACTTGCTGCGCCTTATGCGTTAAGTCCATCATACAACGACGATAATTTATTGTACAACGGCTTGCTAACCTTCACCAACGGCAACCTCAGCGTATTGCCTATCATTCCTTCTATCTCCAACAATGCCTTGATGCCAGAAGGATTGCCTTCTTCAAAAATGGCATTCATCAACGGCAGCAACTTATTATGCAAAGGCAACGCTTTTTTCACATCACCTTTCAATGCATATTTTACCATCGTCGACATCTCCTTCGGCAACGCATTTGCCATAACCGATATCACACCTTCAGCCCCACACATTATCATTGGGTACGTCAAAGCATCATCGCCAGAGATGACACTAAAACCTTCCGGCTTGCTACGCAATATCTGCATCACTTGTTGCAAATTGCCCGAGGCCTCTTTTATTCCCTTGATATTAGGGCATTCGTTGGCGAGCAATAACGTCGTCTCAGCAGTGATGTTAACGCCCGTACGTCCTGGAACATTATAAATGATCACAGGCACGGGAGAAGCATCGGCCACCTGTCTAAAATGCTGTGCCAATCCTCTCTGGTTTGGCTTGTTATAATAGGGTGCTACCGACAAAATGCCACTGATTCCGTCAAAATTGGTATTAGCAATGGCATCTGTCACAGCCAACGTGTTGTTTCCCCCCATGCCAAGCATGATAGGGCAACGTCCACCCACACTTTCTACTATGAAGTCTTGTAGTGCATGACGTTCTGTCTCTGTCATAGTAGCAGCC
>JAEEGL011818823.1_pt1 | contig 13231 bp, 12 predicted proteins | sample 9134231 | NCBI WGS metagenome assembly JAEEGL01 (sample SAMN16246548, study PRJNA631951) | gut metagenome | biome: gut microbiome; feature: rumen; material: fiber-attached | host: Bos | place: Iran: Karaj | collected 2018-10
ACCGGCGATTTCCGCGCCCGCCCTTCGGCATACCGCCTGTATAATTCTCCTGTCATCATGACCTCCCGGATTTCGTTTTTTCCGGAAATCAGGATTTCCCATTTGACCCGCAATTATTCGCGTTCCTCTGCGCTCTTCATGGAAAAGTTACTTCTTCATCGTATTTTAATGGAACTTTCATTTGACTTTTCCGCGAAATGCGTGTATAATGATAGCGTAAAAACAATCAACTGCCCAACAGGAAGAAAGGAAGAATCAACATGCCTAACTTTGAAGAGATCAAGCGCAATGCATCCGGCGTTGCCGACCGTGCCGTCAAGAAGACCAACGAACTCACGACCTTCGTGAAGCTCAAAATGGGGATCAAAGCCTCCGAAGCGAAGCTCAGCTCCGTCTACGAAGAGATCGGCCGTCTGTTCTACACCGCCGAGAGAAACGGCGAAGACTGCACCAGCGATATCGCGGCCTATATCATGAAGGCCGACAAGCTGAAGGCTGACATCGCGGCTGCGAAGAAGCAGATCACCAAGCTCAAGAACGAGAGAGTCTGTGAGAACTGCGGCAATGAGATCGACGAAAACGTCGCGTTCTGCCCGTTCTGCGGAACCAAGCAGGAAAAGCTCGTGGAAGTCGAGCCCGAAGCGGAAGAGACCACCCTCGAAGACGTCGTCGAAGATTTTGAAGACAAGGCAGAGGATGCCGCCGAAGATCTCGCCGACAAGGTCGAGGATTTCGCCGAGGATGCCGCTGACGCCGTGAAGGATGCTGCCGAAACCGTCGCAGACAAAGTCGAAGACGTCGTCGAGGATATCAAGGACGCCGTTGACGGTGACAACGAATAAGATCCGACCCGTAAAAGAGAGCCCCCGAAAGGGCTTTCTTTTTTTCATCTTTTTTTGAAAACCCTCTTGACAAATCCGGCCCGATCATGTATAATGACAAGGCTGAATTTCTTCGGCATAAGCTAGTGTGGCTCAGTGGTAGAGCAGCTGATTCGTAATCAGCAGGTCGTGGGTTCAATCCCCACCACTAGCTTTTTTTCATGCATCCCGCCCATCGGAGGCGGTTTTTCTTTTGCCTCTTGCTTTTTTGCCCGTTTTCCGATATAATACAGATAGACGATATCAGATGATCCAAGGAGCCGAAGCAATTTTGAAACAACCGAAAACCATCGGATTTCTCGATTCCGGGATCGGCGGACTGACGGTCCTTTCCGAAGCACTTCACCGGATCCCCGGTGCCGATATCCTGTTTTATGCCGATACCGATCACGTCCCCTACGGCACGAAGACGAGGGAAGAAATCGTCGGATTTGCCGTCGACGCCGTTGAGACGCTCTGTGAACGGGGGGCAGAAGCCGTCGTCGTCGCGTGCAACACCGCCACGAGCATGGCGATCCGTCAGCTCCGCGAACGCTTTCCCATACCGATCGTCGGCATGGAGCCCGCCGTCAAGCCTGCCGCCCTGATCCATCCCGGGGAGCGTGTCCTCGTGTGCGCCACGCCGGTCACCATCCGCGGGGAGAAGCTCCACACGCTCATCGACCGCAGTTTTCGTGAAGGCGTGCGTCCCACGCTTGCGGCGCTTCCGGGGCTCGTGACCCTTGCGGAGGAAGAGCGCTTTGATTTTGATTCCGTTCGGGATTATCTCAGAAGCGTTCTCGATTTTGAGGAGCATTATGCAGCGGTCGTTCTCGGCTGCACGCACTTCACCTACTTCCGCGATTCGTTCCGAAGCCTCTTTCCGGGCGCGGACATTCTCGACGGCAACGCCGGAACGGTCAACCGCTTGGTCGATCTGATCGGCAGCGAGATCCCCGGAAAAGGCACGATAACCTTCCTCGAATCCGGTCGTCTGGTTGCGGAGCCGGAACCGCTCGCGCGTTTCGGACGCTATCTGGAGCGGATGCGGAATTTGTGAACGGGGAAATTTTCATCTGATTTTCACAGAATCTCCACCGAGTCACCAAATTTCCGTGAACTTCCCGGGGTATCATACCATCAGTACAAGGGAAGGAACTACATCCGATGAAACGAATGAAAAAAGGACTTGCGATCTTCATGAGTCTCCTGATGCTCTCCTCCTGCGGGATCCTGCGTCCCGTCAGCTCCGAAACGGAGTCTGAACCCGACGCTGTATCCGCGGAAACGGAAACCGCATCGGTGGGACTCAGTTTTGAATCGATCCTCGCAGATTACGAAGCGCGCCAGGATTCGGCATCGTCCGACAATGCGGTGCATCTCACGCAAACGTCTGCCGTCACGATCGCGCAGGACGGGGAAAACCGACCGGCGGTCTCGTATTCGGACAAAGATCTCGACGATTCGATCCCCGCGAATGCCGTGCAGGTCACGCTTAGCGGGACGTCGGCAGCGTTTCAGGGCAGCGGCATTTCGCTCTCCGACGGTGTGCTGACAATCACGGAAGAAGGCGTTTATCTCCTCACGGGGAGCTTCTCCGGGCAGATCAAGGTGGATGCCGAGAAGAATGCGGATGTGCGCCTGATCCTCTCGGAGGTCACGCTACGCGCTCCGATGGCTCCGATCTACGTCGTGAGCGCGGACAAGGTCGTTCTGACGCTCGCCGACGGCACGCAGAATACCGTGGAAGACAGCGCGGATTACGTTTTCGCCGACGGAGAGGACGAACCGGACGCCGCGATCTATTCCAAGGAAGATCTGACGATCAACGGCACGGGCTCACTCAGCGTGACGGGACATTATCAAAACGGCATCGTCTCAAAGGACGATCTCAAAATCGTCGACGCCAGGATCACCGTGAATGCCGTCTACAACGGTATCAAGGGCAAGGACAGCCTGACGGTGCGGGACGGAGAAATCACCGTCACAGCCGGGAACGACGCGATGAAGGCCTCGAACGACACGGAAGAAGAACGCGGCTGGGTAGTCTTTGAAGGCGGAAGCACGACGATTTCCGCAGGAGACGACGCGATCCACGCCGAGACCTGGCTGATCGTGACCGGCGGGACCATCGATATTCAGAAGAGCAAGGAAGGCCTCGAGGCCATGAAGGTCGAGATCTACGGCGGCAACATTGCGGTCGTCTCCTCCGACGACGCGATCAACGCGGCATCCGGCTCGTCCGGAGAGGATCCCTTCGGCGGTTTCGACGGATTCCAGGGCGATATGACTCCTCCCGACGGCGACTTCGGCGGGATGACGCCTCCCGACGGCAACTTCGGCGACATGACGCCTCCCGACGGCAACTTCGGCGGGATGACGCCTCCCGATGGTGACTTCGGCGACATGACGCCTCCTGATGGTGACTTCGGCGGGATGACGCCTCCCGATGGTAACCTCGGCGGGATGACGCCTCCCGATGGTGACTTCGGCGACATGACGCCTCCTGATGGTGACTTCGGCAGCATGCCCAGACCGAACACTTCAAGCGAACAGGCTTCCGATTCCGCGGACACGCTCTTCGGCAGACGTGGAGGAGGCAAGGGAAACGGAGGCCAGGGAAATGGGGGCTTCGGCGGAGGCGGCTTCGGCGGCGGAATGCCGAACGAACAGGCGGAAGAAGGCGTGTGGATCCTCATCGCGGGCGGTACAATCCGGGCAGAGGGCGGCAATGACATCCTCGACTCGAACGGGACCTTCACCCAGACCGGCGGCACGATCATCACCGTCGGTGTGAACATGTCGATCTACGGCGAACCCGATGCGATCCTCGACACCAACGGATCGGCTGCCATCCAGGGCGGCACCTTCGCGGCGTTCTGCCGGAGCACGGGGAACAGTTATTCCTCGATCCTTTCTTCGCCTGCCGTCGCCTGCTCCTCGCTGAACGGCGCGGAAACGGTGACCCTCGCGGATGCCGACGGAAATGTTCTGATGAGCTTTGCCAACGGAACGAGAGCCAAGAACGTCGTGATCACGTCCGACGCGATGACGGCGGGGCAGGACTATATGCTGATTCTCGACGGAAGAACGATTTCGTTCACGGCGTCGGAAGGCGTGCTGAACGTAAAGTAAGCAGAAAAACAACAGGGACTGCGGATCTCGCGGCCCCTGTTTTTGTTTACGCTTTTTTCAGCATCGCGCAGACGAGCTTGTACATCCGCGCGAGGGATCCGACGTTCAGAACCTCATCCGGTGAGTGGAGATTCCTGATGTCCGGTCCGATGGAGATCATGTCCATGTCCGGCAGCTTGCCTTTGAGGATCCCGCACTCGAGCCCCGCGTGGATGCCGACGACCTTCGCATCGGTGCCGAAACATTCCTTCCAGGTTTCGAGGTATAGCTGCTGCATCGGCGAGCCTTCGAGGTAATCCCACCCGGGATAGCGGCTGATGTGTTCGACTGCGGCTCCTGCGGGAAGCGCGGCGCATTCCACGCGGTTCTGCATCCAGTCGAGCATCGTTTCGACCGAGGAGCGGGAGGAGACGACGATCTCGATGTGATCCGCAAGCGCGCGCACGACGGCGAGGTTCGACGAGGTCTCGACCAAGCCCGGAACGGCGCGGCTCATGCCGTGGACACCGTTCGGAAGGTTCGAGAGGAGCGCGAGGAAGGACGCTGTCGATCCGGATGTGAGGGCTTCCTCTGCCTTCGCTTCGCCGAACACGACCCGGAAGGCTGCGTCGTCCGGGATGCATTCTGCGGCGATCCCGGCGATTTCTTGCTCGGCGGCCGAACGGAAAGCAGCGGGATCGGTGAGCGCGACGGCTGCCGTGCATTCACGCGGGATGGCGTTGTCGCGGTTGCCTCCGGCAAAGGAAACGAGGCGGAAAGGAGCAGCCTTTGACGCCGCATAGAGGATGCGCGTGAGCGTGACGATCGCGTTCTTGCGCCCGAGGTCGATGTCTTCGCCGGAATGTCCGCCCGCAAGTCCGGACACCTCGAGCGTGAGAACGGTTTCGCCGTCGAGCGGAGTTCTTTCGGGTCTGAACAGGATGTGGGACCGGACGCCGCCCGCGCAGGAGACCGTTGCCACGCCTTCTCCGGCGGAATCGAGATTGATGAGGCGGCGCGCCTTCGCTTTGGACGCATCGAACGTGCGCATCCCGTTGAGCCCGGTCTCTTCCTCGGTCGTGAAGAGGCATTCGAGGGCCGGATGCGGGATGTCGGGAGAAGCGAGGATCGAAAGGATCACCGCTGCTGCGACGCCGTCGTCCGCGCCGAGGGTGGTGCCGTTCGCGCGGAGCTCGTCTCCGCTCAGGACCAGCTCGATGGGATCGGTCAAGAAGTCGTGGACGGTGCCGCGATTGGCTTCGCAGACCATGTCGAGGTGACCCTGAAGCATGACGGGCGCGCGGTCCTCATATGCCGGCGTCGCTTTTGCGTTCACAAAGACGTTGTTGGCCTCGTCGATCACCGCTTCGTGACCGAGGGAGACCGCGGTATCACGAACGAATTCGGCGGCGGCACGCTCGTTCCCGGATCCGCGCGGGATGTCGGACAGCTGCTTGAAATAGGAAAAGACGATTTTCGGTTCCAGTTCGCCGTAAGTCATAGAATCCTCCGGTTTTGTGTTTTCGCAGTCATTATAGCACATCGGCTCTCCAAAATCAACCGGATTGATGCACGGCGAGAAGAAAAACGGCATATTTCGGGAAAACTTGCCCGTCCGGGGTTTTCACGGGGACGGTTTTGTGTTATAATAAAAGAAAAAGCTGGAAACGGAGAAAAGTATGGGGAAACTCTCATCGCTTCTCAGGGCGGCAGGACATAAAAAGCGATTCAACTCCGCGGTGATCCTTGCGGCAGGGAGCGGGAAACGGTTCAGCGACGATACCGCCAAACAGTTTGTCGAGATCGCGGGGGAATCGATCCTCGTGCGGAGCGCAAAGGCGTTTCAGGCATCCGAGGAAGTCGATGAAATCGTCGTCGTCACGCGCGAAACGGACGTCATCGGCTGCCGAAACATCCTCGAAAGAGCGGGCGTTGCGAAGGTCACGCGCGTAATTGGCGGCGGAGACACCCGTCAGGCATCTGCCAAACGAGGGTTTGACGCCGTCAATCCCGCCGCGGAATATGTTGCGATTCACGACGCGGCACGCTGCCTTGTCACGCCGGAAATGATCGAGGCCGTCTTCGAGTGCGCATATGTGTCCGGTGCGGCAGCTGCCGCCTCCCGCAATCCCGACACGATCAAACGAACGGACGGCAACGACCTTGTGAAGGAAACCATCGACCGCGAAAACACATGGCTTGTCCAGACTCCGCAGATCTTCAAAGCCGATATTTACCGCGCAGCGGCTTACATGGGCGAACGCGATGCTGTGACCGCGACGGATGACTGCGCGCTCTGCGAACGTCTCGGTTTTCCCGTGCGGCTTGTGGACTGCGGTCCGACCAACATCAAGATCACCTATCCGGACGATGTCGTGATCGCGGAGGCGATTCTGAAATCGAGGGAGGCGGCAACATGAGGATCGGTCACGGATACGACGCGCACCGTTTTACCGAAGGGGATTCCCTTGTCCTCGGCGGCGTTCGGATCCCTTACGAAAAAGCCTTCCTCGCGCATTCCGACGGAGACGTTCTCGTTCACGCGCTTATCGATGCGCTCTTCGGGGCGGCAGGGGAGCCCGATATCGGCGCGCATTTCCCGCCGTCGGACGAGCGTTATCGCGGGATCGACAGCATGATCCTGCTTCAGGATACCGTCCGGATCCTCAGAGACCTCGGACTGGAGATCGAATATGCCGACATGACGATCATCGCGCAGAAGCCGAAGATGGCTCCGTACCTGCAGCCGATGCGGGAGCGGATCGCAGAGGTTCTCGGGATCCCCGTGACACGGGTGAACGTCAAGGCGACGACCGAGGAGAAAATGGGATTCACCGGCCGGGAAGAGGGAATTGCCGCGCATGCGGTCTGCCTGCTTCGGGAAGCGGAATAATCAGAGCCGGTATCCCGCATGAAATACCGGCCCCGCACTCGGCAAAGCGATGACGAAAACGCACGTCCTTGGTTTTTCACATCCCGGCCATCGCCTCGCTTCACAGAACTGTGTCAGGACGGGTCGCCCCGTCGGTACAGTCTATGCCGGCGACGCGGTTTTGTCTGTCCGCATCCGGTTCGCAGAGACCGTTCAACCGGGCATCATCACGGTTTCGTTTGTTTTCGTTCGGCCGTACGGCGATCCTTTCGCCGCGATCGGCACAGAAAATCTTTTTGAGGAGGATTCGTTACGATGAAGATCCGGATCGCGCCGTCCCTTCTGGCGGCAGACTTCACACGTCTCGCCGAAGAAGTAAAGCGGGCACAGGAAGCGGGGGCGGACATGCTCCATTGCGACGTGATGGACGGCGTGTACGTTCCGAACATCAGTTTCGGCTTTCCCGTGATCCGACAGATTGCCAAGATCACGTCCCTCCCGCTCGACGTCCACATGATGACCTCGTGTCCCGGCAGATACATTGACGTTCTGCGGGATACCGGCGCGCTCATCGTCACCGTGCACTCCGACGCGATGCCGCCGGATGAGTTGAAGAGCACCATCCGCGCGATCCGTGACACCGGAATGGTCGCAGCCCTCGCGCTGAGGCCGAAGTGCGCGGCAGAAGAGATCCTACCTTATGTTCACGACATCGGGATGGTACTGGTCATGACGGTGGAACCCGGCTTCGGCGGACAGAAATTCATGGCGGATATGATGCCGAAGGTGCGTGCCGTGCGGGAGATCCTCGATCGGGAAAGTCCGCTTTGCGAGATCCAGGTCGACGGCGGGATCGGCGACGCTACGGTCAGAGAAGCGTCAGCCGCCGGCGCGAACGTCTTCGTCGTCGGTACCGCATCGTTCCGCGCGCCGGATATGGGGGCGGCAGTCTCATCGATCCGGGACGCGGCAGAAAGCGCATATCGCACCGGATGGCAGAATGCATGAAGAGAGTCCCGGAAACCCGTCCGAAATCTATCGGAAATCACAAAACGAAATTTACGATTTTTGATACAAAAAAGAAGCATTTTATGTTATAATGAAATGGAATCCATATACCCAGGTTTAACCGGCAATGAAGTGATTTCAAAGGGGGATTTTATGAGCGAAAGCTACTTTGGGGACCTGATGGTCATCGGAATGCGCGGATGTGAAAAGTTCATCGATCAGGTTGATTTTTATCTCCGCGAATGGCGCAGACACGGCGACGACGACGCGACCTTTGTAACGACAGCGGACTGCCCTCGTTTCGGATCCGGAGAGGGAAAGGGCATCATTCACTCTTCCATGCGCGGCCGCGACGTATACATCATCTGCGACTGCTTCAACCACGGCGTTACTTACCAGATGTACGGTCAGGAAATCCCGATGAGCCCGGACGATCACTATGCCGATCTCAAGCGTACCATCGCCGCGATGGCAGGCAAGGCAAAGCGGATCACGCTCATCATGCCGATGCTGTATGAAGGCAGACAGCACAAGCGTTCAGCCCGCGAATCGCTCGACTGTGCGATCATGCTGCAGGAACTCGTCGCAATGGGCGTCTCGAACATCATCACCTTCGATGCCCACGACGCGCGCGTTTCCAACGCCATCCCGCTCACCGGCTTCGACAGCATCCGCCCGACCTATCAGATGCTGAAGGCACTCGTGCGTGCCGTTCCCGACATTTCGCTCGCGAACGACGACATCATGATCATCTCCCCGGATGAAGGCGCGATGTCCCGCACGATGTACTACGCCACCGTCCTCGGCATCGACCTCGGCATGTTCTATAAGCGCCGTGACTACACCACCGTCGTGAACGGCAAGAATCCCATCGTAGCGCACGAATACCTCGGAAAAGACCTCAACGGCAAGGACGCGATCATCATCGACGACATGATCTCCTCCGGCGAATCCATCATCGACGTCGCCCGTCAGATCCGTGAAAAAGGCGCGAAGCGCATCTTCTTCTTCGTCACCTTCGGCCTCTTCACGAACGGCTTCGACGTCTTCGACAAGGCTTACGAAGAAGGCCTCTTCACCAAATGCTTCACCACCAACCTCGTCTATCATCCCGAAGGACTCGTGGACAAGGAATGGTATGCGGAAGTCAACATGTGCAAGTACGTCGCCATCATCATCGACACCCTCAACCGGGACCAGTCCATCAGCACGCTTCTCAATCCCGTCAAGAAGATCCACAGCATTCTCGACGAGCATCAGAAGAAAGTGGACACCCAGATCAAAATCGACATCGAATAAGCAAAGAGTAACGTATGAAGAATTTCAAGCATCAGACTGCTGAAGCCATCGCCTCCGCCGTCCTCGCGGCATCACCCGACGCGGGACTGCCCGCCGAAGAGATCGAAGGCCTGCTCGAATACCCGCCGGACCCCGCGATGGGAGACCTCGCGTTCCCGTGCTTCCGGCTCTCCAAGATCCTGCGGCAGGCACCTCCGAAGATCGCGGCAGCTCTCGCGGACAACCTCCGGGATTTTCCCCTTGGGACCGTGACGGCCGTCGGCGGCTACCTCAACTTCAAGGTGAATGCCGACTATCTCGCCCAGCAAGTGCTGACTGCGATCGAAGAGCAGGGCGATCGGTACGGCTCCTCGGAGATCGGACGCGGGAAGACCGTCGTTCTCGACTACTCCTCGCCGAATATCTGCAAGCCCTTCCACATCGGCCACCTCGGTACGACCGTCATCGGCCATTCGATCAAGCTCCTGCATGAATTCGTCGGTTACCGCTGCATCGGCATCAACCACCTCGGCGACTGGGGTACGCAGTTCGGCAAGCAGATCGTGGCGTTCCGCCGCTGGGGCGACCGTGAGACCGTCGAGCGGATCGGCATCGACGAGCTCGTGCGGCTCTATGTGAAATTCCACGAGGAAGCGGAAAAGGATCCCTCGCTCGAGGATCTGGCAAGAGCGGAATTCCACAAGCTCGAAGAAGGCGACCCGGATAACCTGGCTCTCTGGAAGTGGTTCTGTGACGTCTCCCTCGCGGAATACGAGAAGACCTACCGCCAGCTCGACATCGAATTTGATCACTATACGGGCGAGTCCTTCTACATGGACAAGATGGGGCCGCAGATCGATCGTCTCCGCGAGATGGGGCTCTTGAAGCTCGATGACGGCGCGCAGATCGTCGATCTCTCCGCATGGAACATGCCCCCCTGCATCATTCTGAAGCGGGACGGCTCCACCATCTATCACACCCGGGACATCGCCGCGGCGGTTTACCGCAAGAACACTTACGACTTTGACAAAGCCATCTATGTTACCTCCGCTCAGCAATGCCTGCACTTCGCTCAGCTGAAGAAAGTCCTCGAGCTGATGGGCTACGAGTGGGCGGAAAACATCGTGCACGTCCCCTACGGTACGGTCTCCGTGGACGGCGCGAAGCTGGCGACGAGAACCGGCAACGTCGTGCTTCTGAAAGACCTCTTCCGGCTCTCCATCGAAAAAGTGCGCGAGGTCATGGATGAGAAGAACCCCGATCTCGAAAACAAGGACGAAGTCGCGGAAGCGGTCGGCGTCGGCGCGATTGTATTCAACTACCTGTACAACAGCCGCATCAAGGACATCAACTTCATCCTCGATCAGGCGCTCAGCTTCGACGGCAGTACCGGTCCCTACGCCCAATACACCTACGCGCGGACCTCTTCGATCCTCGAAAAAGCGAAAGCCGCAGGCATCGAAGGGAAGGGCGGCACGCTGACCCATCCGTCGGAAGAAGAGCTTCTCAAGGTGCTCTCCCTCTTCCCGGAAAAGGTCGGCGAAGCGCTCGAAGCCTATGAACCTTCCGTCATCACGCGCTATGCCATCGAGATCTGCACCGCGTTCAACCACTTCTACCGCGACTGTCCCATCGTCACAGCGGAGGACGGGAGCCAGCGCGAATACCGTGTACGCCTGACCCGCGCGGCGAGAACCGTTCTCGGCACCGCCCTGCATCTGATCTGCATGAAGACACCCGAAAAAATCTGAATACGATATAGAAAACGAGGTTAATATGTCTGGACACAGCAAATGGAACAACATCAAGAACAAGAAAGAGAAGACTGACGCGCAGAAGGGAAAGGTCTTCACGAAGATCGGCAAGGAGATCGCGATCTGCGTCCGGGAGGGCGGCGGCGATCCGAACACCAACGGGAAGCTACGCGAGCTGATCGCCAAGGCGAAGGCCAACAACGTCCCGAACGACAACATCGACCGCGCGATCAAGAAGGCGATGGGCGCGGAAGCCGTTCAGTATGAAGAGATCACCTACGAAGGCTACGGTCCGTCCGGCGTCGCGGTCATCGTCGAGACTGCGACGGACTCCCGCAACCGCACGGCATCCGATATCCGTCACTACTTCGACAAGTACGGCGGAAATCTCGGCGCGACCGGATGCGTTTCCTATATGTTCGACGATAAGGGCGTGATCGTGCTTCTCAAAGAGGACAACGAAGACGTCGACGAGGATACCCTGATGGAAGCGGCGCTCGAAGCGGGTGCGGAAGACTTTGCCGCCACCGACGAGACCTTCGAGATCACCACCGAGGTCGACGACCTCTATGCCGTCAAGGATGCGCTCGAAGAGAAGGGCTACAAGATCGAATCCGCGGAAGAGGACAAGATCCCGCAGACCTACGTCACGCTGGAAGATGAGGACGCCATCAAGAACATGACGAAGCTCATCGAAATGCTCGAAGACAACGACGACGTTCAGAACATCTATCACAACTGGGAAAACGCCGACGAATAATCGGATCACGACAACTGCGGGGAGGGACTCGGCTGCGAGTTTCTCCCCTTTCTCATCCTGATTCAGCAATATGGAACGCAATTACACAACCGGTCCCGTCTTCCGCGCGGTCGTCCGCTTCTCGATTCCCTATTTCTTTTCATACTTTCTCCAGACGCTCTACGGCATGGCGGACCTTTACATCATCGGCCTCTTCTGCGGGACCGAGAGTTCGACCGCGGTTTCCGTCGGCAGTCAGGTCATGCATGGATTGACGGTGATCCTCGTCGGTCTCGCCATGGGCACGACGGTCCTCGTGGGACGCTCGGTCGGCGCGAAACGGGACCGGGACACCGCACGCGCAGTCGGAAACACCGTCACGCTCTTTGGGATCCTGTCGCTCGTTCTGACTGTGATCCTCTTCTTCTGCGTGAAACCGCTCGTCTCGCTGCTGTCAACGCCCTCAGAAGCCGTAGAAGGGACCGTCCGGTATCTTACCGTCTGTTTCTGCGGGATCCCGTTCATCACGTCCTACAACGTCCTCAGCGCGATCTGCCGAGGCCTCGGAGATACGAAAACGCCCCTGCGATACGTCGGCGTCGCGTGTGTCTGCAACATCGCCCTCGACTTTCTCTTCATCGGTGCGTTTTCCCTCGGAACGATGGGAGCCGCGCTCGGAACGGTCATTTCGCAAGCCCTGAGCGTCTTCTCCGCGCTGTGGTTCCTGCGTCAGAGCCGGACGCTGCCGCCGATCCGAATCCGGGATTGGAAGCCGGAGCGGGGAACGATGCGCGCGATTCTCCGGGTCGGGATCCCGGTCGCCGTGCAGGACGGCCTGATCCAGCTCGCCTTCATCGCCATCACCGTCTTTGCAAACCGCCGCGGTCTCAGCGATGCGGCAGCCGTCGGGGTTGTCGAAAAGATCATCGGGATCCTCTTCCTGATCCCCTCGACGATGCTTTCGACGGTCTCCGCCCTCGGCGCGCAGAATTTCGGTGCCGGAAAACCGGAACGCGCGAGACGGATCCTGCGTTATGCCGTCAGCATCGCGCTCGGCTGGGGATTCCTCGTCACCGTCGTCATGCAGATCGCAGCCGAACCGTTCGTCTCTCTCTTCCTGCGGGATGGCGGGGAAGCGGTGCGCCTCGGCGGACAGTACATGCGCGGCTATGTGATGGACTGTATGCTCGCGGGCGTCCACTTCTGCTTCAGCGGGTATTTCTGCGCGCTCGGAAAGTCCTTGGTGCCGTTTGTCCACAATCTTCTGTCGATGATGTGCGTACGCATCCCGGTGGCATACTGGGCGTCCGTAACGTTTGCGGACACGCTCTTCCCGATGGGACTTGCCTCGACCGAGGGTTCCGTCCTTTCCGTCGCGATCTGCGTCAGCGTGTATCTCTATTGGAGTAAGCGGGACAAACTTGACGGATGAATCAAAGGACCCCCCCCCCGTTTCACCGCGAAGGGGATCTTGATGGTTTCAGTTCAGCGCGCCGCTGAGCAGCGTTTCGATGAGAATGTGCCCGATGTTCCCGTTTCCGGCAAACCGCTCGGCATCGAAGTAGTTTTCCCCGATCGAGAGCCATTCGAGGGGATTCTCTTCGCC
>JAEEGL012141457.1_pt1 | contig 13231 bp, 16 predicted proteins | sample 9134231 | NCBI WGS metagenome assembly JAEEGL01 (sample SAMN16246548, study PRJNA631951) | gut metagenome | biome: gut microbiome; feature: rumen; material: fiber-attached | host: Bos | place: Iran: Karaj | collected 2018-10
AGACTAGAAAACATGATAAAAAAATAACGTGGAAGAAAGTAATTCTTTAAAAAATTTTGCAAATAATTTGCATCGAGAAAATCCTGATATAAAATTTTCATTTATCATTCAATGAAAAAATCAGAATTTTGTCGGCCACTCAAATTTATTTATTTTAAATAATTTAATATAATAATAGAAAAAACTATTTTTGGGAAATGGTTTCATGAATTACAATACAAGTAAACATTTAAAAATTTTTTCTATTTATCAAAATGATAAGAAATTAATCCTTGAAGATATATTAAAAACTAATTATGGAAGTATTTATGATTCTATGATCGAAGAAAATTATGTTTTAAATGTTGATAATTGTAATATTTTTAATGAAATAAGATTTAAGGAAAAAGTAGCTGGTTTTAGTACATATACCATTATAAATGATTCTCATCTGCTTTTAACAAACATTTATATATTACCTTCCTTTAGAGGAAATAAGTTATTTAATAAAGAATTATCACGTATTCTTGAAGAAGGTTATGTGATAAGTATTCATGAACCAAATAAAATAGTAGTTACTGCATTAGTTAATTATGGTTATGCTGAAAAAGTAAATGACACATTAGTTGTCAGTGCCATAAATTTTAATATTGATATAGAAAATATTGTTCCTAAGAATTCTCAACTAAATAGGGATGTTTTCCTAAATTTAACAAATTTATATGATTTGGATCTTTGTGCTTCATTACTTTTTAATATTGAAAATAATGAAACTTTTGAAGTGCATTATGCAATATCTGGGCATGAAAAAGAGAAAGTAACCTTAGAATCCAAGGATATTTTTAATAAAGATTATTTTGAAAATATAGTTAATATATTAACCAGGCGTGATCTTGAAATAGAAAGAAGATTATTGCTTTTAAGAGAAAATTTACCATCTGTTAATTTGGAAATTAAAGAATTGTTTTCATCGGATTTAGCAGATATCTTTATGGATTATGTAAATGAAGGTCTGGTAACACTTAATGAAATAAAAAAGATTAAACAACAATTATTCATAGATTTAACAAGAAGTACAATTCGTAAACAATCCATACCTCTACGTTTAAAGTATTTAGTTTCAAATCTTCATAATACTAAAGAAAAAGATGATTCTATTAAAAATCCATGTCCTTACTGTAATGAGGAATTGGATTATTCTCGTAGATACTGTGTAAGTTGTGGTTATGATATTTTTAACGATGTGAATGTAAAAAATAAAAATAAATATCTTTATCATGATGTTTTAACCGAAACATTATCTTATAAATATTCATTAAATAATATAATAGAGAAAAAAGATGAGTTTAATGAGGAGTACTTAATTTCATTAGCTATATGTTATATTATAGACAATTTGAATATAAAAAATTATTATTCAATTTTCAACATGGCTGCCGATAATTATAATATCTCGAATATTGATTTAAGGCAATTTATGTATAAAAAAGGTTATATTACGTATGATGTTTTAGAGTCTAGCTGGTCTGAAGAAGGACAGGAATTTAGTGTTTCAGAATTAAAAAACATATTGCTGAAAAATAATATAAAACAATCCGGTAATAAAACGGAACTGATAGAAAGAATAAAATCGAATATTTCCTTAACTAAAATAAAATCAAAAGTTCCTAAAATAACAGAATTAGGATTTCAGTTTAAAGAAGATTGTAAAACAATTTTGTATCATAATAAATATCTGAAAAATTATGTTTATGAAGAATTTGAGGAATTTTTTGCTAGTAGTGAAAAAACATCCATAAATGAGATAACACTTGATTTTTTAAACCAACATATAGAAAAAGCAATAAATTTAAAAAAACATAATCAACTGATTGATTCAATTAAGCTACAATCTCAATTATATTCAAATCTTCAGGATATTGAGGAGTTTTTACGTCTTGAATTAAAGTTATTCTTTATAAATCTTAACATGTTGTTCATAGATGATGTTTATTATGATTTTTATAATCCAATAGAGGAAAGTACATTTAATACTTTGAGAAAATTAAAATACGAATATGATTTTGAGGAGATGTTTTTTATAATTTCTTTGATTTATCAGGAATTTGATGAAAAATATCTACATTTAACATTGGATGAGTCCTCAGAAATATTAAAAAGTGTTCTAAATCAAAATAATTTAGATAATCTTAACTATAGAATCAAATATAATCATTATCCAAGTAAAATAGGCGGTTATTCTTCTTCAAATAAAAAGAAATCAATTAAAATATCGTCATTGGATAGTTATTTTTAATATGGGATATAGTTAAGTTTAAATATTTTCATGAGTAAATTATTTTTAATCAAGTATTGATGTGAATATATGGAAATAAGTGATATATTATAGATTCAATATTATATCCTACTAAAAGTATCAAATCATCATGGATTTTCATGGTTTCGGCTATATTTATGGGAATGCTTACAGTAGTTGCTTTTAATCTTGAATCATTTGAAATTTCAGCAAATAACTGGATTAAACTGCTATTGATTGCAGGTGTATTGTTAATTTCTTTAGTGTTGTTTTTATTAACACAGGGATATTCATTAGATATTCTAAAGGAAAGCATATATCAAAGCGGAAATACTCCCAATTTCAAATTTTCAAACCAATTAAAAAATTCGAGGAAGATACTGGTAGTAAATATATTTTATTTTATAGTACCAACATTATTGTCTTTCTTTTTAGGGGTTATTTTGCAATTATGGATCATGCCTATACTTGGATTAATCATATCAATAATATTCTTTTTAGCTACAACAATGGCTGAATGTAGATTAGCAAAAACTGGAAAATTAACAAATGCTTTAAACGTTTTTGGCACATTAAATGATATGCACACAATAGGTTTTGAAAAAGTACTATTAACCACTTTAACAGTTTTCAGCGTAATTATCATAAGTCTATTGGTTGTTTTAACCATCTTATGGTATTTGCATTCAAATGTAATAACATCCATAGTAATAAGTATCTTTGGAGTATATATGTTATTTTTCTCAAAAAGAGCTATGGGATTATTATATTCTGAAAGGTAAATCTTTAAATTCATTCTTTTTTTATTATTTTTTTTTTCAATGAGTATAATTATTAAATCTTTTTTTCAAATATATATTTATGAAGAAATTTTACATTTTTGATTTTGATGGAACATTAGTTAATACATTTTACGATTCTGTAATAGCATATAACAAAGCATTAAAACAGAATAATTTGCCAGAATATACTTATGAATCTCTTGATCAAATAGATTATTCTGATTTTATAAATAGCATGACAGAGGATATGCAAGTACTTAAATTATATTCTAAAATCTATGAAGAAAGTGAAAAAGAATATACATTGCCTTATGATGGAATTAACGAAGTTTTAAAAGAATTAATCAAACGAGGAAATGAAGTGGCAATATGTTCAAACCGTAGTCAGGAACAATTGGAGTATTATACAGAAAAACTATTTCCGGAAATCAATTTTAAATATGTTATTGGTTATACTCCTGAAGGTGGATTTAAACCAAATCCGGAAGTAATGAATAGAATCTTAAATAATGTAAACTATAAAAAAGGAGAAATAGTCTATATCGGTGATAAAAAAACAGATATTGTAACTGCACAAAATGTGGAATTGGATGTGATAATAGTCACATGGGGTCAGGGTGATGAAGAAGCCTATTATGATAATTATCCAATAAAAATTATTGACAACGTAAAAGAATTATTGGACTTTTAAAAATTTTAATTAATCTAATTAAGTTCTTATATCATATATATTATTATGTTTAGAAAAATGAGAAGAATTAAACAACAATTGTCTGATAATGAGTGTATTCAAATATTACGGGATGAATCAAGAGGTATCTTATCAGTTTTAGGTGATGATGATTATCCATACGGAATTCCTTTAAATTATGTTTATACCAATGAAAAAATAATATTTCATTCAGCATTAGAAGGACACATGTATGATTCAGTTAAAAAACATGAAAAAGTATCATTTTGTGTAATAAATAAGGGTGAAAAGGTTGAAAACCAATGGTGGTACATATTTAAGAGTGTAATCCTCTTTGGAAAAATTAAAGAAATTACAGATGAAAATGAAAGAAAAAATAAGCTAAGAATATTAGGAAACAAATATTTTCCATCAGAAGACTACACTGAAGATGAGATTACTAAGGCATTTGAACGTACACTTGTGCTTGAAATGAGTATTGAACATATGACTGGAAAAATTGTGACTGAAAAGTGATAATATGTTAAATAAGAAATTAGGTAATGATTGGGATAAATTTATCGAAAGAGAACAAAATACATTATATTTTCAAAAAATGGATGTTTTTCTAGAGAAAGAATATGAAAACAAAATTATATATCCACATGCAGAAGATATATTCAACGCATTTAAGTACACTCCCTTATCTCATATTAAAGTAGTGATATTGGGACAGGATCCTTACCATGAACCTAACCAGGCACACGGATTGGCATTTTCCACACCCGAAGGAAATCCGATACCTAGATCATTATCCAATATTTTTAAGGAAATTAATCAGGAATATTCTTATGAAATTCCTGAAAATGGTAGTCTGGAAAAATGGGCTAAACAGGGCGTCTTTCTATTAAATACTGTTTTAACAGTAGAAGAATCTAATGCAAATTCTCATAGCGATTGTGGTTGGCAAAAATTCACGGATAACGTAATTAAAGAAATCAATAAACAAGATCAGCCTATAGTATTTATGTTATGGGGTAAACAGGCAGAAAAAAAGAAAGAATTGTTAAACAATCCCAATCATTTGGTTTTGATAACATCTCATCCTAGTCCATTCTCTGCAAGGCGCGGCTTTTTCGGATGTAATCATTTTAAACAAGCAAATACTTTTTTAAAAGAGAATAATGTTGAAGAAATAGATTGGAAATTATGAAGTTGGTATTATGAAGTATGTAAAATTAGGAAATTCAAATTTAAGTGTCAGTAAAGTATGTATGGGATGTATGGGTTTTGGAGATCCAAATAATGGTATGCATTCCTGGACTTTACCTGAAAAGGAATCAAAAGAAATAATTAAATATGGATTGGATAATGGAATAAATTTCTTCGATACTGCAATTGGTTATCAAAATGGAACTAGTGAACAGTATTTGGGAAAAACTATTAATGAATATGCAGAAAGGGATGATATTGTTATAGCAACAAAGTTTTTACCTAGAACTGAAGAAGAAATTAAAAACAATATTTCTGGTCAGGAACATATTAAACAGATGGCAAATAAGAGTTTAGAAAATTTAGGTCTTGATTATATTGATTTGTACATATACCATATGTGGGACTTTAACACGCCAATATATGATGTATTGGATGGATTAAATCAATTAGTTGAAGATGGTTTGGTAAAGTATATTGGTATTTCTAACTGTTTTGCATGGCAATTAGTTAAATCCAATATGATTGCAAAACAGGAAGGATTTAAAGAATTTGTTTCAGTACAAGGTCATTATAATCTTATTTTCCGTGAAGAAGAACGGGAAATGTTACCTTTATGTTTGGAAGATAACATTGCACTTACTCCATATAGTTCTCTTGCATCAGGTAGGCTATCAAGATTACCTACTGCTGAATCCAAGCGATTAAAAGAAGATGCATATGCTAAAATAAAATATGATTCTACAAGTACGCAGGATAATCTGATTATTGAACGTGTAAATGAATTAGCTAGTAATTATAATGTATCTATGACAGAAGTTGCACTTAGTTGGTTGGAAACAAAGGTTACTTCTCCAATAGTGGGAGCAACAAAAAAACACCATGTGGATGGTGCAGTAAATAGTGTAGATTTAAAATTGACAGATGATGATTTGAGTTATCTGGAAGAATTATATGTACCTCATGAATTAGTTGGAGTTATGGCTGATAATAATAAAAAATTAAATGAAAATGAGAAAGTTTGGATGAAAAATACAAAAAATAGGATTTAGAAAGTTAAAAATCTAATTCTAAAGTAACAGGGCAATGATCAGAACCATAAACCTGGTTGAGAATTGTAGCTGATTTAACTTTATCTTTCATTTCTTCGTTAACATAGAAATAATCTAATCTCCAACCAGCATTTCTATCTCTTGCTTTAGTTCTATAACTCCACCAGGTAAAGTTATTTTCTCCTTCATCAAATAATCTAAACGTGTCAATAAAACCAGCTTCTTCCAATCTATCCAACCAATCTCTTTCTTCTGGTAAATAACCAGATTTTCCCTCACAATTTGCAGGATTATAAACGTCAATTGGATGATGAGCAATATTATAATCTCCTGTAATTACAACATTTTTTCCATTATTTTTTAAGTCAACAACTATATCAAGTAATGCATCACAGAAATCCACTTTATAGTCTAATCTTTTAGCTTCCATTCCACTATTTGGGAAATAAATATTGAATAATGTGAAATCAGAGTATTCTATTTGTAATACCCGTCCTTCTTTATCTAGTTCTTCAATACCTAAACCCTTTTTAATTCCACAAGCTTCAATTTTTGAAAAAGTACCCACACCGCTATAACCTTTCTTTTCAGCTTCATTAAAATGATGAGTAAAATTTTCAACTTTCAACAGTTTTTTTGGGATTTGTTTTAATTCAGCTCTTACTTCCTGAAAATTAATTATATCTGCTTCTGTATTTTCAAACCAGTTCCAAAATTCTTCTTTTTTGCTTACAGCCCTAATTCCATTTACATTCCATGATACTAGTTTTATAGACATATGGTTATTCCTTCTTTCAATTTTATTAATTATTAATATATCTATCTAAGAATTTATCTTTTTTTATCCAAATATTATACATTTTTATAGATTTTAATATTTTTTTAATATTTTTTATTATTATTCATGTGTTTAAAAATGAAATAAATAAATATATAAAGTTATAAACTATTAATTAGATAGATTAGTTTTTCTATTCTATTGAAAAAATTTATATATAAATTATATGGTGTTTTTTAAATGAAAAAAATAGGAATTTTAGTAGGAGTATTAGTACTCGCTCTTGCATTAGTTGCCGGAGTTAGTGCTGATGAATCTGCAGCAAATGACGACACTACTTTAATTGTTGGATTCGATGCAGAATTCCCTCCTTACGGATACAAAGCAGAAAATGGATCCTATACAGGATTTGATTTAGAATTAGCACAAGAAGTATGTAAAAGAAACAATTGGACTTTTAAAGCTCAACCAATCGATTGGGATGCTAAAGACAGTGAATTAAGTTCAGGAACCATTGACTGTATTTGGAATGGATTCAGTATAACTGATGATAGAAAAGATAAATACACATGGTCAAAACCATACATTGACAACAAACAAGTAGTTGTTGTAAAATCTGATTCTGGAATAAACAGTCTTGCAGATTTAAAAGATAAACAAGTTGAAACTCAAAAAGATTCATCAGCATTAAGTGCACTTCAAGGTGACAACAAAACAATTGCTGACACATTCAAAAATTTAGTACAAATTGCAGATTATAACACAGCATTTAATGATTTAGCATCTGGTGCTTGTGATGCAGTAGCTATGGATTACAATACAGCAAAATACCAAGTTAAAGAACATGGTGCAGATACTTACAAAATCTTAGATGAAAACATTACTTCTGAAGATTATGGTATTGGATTTAAATTAGGTAATGATGATTTAAAAGATAAAGTACAAGCTACTTTAGATGAAATGCAAAAAGATGGAACTATCGCAAAAATAGCACAAAATTATGCTGATTATGGAGTTCCTGAATCATTAATTACAGAATAATTTTTTTTGTAAAATAAAGGCGAATAATATATGATACTAAGTACAGTTATATCACAACTATGTGAAGGGATGGTAACTTCAATAGAGATATTCTTACTTACTTTATTATTCTCCATTCCTCTAGGATTAGTCATTGCTGGAGGAAGGATGAGTAAATTTAAACCTCTACAATGGTTAATGAAAATATATATTTCAATCATGAGAGGTACTCCATTGATGCTACAGTTAATTGTAGTGTTCTTTGGACCTTACTATATTTTTGGAATGACTTTATCACCCGAGTATAGGATGGTAGCAGTTATTATTGCTTTTTCAATTAACTATGCAGCATATTTTGCTGAGATATTTAGGGGTGGAATTGAATCAATTCCTAAAGGTCAGTACGAAGCAGCCCAAGTTTTAGGGTACAATAAAATTGAAACATTTTTTATAATCATTTTACCTCAAGTTATAAAAATTGTATTACCTTCAATTACAAATGAAGTTATTACACTTGTAAAAGATACATCCTTATCCTTTGTAATAGCAATTCCTGAAATGTTTACTGTTGCAAAACAAATTGCAGCAGCTGATGCATCAATCAGCGCATTGTTAGTAGCAGGTGTGTTCTATTATGTATTCAACGTATTTGTTGCATTTGTAATGGAACGTTTCGAGAAACGTTTAAGTTACTATGATTAGGAGGAATATCATGAGTTTATTAGAAATAAAAAATCTTAAAAAAAGTTTCGGCGATAATGAGGTTTTAAAAGATATTTCTCTTGAAGTTAATAAAGGTGAAGTATTATGTATAATCGGACCTTCTGGTTCCGGTAAATCTACACTTTTAAGATGTATAACAGAGCTCGAAACTTATGATAGTGGTGAAATAATTTTTGATGGAACTTTTGGATTAGTATTCCAAAATTTTAACTTATTCCCACATCATTCAGTAATGAAAAACATTACTCATGCGCCATTGAAGGTTCAAAAAAGAGAAAAAAATGAGGTTTACGAAGAAGCTAGAAATTTACTTAAGAAAATGGATTTGGCAGATAAAGAAGATGCTTATCCTTGTGAATTATCTGGTGGACAGCAGCAAAGGGTTTCAATCGCTAGGGCATTAGCAATGAATCCTGATATTTTATTCTTTGATGAACCTACTTCAGCATTAGATCCTGAATTAACCGGTGAAATTTTAAAAGTAATTAAGGATTTGGCAGCTGAACATATGACAATGGTTATCGTTACACACGAAATGACATTTGCTCGTAATGTTGCAGATAATATTATTTTCATGGATGATGGATATATAGTAGAACAAGGAACACCTGATGAAGTATTCTCTTCATCAAATGAAAGAATGAAATCATTCTTAGGAAAATTCTACGATTAATTTTCACAAGATTATACTTGTGAAATCTCTCTTTTTTTATTTTTTTTATTTTTTTGCTTTTTAACAAATTATATATATAATATTACGTAATAACTAATTCTTATATAAGGAATGATATAAATGACAAAAAAGTTAATAGCTTATTTTTCTGCAAGTGGAGTAACCAAACGAGTTGCAGAAAATTTAAATACTGTAATTGATTCTGATATTTTTGAAATAGAACCAAAAGAAAAATATACTTCAGCAGATTTGAACTGGAATGACAAAAACAGCCGTTCATCAATAGAAATGAATGATAAATCATCAAGACCTGAAATAAAAAATAAAATAGATGTAAGTAACTATGATACTATAATCATAGGTTTTCCAGTATGGTGGTATACTGCTCCTACAATAATAAATACATTTATTGAAGAGAATAACATAAATAGTAAAGATATGTATGTATTTGTAACCAGTGGTGGTTCTGGAGTTAATGATTCATTCAATAATCTTAAAAATGCTTATCCTGAAAATAATTGGAAAAAAGGTATTAGGTTACGGGGTAATGAATCTGAAAGTATTCTAAAAGAATGGCTGGATGAATAATACTTTTGAGGTATTTGTATGAAAAAAGTTAAAATTACAGTTATTCGAAAGGCAAGATATGATGATTTAATAGAAAAATATGAAAATCCGATAGAACATGCATGTGACATGGAAGAAGGAACAGTATATATAGCCAATGGATGGGAAAAACCCGATAACTTCTGTGATAGTGCATGGGAAACAATTTCTCCATTTGTTATGACTTTGGCACATGGTGGTGAAGATATCTATGATGGGTGGATGAAAAATAAAAAATCCGCAATGATATCTTGTAATGATGGTTTCAGACCAGTTAGTTTTTATATTGAAGCTCTTGAAGAAGAGGTATAATAACCTTTTTTATCTTTTTTTAGTCGTTAAACACATTAAATATATTTTACAGATATGATATTATGAATCAAACAAATAAATTAGTTAACAAAATTAAAGATTTAGAAATTGAACAATCAAATAACGAAAGTAAAGATGAAATTTCTGATGTTTCTAAAAGTCACTTAACTGAAGAAAATCTCGATGAATACTTAGAAAAAGTTGAAACGGATGAACATTCAAAAGAACTATTAGAGAAATATTTAGCTAAAAAATCTAAAAAATAGATTTACTATTAATTTTATATGTGTGGGGATTGATTATGAAATATGACTTTGATACAATTATAAATAGAAGAAATACTAATTCACATAAATGGGATTATCAAGATACACAATTACCGATGTGGTTAGGTGATATGGATTTTAAGACTGCACCTGAAATAATTCAGGAATTAGATAAAAGAGTTCAGCACGGAATATTCGGATATGCATTAATCCCTGATGATTTTTTTCAAGCTTATATAAATTGGTGGGATAGAAGACATGATTTTAAAATGGAAAAAGAGGAATTGCTATTTTCAATAGGAGTAATGCCATCTATTGCCAGTATTATCAGAGAATTAACTAAAGAAAATGAATCCATACTCCTACAAACACCAGTATATAATTATTTTTTCAAAGTAATTCAAAACAATAATCGGAAAGTAATAGAAAATGAACTAATATATGATGGAATCAATTATTCAATTGATTTTAAAGACTTGGAAGAAAAATTATCTAATCAAAACACCACCATGATGATTCTTTGTAATCCCCACAATCCTATTGGAAAAATATGGAATAAAGAAGAACTTGAAAGAATTGCACATTTATGTAAAAAATATGATGTTTTTTTAATATCAGATGAAATTCATTGTGATTTGGTAAATCCGGGTAATTGTTACACTCCTGTAGAAAATACGGTTAATGAAAAAGATCATATTATAACTTGTTTAGCACCTACAAAAACATTTAACATAGCAGGAATTCAAAGTTCTGTTGTTCATATCAATGATAAAGAGTTATATGAACGAATACAATCCAGATTGGACTTTGAATATTCATCACAAGTTAATGTATTTACCATAGTTGCAACAATTACAGCTTTTAATGAATGTGAAGAATGGGTAAATCAATTAAATGAATATATCTATCAAAATAAACTAATAGTCGATGAATTTTTAAAGAAAGAATTGTCTATTGTTAAATTGGTTCCTTCTGAAGCTACATATTTTTTATGGTTGGATTGTAGTGAAATTAAAATGCCATCCAAGCAATTAAATGAATACATTAATGAAACAGCTGGTTTATTTATGGTACCTGGAGTATACTTTGGTGAAAATGGGGATAATTTCCTAAGACTTAACATAGCATGTCCAAAAGATACTTTGTTAGATGGATTAAACAGACTTAAAAAAGCAATAAACAGTTTAAATAAATGAAATTCTTGAGAAGTACTTAAAAAAGTAGAAACTTATTAATATTCACTAAACATTTTATAAAATACTAAAAAATATAAACACCTTTCTTTTTTTATTCTTTTTTTTTTGAATTTATTTTGGGGAATAAATATGAAATATGATTTTGATACAATTATAGATAGAAAAAATACTAGTTCACTAAAATGGGATTATTTCGATACACAATTACCTATGTGGGTAGCAGATATGGATTTTAAAGTTGCACCTGAGATAATTGAAGCATTGACAAAAAGAGTTCAACATGGAATTTTTGGTTATGCGGTGATTCCAGACGAATATTTTAATTCTTATATAAATTGGTGGAAAAATAGACATGATTTTAAAATGAAAAAGGAAAATTTACTTTTTTCCGTTGGGGTAATGCCATCAATATCCAGCATCATAAGAGCACTCACTGAAGAAAATGATTGCGTACTCATACAAACACCAGTTTATCATATATTTTTCAAGGTGATATTCGATAACAATAGAAAAGTTGTTGAAAATAAACTTCTTTATGATGGAGAAAGATATTCAATAGATTTTGCTGACTTGGAAGAGAAATTATCTAATGATAAAGTTACTATGATGTTACTTTGTAATCCTCATAACCAGTAGGAAAAACATGGAATAAAGAAGAATTAGAAGAAATCGCATCATTATGTGAAAAATATGATGTTATATTAATTTCAGATGAAATTCATTGTGATTTGGTAGATCCTGGAAATGACTATATAGCTTTGGAGAGTATAGTAACTGATTACGATAAAATCATCACCTGTTTGGCACCTACAAAGACTTTTAACATAGCAGGCATACAAAGTTCAGTGATACATATTAAAAACAGACAAATGTATGAAAAAATTAGGAATAGATTGGAGATAGATGATTCATCACATATAAATGTATTTTCTATAGTTGCTACAATCTCTGCTTTCAATGAGTGTGAAGAATGGTTAAATCAGTTGAATGAATACATTTATCAAAACAAATTATTGGTTGATGATTTTTTGAAAAAAGAATTGCCAATAGTTAAATTGGTTTCCTCAGATGCCACTTATTTGTTATGGTTAGATTGTAGTAAAATGAAATTAAAATCCAAAGAATTAGTAGAATATATTAATAAAACGAGCGGTTTACTTTTATCACCCGGTGTACAGTTTGGTGAAAATGGTGATAATTTCCTAAGACTTAACATAGCTTGTCCTAGAGAAATGCTTCTTGATGGATTAAACAGATTTAAAGAAGCAATAAACAATATTAAGTATTAATATATTTTTTTTTACATAAAATTTGTTATGGATTTAAATCTGCTTTTAATGAATTGTGTATTTCCAAATTTTTACACTACGAAGGGAAATAGTTTAATTCAGATACAAGTCAATTCTTCACAAAAAAATAATTATCTCATATCCCATCATAATTGATGTGAATAAGAAAACCTGATGTAAAAACAACAAATTGTTAAAAATCCTAAAAAATAAAAAAATAGATGGGGGGAGAAGTGTTATTTTTTTATGCTTTTTTTAGTACTGTGAATGTTGTACTGGTTTCGAAAGCATTATATTTGGCACTTCCGCTGTAACCTATTGTTACGTTGTTTACGCCTTCTTTGGTAGTTGTTACTGATAAGGTGTATTTTCCTGTG
>JAEEGL012344003.1_pt1 | contig 13231 bp, 10 predicted proteins | sample 9134231 | NCBI WGS metagenome assembly JAEEGL01 (sample SAMN16246548, study PRJNA631951) | gut metagenome | biome: gut microbiome; feature: rumen; material: fiber-attached | host: Bos | place: Iran: Karaj | collected 2018-10
AGACGATTATCTTCTCATGAACGTAGCAATAGTCAAATATAACGCAGGGAATATCTATTCGGTGGTGAATGCACTGAAACGGATGGGCATAGATCCCGTTCTGACTGACGATGCAGAACTGCTGAAGAAGGCCGACCGTGTGTTGTTCCCTGGACAGGGACACGCCGCTGAGGCCATGGATTATCTCAAGTCCCACAGGCTCGATGAGGTGATTCGCGACTTGAAGCAGCCGGTATTCGGCATTTGCGTGGGACAACAGTTACTCTGCAAGCACTCAGAAGAAGGTGACGTGGATTGTATCGGTATTTTTGATGCCGAAGTCAAGCGTTTCCAACCAGAGAAGCATGAAGACAAGGTGCCATGTATGGGATGGAACAAACTGTACGACCTGAAATCACCACTGATGGCAAATCTGGGTACAGATCCCTACGTCTATTTTGTTCACAGTTACTATGTGCCGCTTTGTGAAGAAACCATTGCCACGGCAGATTACGTTCTTCCTTATTCTGCCTCTATGCACAAAAACAATTTCTACACCTGCCAATTCCACCCGGAGAAAAGTGGTAAGGTCGGAGAACTAATTTTAGAGAATTTCCTCCAGTTATGAAAATAGAATTAATACCCGCTATAGACATTATCGAAGGGCAGTGTGTACGCCTGACAAAAGGTGATTACGACCAGAAGACCGTCTATCGTGACTCTCCTGCAGAGGTGGCCAGGGAGTTTGAGTCCTTCGGCTTCAAACGTCTGCATGTGGTAGATCTCGATGGCGCAAAGTCTAAACATATTGTCAATGATGCTGTTCTGAATGCGATAACCAGCAACACATCACTCACCGTCGACTTTGGTGGTGGCATCAAGACGGATGGGGATATTGAGAAGGCTTTTGCTTCTGGTGCCGCTATGGTGACTGTTGGCTCTATTGCCGTTACCCAGCCAGAGCTCTTTATGGGATGGTTGGAGAAATATGGTTCTGAACGCATGATCCTGGGTGCCGACGTTCGTCATGGAATGATCAGCATCAATGGTTGGAAAGAAGATTCCAGTGAAGAATTACTTCCTTTCTTGAAAAAATATGTAGAGGCAGGCGTTAAAAATGTACTCTGCACAGAGATCTCGAAAGACGGCACGTTGGCAGGCCCTGCCATCGACCTGTATAAGAAGGTCATGGACACCTATCCACAGCTGCACCTGATTGCCAGTGGTGGCGTGTCGTCGAAAGAGGATATTCTTGCTCTCGACAAGGCAGGCATACCTGCAGTTGTTTTTGGTAAGGCCATCTATGAAGGAAAGATAAATTTGAAAGAGTTATGGGACTGGCAAAACGCATAATACCCTGTCTGGACGTGAAGGATGGTGAGACCGTTAAAGGCACCAACTTCGTGAACCTACGCTCTGCAGGCGACCCTGTGGCTTTGGGCAAGGCTTATAGTGAGCAAGGAGCCGACGAATTGTGTTTCCTTGATATTACCGCATCGTTCGAAGGGCGTAAGACTTTTACGGAGATGGTGACCCGTGTGGCCCGTGAAATCAATATACCATTCACTGTAGGTGGTGGCATCAACGAGTTGGCAGACGTAGAACGGCTGTTGTTTGCTGGTGCAGACAAGGTGAGCGTAAACAGCGCAGCCATCCGACGTCCAGAACTCATTGACGAGATAACCAGCCATTTTGGCTCACAAGTCTGTGTCTGCGCCATCGATGCACGCTTGGATGAAGATGGATGGCACTGTTATCTGAAAGGTGGACGTGAACGTACGGAACGAGGACTTTTCGAATGGGCTCATGAGGCTCAGGAACGAGGTGCCGGTGAGATTCTGTTCACCTCGATGAATCATGACGGTGTCAAGGAGGGATATGCCAACGAAGCGCTACGCGAATTGGCCGACACCCTTTCGATACCTGTCATCGCCAGTGGTGGAGCAGGTAAGAAGGAGCATTTCCGCGATACTTTTATCGAGGGACATGCTGATGCTGCATTAGCAGCCAGCGTGTTTCATTTCGGCGAGATTCCAATCCCCGAACTGAAGGAATATCTAAAACAAGAAGGCATTAATGTAAGATTATAGTATGAAAATAGATTTTGAAAAGTGCGGTGGACTAGTCCCCGCTATTATACAGGATGCCCAGACCAAGAATGTGCTGATGCTGGGATATATGAATCAAGAAGCTCTCGACAAGACGCTTGAAACCAAGAAGGTCACTTTCTGGAGCCGTAGCCGTAACTGTCTTTGGACAAAAGGAGAGACGTCTGGCAACTTCCTCCATATGGTAGATATCAAAATCGACTGCGATAATGACACACTGCTCGTAAAAGCCAATCCTGATGGTCCTACCTGTCATACTGGTACTGACACCTGCTGGGGTGAAGTCAACGAGCAGAATCCCCTACTCTTCCTGACAGAGTTGCAGGACTTTATCAACCGTCGTCATGATGAGAAGCCAGAGGGTAGTTACACGACGAAGCTATTCAAGGATGGTATCAACAAGATAGCCCAGAAAGTGGGTGAAGAAGCTCTTGAGACAGTCATCGAGGCTACTAACGGCACCTCAGAGCACCTGGTCTATGAAGCCAGCGACCTGTTATATCACCTTGTGGTGATGCTCGCCAGCAAAGGCTTGCGTATAGAACAGGTGGCCGAAGAACTGCACAAGCGCCATGATCCTAATTGGGACAAGAAGCGCCGTGAGGCAAAGGCCAAGGGTGAGATGAAATAGTAAAATTGTCAAATAGTCATATAAACGATGCTGATAAATTACAAGAATGTCAATATCTACCAACAACAGGAAAACAAGGTGTTGGAGAATGTTTGCTTTCAGGTTGAGGAAGGTGAGTTCGTCTATATTATCGGACGTGTTGGCTCCGGTAAGAGTTCACTGCTGAAAACGCTCTATTGTGACCTTGATGTTGACGAGGCAGAAGAAGCCAATGTGCTGGGCTATGACCTGCTGACTATCCGACGCAAGGAGATTCCTGCCCTGCGTAAGCAGTTGGGCGTCGTGTTCCAGAACTTCCTGTTGCTGAACGACCGTTCTGTCTATAGGAATCTCTATTTTGTATTGAGGGCCACTGGATGGAAAGACAAGAAACAAATTGACGAGCGCATCAATGAAGTACTGGCTTTGATCGGACTTCAGGACAAGATTGCCAAGATGCCCCACGAGTTGTCTGGTGGTGAGCAGCAGCGTATCGCTATTGCCCGTGCCATTTTGAACCATCCCAAGCTGATCATTGCTGATGAACCAACGGGGAACTTGGACAAGGAAACGGCCGACAACATCATGCAACTGCTCCACAGCATCGCTGAGACTGGTACAGCAGTCATCATGTCAACCCATAACATCGGATTACTGAACAAATACCCGGGAAGAGCCTACCAGTGTCAGGACGGGCAAATTGGAGAAGTGACTATCAGAAAAGCAGAGTAATAATCATAAAAATATAAGGATCATGAAAGTAATGAAATTCGGCGGTACTTCCGTCGGTACTCCCCAGAGAATGAAAGAGGTGACCACATTGGTTACCAAGTCAGGAGAACCTGTTTTCGTAGTACTCTCTGCGATGTCAGGTACCACCAACTCACTTGTCGAGATTTCTGATTATCTCTACAAGAAGAATCCTGATGGTGCCAATGAGGTAATCAATCGCTTGGAGCAGAAATACGACAGACATGTGGAAGAGCTTTATACAAGCGCCGAGACAAAGGCAGCCACCCGTGATTTTCTGCGCGATGAGTTCGATTATCTGCGTTCCTTCACCAAGGAACTCTTTACCAGCTTTGAAGAGAAGAGCATCGTGGCTCAGGGAGAGATCATCTCAACCAATATGGTGGTCAACTATATGAAGGAGCAGGGCATCAACGCCGTTCTGTTGAACGCACTCGACTTCATGCGTACCGACAAGAATTCAGAGCCGGACCCTGTCTACATTAAAGAAAAACTCCGTGGCATTCTTGATGAAAACCAGGGCGCACAGGTCTATATCACACAAGGCTTTATCTGTCGTAATGCCTATGGCGAGATTGACAACCTGCAGCGTGGTGGCTCCGACTATACCGCCTCACTTATCGGTGCAGCTATCAATGCAGAGGAGATTCAGATCTGGACGGATATCGATGGCATGCACAACAACGACCCTCGTGTGGTTGACAAGACCGAGCCTGTACACCAACTACATTTCGAAGAGGCTGCAGAGTTAGCCTATTTCGGAGCCAAGATCCTCCACCCCACCTGTGTTCAGCCTGCCAAGTATGCTGGAATTCCTGTTCGTCTGTTGAACACGATGGATCCTGATGCCGAAGGCACCACGATCAGTAATAAGACTGAATATGGTAAGATTAAGGCCATTGCTGCTAAGGATAATATCACAGCCATCAAGATCAAGTCAAGCCGCATGCTTCTGGCTACAGGCTTCCTGCGTAAAGTGTTCGAGATCTTCGAGAGTTACCAGACAAGTATTGACATGATCTGCACCTCTGAAGTAGGTGTATCTATGAGTATCGACAACAACTCACACCTTGGCGAGATTGTCGACGAACTGAAAAAGTACGGTACCGTTACTGTCGACACTAATATGTGTATCATCTGCGTCGTTGGTGATCTCGACTGGTCGAACATCGGCTTTGAGACCCTGGCGCTCGATGCCCTGAAGGATATCCCGGTACGTATGGTCAGCTATGGCGGCTCTAACTATAACATCTCCTTCCTGATCCGTGAGGAGGACAAGAAGCGTGCCCTCCAAAATCTGAGTAACACGATTTTCTATAATTAAATGGCAAAAGGACATTTCCCAGTAGAAAAATTGCAGTCGATACAGACGCCTTTCTACTATTACGACACAGAACTACTGCGCCAGACGCTTCGCACCATCAACGAGGAGGCAGGCAAACATGAGGGCTTTGTGGTGCACTATGCAGTGAAAGCCAATGCCAACCCCCGATTGCTTCGTATCATTCGAGAAGCAGGTCTTGGTGCCGACTGCGTCAGTGGCGGTGAGATTGAAGCCTCAGTCAAGGCTGGCTTCCCTGCTTCGAAAATTGTCTATGCAGGTGTTGGCAAGAGCGACTGGGAGATTAATCTCGGACTTGATAATGATATCTTCTGCTTTAACGTTGAGAGCATCCCAGAACTGGAGGTCATCAACGAACTGGCAGCCCAGAAAGGAAAGGTAGCCCGAGTGGCCTTCCGTCTGAACCCCAATGTGGGGGCACATACACATGCCAACATCACTACAGGTCTGGCAGAGAACAAGTTTGGCATCGCCATGCGTGACATGTTGACCGTGATTGCCGAAGCAGAGCGTATGGCCAACGTGAAGTTTGTGGGATTGCATTTCCACATTGGTTCACAGATACTTGACATGGGTGACTTCCAGGCTCTTTGCAATCGTGTAAACGAGTTACAGGACGAGTTGGAGCGTCATCGCATCCATGTGGAGCATATCAACGTAGGTGGAGGCTTGGGAGTCGATTACGAACATCCGAATCGTTTGCCCATTCCTGACTTCAAGGCTTATTTTGATACCTATGCCAAGAAACTGAAAATACGAAATGGTCAGACCCTGCACTTTGAGTTGGGACGAGCTGTGGTGGCACAGTGTGGCAGCTTGATTACGCGTACCTTATATATAAAAGAAGGTGCTACAAAGAAGTTCGCCATCGTAGATGCTGGCTTCCCTGATTTAATCCGCCCAGCCCTCTATCAGGCATACCATAAGATTGAGAATATCACAAGTGAGGAACCCATAGAATCATACGATGTGGTAGGACCGATTTGCGAGTCGACAGATGTCTTCGCAAAACAAACCGACTTGAATGGTGCCCGTCGTGGTGACCTGATGGCCATCCGTTCTGCTGGTGCCTATGGCGAAATCATGGCATCGCAGTACAACTGCCGTAAGCTTCCCATTGGTTATATGAGTGACGAGATATGAAAGAAAGTTTTTCTATAGTTATGACCGTCTATGATCAGGCCTCAGAGCTGGAGTCAAACCTGCCGGCATTCCTGACGCAGGAGTATGAGCCTGGCTATGAGGTAATCGTGGTCGACGAGACTTCTACAGACAATACAGAGGATGTGTTGAAGATTATGAAGAATGACTATCCACACCTCTATACCACTTTCCTTCCCAAGCCTAATCGGCAAGTTACCCGCCGTAAGCTTGCTATTAATATTGGTTCGAAAGCGGCTAAGAATGAATGGATTATCATTACGGAAATTGAACACAAGCCCATAGCGTCAGATATCTTGCAGGCCATCGGTCAGGTACATGATCAAGAGGCAGAGCTGACATTAGGCTATATGAGTAAGAAGGGTATTCGCCTGCAGCCCTTCGACACGGTAGAGGAAGCCGGGAACCACATCCTGAAGGCAGAGCGAAAGCTCAGAAAGATCTTCAATCGGAACCAGCGGATGAGCTATCTCTGGGGCAGATACGATTTTATCATCATCCCGAAGAACTGTCTTGTCAGATTACTGGGATTCTATGAACATAAGATCACCTGGTCCCAACTCATCAGCATCAGGTTCGGTATCTTGTGGCAGAGTTTGATACGGCGCTCCTCTACGACCACGCTTGTGACTCAGTAGTACCCTTCAGAAGTATAAGCACATGAAAGTCCTGCATGTTTATCCTGAATCCAACCACCTCATCCAGCGTCATGTCATGATGCTGACAGAAGGCTTGCGGCAGAGTGCTGAGGTCTATACCGCCAGCAAAGGCAGTGCCGCCCGCCAGATAATAACAGATCGGGAACCTGACATCATCCATGTTCATGGCTGTGAACAGCTATTCCTGCTCCGTACGTTGCGTACGGCTCATAAGGAAGGAGTCCGTACGGTTATCACACCTCACGGACAACTTGAACCCTGGGGGATGCAACAGCAGGACAACAAGGACAAGGTAGGAAGATGGCTGATGCTACGCGACTGCATATCCAGTGCCTATGCCGTTATCACACTTGGCCGGTTGGAACGTATCAACTTTGAGGCATTGGGGTGGAACCCTCGTCTTGAGGAAATACACAATGCTGTTACCACGAATGCCACTACCCAGCAGGAGATGTGCTCTAAGACTTTTGCTGTCTATCAGAAAATCATCGACTCAAATACCATTGAGCAGATGGACGAAGACAGCGTCAAGACGCTTTCTGTCATCATCAAGGCGGGCATCACAGGTGATCGCAGATGGATCAGCGAACCTCCAATGACCAGCCCCGACTGGCGACGGTTGCTCATCTATGCAGAACAGGAGAATATCCGTAACTATGTAGATTATGGCATCAACATACTCGGTCTTTCTACGCCGATTCTCGACACCGAACACATTTGTGCCTACTACCCAAGCAGTTATATCCGGCCGCGACCACTGAAAGAGTTAGTGGGCAACTATCAGGGCGACGAAAATGCCTATATAGTCAAGATGATACAGCAGATTCATAAACAGCCGCTACTTCTCCATCTCATCGAACTGACCCGCGAGCTATATCGCGACAGCATCGACGACGAGCGCATTGCAGAACTGCTGGAGAAGAAAAGCCTCACGGTATATGCCGCACAGCTGATGCAGGTGTTGGCTGAGCAGACACAGCTTGACGAGGGCTACATGCCCATCGCCCCCATTGACGACAAACGAACCCAACAAATACGTAATACGCTAAAAAACCACTTAAAGATATGACATCAAAGCATCATCAACACACACCAGCAGACATGCACTATCTGCAACTGCTCTCACAGTCATTTCCGACCATTGCTGCTGCATCTACAGAGATTATCAACCTCGAAGCCATCATGGCTTTGCCGAAAGGCACTGAGCACTTCCTGGCCGACATCCATGGTGAGAGCGAGGCCTTCCGTCATGTGCTGAAAAACGCATCTGGAAACATCAAACGAAAAGTCAACGAGCTCTTCGGCAACGATATCCGCGAGTCAGAGAAAAAGGAACTCTGCACCCTTATCTACTACCCTGAACAGAAGTTGGAACTTATCAAGGCCCGCGAAACCGACTTGGAGGACTGGTATCGCATTACCATCCACCAGTTAGTAAAGGTGTGCCGCGATGTATCTTCGAAATACACGCGTTCCAAGGTGCATAAATCCTTACCCGATGAGTTCTCCTACATCATCCAAGAACTGCTCCACGAAAGTCTTTCCGACATCGACAAAGCCGCATATGTCAGCGTGATTGTCAACACGATTATCTCAACAGGACGTGCCGATGACTTCATCTGTGCCATCTGCAATGTCATACAGCGCCTTGCTATCGACCAGCTCCATATTTTGGGCGACATTTACGACCGAGGGCCTGGTGCACATATTATCATGGATACCCTGCGGCAGTACCATTCGTGGGATATCCAGTGGGGAAATCACGACATCCTTTGGATGGGTGCTTCGGCAGGTAACAATGCCTGCATATGTAATGTACTGCGCCTCTGTCTGCGCTATGCTAACCTGGCCACCATAGAAGAATACGGCATCAACCTCGTGCCCCTCGCCACCTATGCTCTCGAAGCCTACGGCAACGACCCATGTGAAGAGTTCTTGCCGAAGTTGCTGCCAGGCAACGCTATGGATGACAAGGACCTTCAGTTAACGGCCAAGATGCACAAGGCCATCGCCGTTATCCAATTCAAAGAAGAGGCCGCTATCATCAGTCGCCATCCTGAATGGGAGATGAACGACCGTCTGCTCTTCAACAACATCGACTATGAACGTGGCATTTGCACCATTGATGGTCGTGACTATGAGATGAAGAGCTGCCACTTCCCTTCCATCGACCCCAAGTCGCCCAATACGCTTACCGATGAGGAGAATGATCTCATGCAGAAGTTACACCACTCATTCCGCGTCTGTGAGAAGCTAAAGAAGCATATCCGCACCCTACTCTCCCATGGCTGTATGTACACCATTAGCAATTCCAACCTGCTTTTCCACGCCAGTTGTCCTCTCAACGATGACGGCTCACTCAAAGAGGTGGAAATCTACCCTGGTACCACCTATAGCGGTAAGGACCTCATGCACAACATCGGAATGATGATTCGTGCGGCCTTCACAAACGGTATTACCAGCGACCAACAAGAAGAATATCCTCGCGACTATGCACGCGACTACTTCCTCTACCTTTGGTGTGGCAAAAATTCTCCCCTCTTTGACAAATCGAAAATGGCTACTTTTGAACGCTATTTCCTCAAGGACAAGGAGACCTACAAGGAAGAAAAAGGCAACTACTTCAAACTGCGCGATTCGGAAGAAGTGTGCGACCGTATCCTCGATGCGTTTGAGGTGAAGGGCGACAATCGTCATATCATCAACGGACATGTTCCCGTACATGCTTCTAAGGGCGAGAATCCTATCAAGGCAGGCGGCAAACTGATGGTTATCGATGGTGGTTTCTCAGAGGCCTATCACAACGAGACTGGCATTGCCGGCTACACGCTTGTTTACCATTCCCGAGGCTTCCAGCTCGTACAGCACGAGCCGTTCACTTCTCAGCAAGATGCCATTGAACGCGAGATTGACATCAAGTCGACCACTCAAATCATCGAGATGTCGGCTCACCGCATGCTCGTTGCCGATACCGACAAGGGGCGGGAACTTAAGGAACAAGTCTCCGACCTTAAACAACTACTATACGCCTATCGTCACGGCATCATCAAAGAGAAACGTATATGAGATTCCGGTGGACGACGTTTATCTTCATGGTTCTGTTGCCTTTAACCATCAGGGCGAGCAACAGGATTTTCAGTCAACAGATCAAAACTTTGCAGGCCGTTGTCAACGACGACTGGCAGTCTTTTCCTGCCGTCATGCGATTGGGTACCGAAGACCAGCTCCGCATCAGTTTCGATGAACTCTCCCACGACTACCATCGCTATTCCTATCATATCGAGCGCTGTGAACCAGACTGGCAGCTATCGGAGGAAATCTTCGACAGCGATTGGCTCGAGGGGTTCAACGATAATGTTATCGACGACTATGCCACCTCTGTCAATACTGTTATCCCCTACACCCATTACAAGTTTGAAATTCCCAACAACCGCTGCCGCCTGAAGATGAGCGGCAACTATCGCCTCCGCATCCTCGATGACGAGGAGACAGTAGCCAGCGTCGACTTTATGGTGACGGAGCAGACGATGATCTTGTCACTTGAAGCTACCACCAATACCGACATTGATCTGAATCAAAGTCACCAACAACTATCTGTCAGTCTCAACTATAACGGCACAAGAGTGACCAATCCCGATGAACAAATCTTTATGGTGGTCATGCAGAATGGACGCACAGACAACCAACGGAGTAACATCCAACCTACCTTCAGAAATAGCAATGGACTCGACTGGAAACATGTGTCCGACCTCATCTTCGATGCAGGCAATGAATACCATAAGTTCGAAATCCTCGACCCAAGTCACCCCACGATGGGCATCGACCGAATCACTTGGGACGGTGACAACTATCAGGCCTATCCTTTTATCGACGAACCGCGCAAAAACTATATCTATGATGAGGATGCCGATGGTGCTTTCTGCGTTCGCAATAGTGACAACCGCGAAAACAACACCACGAGCGAATATGTTTACGTGAACTACCGTCTGAAAACCCCTTGGACATCAGCAAGCAATATTCTCATCGACGGCCAATGGACCACAGAGTCACCTGATCATTACATGATGACCCACAATGCCGATACAGACCTCTGGCAGGCTCGAATCCTTCAAAAACAGGGTTATTACAATTATCAGTATCTTTTAGAAACTGATGACGGTTCACGGATATTTCTGCCCTCAGAGGGTTGCTTCCATCAGGCACAGAACCGCTATCAAGTCTTTGTATACTATAAGGGTACGGGTGATCGTACGTGGCGGCTTACAGCGTTTCGCGGTATTCTGCTGGCGTCATCTGATGTTTATGATAGAACACTGCAATGAAATAGTTCGCCGAAACAAAGCCGCACTCTTCTGCAATCATATCCAAAGGCATAACCCGATTTCTCAATAACTTCTCTGCACGTTCAAGCATTACTTTACGGAACAACGAGCGCGGACTCTTATAAATATTGTCTGATACCAGTTGATAGAATGCCTGCACGTCCAATCCCGCCTCGATACTCAATTGGCGCATCGAAATCCTTGATTGTTTCTGGGAGGCAGTCACGAAGGGGATAATCTTCTCCATCACTTTAATGAACTGATCATCTACATCGTCCTGTAAACTGAGTTCTTCACCATTCATTTCTTCCACCGACGGTTCCAATAGCAACTCGCCCTTATTCATACAACTCTTGGCGATTCTGCAAATACGCTTAATGATGACCTGTTCGCCACTATAACGCCTTGCACGTAGGTTTGCATTGCGAAGATAGAAATAGGCATTCACACCCAACAGGACCAACAACAGGAAACTAAAGAGGGCAAACAGTCCTGTTGTACGCCACCAAGGTTCGTTGACCCTGACCACCCACTCGTAAGGCACAGTATTCCATTTGTCGGGTAACATCGAGGCTTGTAATTCAATGGTATAGACACCCGGAGGAAGAGCCATCAAAGGCAGGTGGAACAAACCACGTGAGTCTACCTGGCCACCCGAATTATATGAAGTATATACCTTCCAATCGTCTATCAGGCCCTTGATACGTATCCGATAACACGTCTGTTGCGGACGGAAGAAATTCAGTGCTGAGAATACTAATGAGGCAGAGTTTTGGTTGTAGTCTAAGTCTATCTCATAAGTGCGTGAAATAGCTCTATCCAAGATTACCCTTCCGTCAAACTCCTGCCCGGTGGAAATCTCATTACCATTAATCATCATACGGATAAGCTTCGGATAGAGTTCAAACGACTGGGCACCCGTACCGGCAGACATTCTGTTAGGATTGAACGTCACCACATGGTCAAGCGACTGCATCGCAATGTCTCCGTTAGGCAGACACATGGCCTTGCCATTCACAAACATCTCGTTGGGGATATTGTCATGCCGGTTAAAGCTGGAGACGTAACCAACCTTGCCGTCAGTTATCTGGATGGATGTGATACCATAGCTCGTAGCTACCCACATGCAGTGCATATGATCCTCCACCACCGAGTGGACAACGTTGTTAAGCAGTCCGTCTTTCTTAGTGAACAGCTGTGGCAACACATCCGACGGCTTACGATAGAGTTGCAGTCCCTGAGATGTTCCCACCCAGGTCCATCCACGTGAGTCAGTCGTCACGCAGTTCACGGGTCTATGCCTAAACATCACCTGTCTATCCATACCCTCCATCATCGTTCCTAAGTCATCGGCGCGTTTGTCACCCCACGAATAGACCTTGAACGGCGACTTATAAGGCATAGAATAAAGTAGACCGCGCTTCTCCGTACCAGCCCAGAGGCCACCCTGACGGTCGAAGCACATCACATTGATATCTGTTTGAAGCAGCCTGCCACCCTCCAACTGGAGAGTTTCGGCATGCTTCAGTTTGTCGCCCTTAATATCATACACCCAATAGCCAAATTCCGACGGCAAGTAGAGTAGTGTGTCATTTTGAGCGATATTATTCAGGTGGTAAGGCACGCGAAGGATTTCCTTCCACGTGTGTTTCTCCATGTCATACTGATTCAGCACCGACTCTTTGTCACCATTACGCACTTGGTACAGCAGGTTTTTGTCCATCTTCAGCACCGAGGTATTCTGGTAGCGCTTGCGGTCAGACTCGCCATAGGGATAGCTCTCACGTATCTTTTGGCCGGTCTTCACATCGAAGATCTCTAACAGACCACTCTCGTAAAATAACAGCAGCTGATTATCCTTGAACACCTCCAGATCCTGTAGGTTCAGGTCTCTCCTTATTTTCATCGTCTGCTTCGTCTCAACGTTGTAAAGCCCTTTATCGGTCAACAGCCACACGATGTTCTCGCTGTCCACAAATATATCCTTCACCTTATCTGTCACGCCAAACTTCTGGAACTCCTTCTCCACCGAAGAAGAGAATTTTTCCGTAGTTAGGTCCACGCACGTCACCGAGTAGGTGTTCTTCAACCAGATATGGTGGTAGCGGTCGAAATAGAGATGGTAATTACCCCGGTAGCTGTCCAGCGGGAATACGTTCTCATCCGTCGGATCAATATAGATAAAGCGCTGTCCGTCATAAAAGTTGATCTGCCCCATGGTGGTTATCACCAATCGACCAGTCTTGGTGCATGCAATGATCTGGGCACTGTTGTCAGCCAGACCGTCGGCAGCACTGAAG
>JAEEGL012346205.1_pt1 | contig 13231 bp, 10 predicted proteins | sample 9134231 | NCBI WGS metagenome assembly JAEEGL01 (sample SAMN16246548, study PRJNA631951) | gut metagenome | biome: gut microbiome; feature: rumen; material: fiber-attached | host: Bos | place: Iran: Karaj | collected 2018-10
AGCGTTTATGAAGGACAGGCAGATAGCGACAAAATCCGTGCTGTCCATAACCGGCGGCTCTATCGGCTATTCTTTCAGATACTACATGAGCGGAATGGTGTCAAACAGCGACGTCAAAATGCTCTCGCTCAACGGCGTTTATCCTAACGAGGAAAACATAAGAGACGGCAAATACCCCGTTATAACCACGTTTTACGCCATTTACAGAAAAGATAACGAAAACGAAAACGTAAAAAAGCTCGTTGATTTTATCCTCTCCGAAAAAGGGCAGGAGCTTATAAACAAAAGCGGATACGTCGGGATAAATAAATAAGATAACGGCTGTACGATATATACGTACGGCCGGTATTTTTTTATTTTATATTGACATTTTTTGTTTTATATGATATGATTATTTTGAAAAAAGCGGGAATATGTGAATTAAGCATATCTGTCCCGGATCAAATATAAGGAGGATTACCATGCTTGTAAAAATGACCTGCCCCCAGTGCGGCGCAAATCTTGAGGTAGACAGCAGCAAAGAGACCTTTTTCTGTGAATTCTGCGGCACGAAGATAGCCAACGTTGCGGAAAAGATAGACGTAAACGTTTCCGGTAAAGTTGAGATAGACGAAACGGGAAAACTCGGCAATTTTGCCTATATGGTGGAAAACGCCGTAAAAGCCGGCAACTATCAGGAAGCGTACAACTACTGCCTGCGCATACTTGAAACAAACCCGAGACATCTTACGGCAAATCTGTATAAAGGACTTTCCGCCGCAATGCTTTCCACACCGGGCAACGTCCGCTTCCAGGAAGGCGTCGTTTCACTTGACAACGCCGTCGCCTCCGGTCAGATGACGTATGAAAACTCCCAGGATATAAAGAAATTCACCGGTTACGTAAACACCATGATGCCGGCGACGTTTGACGCGCACTGCACGTTCAAACAGCGCGATCCGTTCAGCAACGAGGCGGCGGCAAGAGGCGTGTTCAATATGTCGTACGGCGTTATACTCTTCATAAGTAAAGTAGTCTCGTCCTTGAACGATACGCTTCTTACGCAGGTATCCGAGCTTGAGCAGAACAAAAAGAATATGATAATGCTCGCGCTCAAGATGTCCAAAACGTCTTTGACGGATCTGAAATATATCTCCGGATACCACACCCAGCAGAAAAAGAGCGGCGGCACCATATCCACCGTCACCGTAACGGACTACGCAAAACTTAAAAATCCGTACGCGGCGGAGATCAAAAAGAATATGGAGACCCTTACAAACCAGTACAACACCCTGCCGTCCACGGTAAAGGGCGTAAGCGACTTTGACGAGGAGATAACGAAGAGAAAGAATATAATAAACGACTACGATTCTTCGCTTGACGCGTTCTTATCAACGGATAAGGAGCTTGAAAAAATGTATAAGCATCCCGGGCTTTTCGGCAGAGCCAAAAAGAGAGCGGCTGTTGAAGAAAAGTTCTCGGCAGAACTTTTAAGCAAAAAGGCGGCGTCCGAGCTTGCGGAGGACGAACTGAAACAGTTTGAATCCCAGAAAAAGAAATTCTTAAAAGAAAACACGATATAATGAATATAAATGAGGCTGCCGCGTAACGCGGCAGCCCGTTTTTTCTTATAACAAACTTTTATTGTACGAAGCTTGCCGCACTAAACAGAAGAAAGATAAATCGAGGCTCCTCCTTCGGGGGAGCTGTCGCTGATAGGGGTTCCCCAACGCGAACTTGAGAGCGTTGGGGGTTCCCGTAGGCGACTGAGGGAGTTACTCCTTCCGTCAGCTTCGCTGCCACCTCCCTCAAAGAGGGATGCAATCAAGGCTCCTCCTTCGGGGGAGCTGTCGCGTCAGCGACTGAGGAAGTTACTCCTTCCGTCAACTTCGTTGACACCTCCCTCAAAGAGGGAGGCTTAGTTACCCGATATTAACTTCTTTATTGAATAGTCGATCTTGTTACATACACTGCGAAAATCATTATCAATTTCACTGTTTTTAAACCTGATGATCGTAATGCCAAGAGAATTCAAATACTCATTTCGCTCTTCTTCATGTGTTGCAGCGGCAACTGTATAGTGCTGTAATCCGTCTATCTCCACAATCAATTTTGCCTTGCTGCAATAAAAATCCGCAATATAATTTCCTATTGCTTTTTGCCTTTGGAATCTTATCGGATATTTACTTAAAAAATCATACCATAAATGCTTTTCCTGTTTTGTTGCGTTTTTCCGCAGAATTACGGCGTTATTTAAAACGTTCTTGTTATAAGGAAATGACATTTATAAAATCCTTTCTTTTTATTGAGTGTGTTACTCCTTCCGTCTCGCGCAAATGCGCGATCCACCTCCCTCAAAGAGGGAGGCAATCAAGGCTCCTCCTTCGGGGGAGCTGTCGCTGATAGGGGTTCCCAAACGCGAACTTGAGAGCGTTGGGGGTTCCCGTATACGACTGAGGGAGTTACTCCTTCCGTCGCGGCAGAGCCGCGCCACCTCCCTCAAAGAGGGAGGCTTATTATTTTGACAAAAGGTAGGATAATATAAGCAGTACCGTGTTTTTGATGCCGTTCATGTGCGTGCGCTCCATTCCGTGCGAGGCGTGGACGCCCGTGCCTATGAGCGCGCCGGGAACGTCGTAGCCGCTTCTGTACATAGCGCCGACGTCCGAGCCGTAGTACGGGTAAATATCAACGGCGTAGTCAAGTCCGTTTTCTTTTGCCAGCGACACGAGCTTGTTCGTCATCGTATAGTCGTACGGGCCGCTGCTGTCCTTTGCGCAGATCGATACCTTGTATTCGTCGCAGGAAAGGTCTTTGCCTATGCATCCCATATCAACGCCGAGCATCTTTGTTATATCGGACGGCACCCACGACGCGCCGTGACCGACTTCCTCGTATATCGTGATGAGCATTTTTACCGTATGCGGCAGCTTGATTTTCTCCTCGTTTATTATATGCGCGGCGGTAAGAAGGCACGCGACGGACGCCTTATCGTCAATAAAGCGGGACTTGATGAAGCCGGACGGCGTGAATTCCGTTTTCGGGTCTATGAAAATATAGTTTCCGTTTTCAATTCCGAGCTTTTCTATATCCTCCGCGCTGCAACAGACCTCGTCAAGGCGGACGTACATATTCTCCTCGTCTCTTCTTCTTGAATCCGCGTCGCCGTAAACGTGCGCCGCGGGCGAGCACGACAAAAACGTGCCGGTGTATTTTCTGCCGTCGCGCGTCAGGACCGTGCAGTATTCCCCGTCAAGCGTGTTGAGCATCGGGCCGCCTACGCGGGTAAACGTAATATCGCCGTTATCGGCAATGTGGCGTACCATCGCGCCTAACGTATCGCAGTGCGCGGCGCAGCCTATTACCGTATCGTCCTCACCTTTTACGGTTATTATGCCGCAGCCTTTGCGCGTCATCTCAAAACTGCATCCGTCCGCCTCGCAAAGCTTTTTTACCACCGGCATCACCTCGTGGTAATAGCCGGAGGGGGAAGGCGTGTTCATAAGTGTCAGCAGCGTTTTTTTGTAATAATCCTCGTATTTGCCAAAATCGATCATTTTTATATCTCCTTATATTTTTTATTCTGCAGCTGTGAAATCAACGCGGTAAAGAAACGCGCGGCGTCCGGCGTTTGAAGTGACGTACACGACGCCGTCTATTATATTTACGGATTCGGATTCCGCGTCGCCTTTAAGGTGCAGCGGTATCGTCGCGGTAAGCTCGCCGTCCCAGTCGTATATGCGGAACTCCTGCTGATATCCGTTCTGCGTGGATCTTACGAACCACACGTGATCCTCCGCGGCAAACACGCCCTGCGAAAGCGTTCCGGGCGGGTCTACGTCTTTCGTCGCCGTATGATTGCGTTCTGCGTCCCAGAAGTCGAGCGTTTCTCCGCACCACCGCGCCGACGCGTAGGCTTTGCGCTCCGGACAGTAGCTCATCGCAAAAAACGGCTGCGGCAGCGTCCCTTTTTCTATTATCTGCAAATTTTCTTTATCCACAACCGAAAAGCCGTTCCAGCACTCGGTTAAGGTCCCCTGGCAGGAGGTGACGTAATACGCACCGATCTCCGGCAGATACGTTATGTTGTTCGCGTGCTCCAAGTAAATCGGCTCGCCGCTTGTTTTGAGCAGCTTTCCGTCCGTGTCAAACTTGCACAAAAGCGTACATTCCTCGCCGTTTTTGTCAAATTTATTGAATGCCACGACCCAGCATTCGCCGTCAAAACAGCAGCCCTGCGCCGATACGTAGCCCGTCTCCGGACATTTAAGGGTGTGTATCTTCACTCCCTCCGCGACAAGCGGCACGGAAAAATCGGCTACCGGGTATTTCCGCTCCTCCGTTTCGGTTGCGGCGGACGACTCTTCTTCGGTTACGATCTCGCTTTCCGTCGTCTCCGGCTCCGTTATCACGTCAGTTTCCGTGACCGTATCAGTCACGCTGCTCTGCTCCGCGCATCCGGCGGAAAACAGACAAGACAAACTAAGAAGCAGTGAAAAAACAATGCACAGTACGTTTTTCATTTTACTCTTTTACTCCGCTCAACAACTCTATTTTATCTCTTTCTTTTTTAAACAGTATGACAAAGCATAACAAATGCGCCGCGCTCGTCAGCGCCCAGGAGATAGGATAGGACAGATAAAGCGTCAGAAGCGATCTGTCCGCCGCGAATACCGTATAGATCCAGAAAACGCGGAACGCGCACGCGCCGATAAGCGACACCGCCATGGACACGGTCGAATGACCTATTCCGCGCACGGAATACGACAGCGTGTCCATAACGCCGCACAAAAGATACATTGAAGATATAACGGCCAGTCGGAGCTGACCTGTCAGTATCACCTGCGGGTCGGGCGCCGCGGCGTTTATGTATAAGCGCAAAATATACGGCGAAAGCAGCACTGCCGTCACTCCCATTACCGCGCCGACGCCCGTTACGAGCGCCGAGCACTCGATGACGGTCTTTTTTATGCGGTCGAATTTCGCCGCGCCGTAATTCTGCGACGTAAATGACATTGCCGCCTGCGCTACCGAGTTCATTGAAACGTATATAAAGCCCTCGATATTCTGCGCGGCGGTATTTCCGTCCATGACTACTGAGCCGAACGAGTTGACGGACGACTGTATAAGCACGTTTGAAATTGAGAAAACGGAGCCCTGTATGCCGGACGGAAGCCCGATCTTTATTATCATAATAAGCTCTTTTTTGCTTATTTTAAGCGTTTTTGCGCTGATCTTGCACGGCGCGTCCGTTCTTAACATATATATAACGACCATAGCCGCCGACAGCGCCTGCGCCGTGATAGTGGCTATCGCCACGCCGGCAACGCCCATTTTGAAAACTATGACGAAAAATAGGTTCAAAAGCACGTTTACAAGTCCGGACGTGGATAGATATATAAGCGGTCTTTTCGTATCTCCGCAGCCGCGCATGACGGCGGAGCCGAAATTGTATATCATATTGCCGGGCAGACCTATGAAATATATCTTCATATAAAGCACGGAGCGGTCTATAACGTTGTCCGGCGTGCCCATTGCGTTAAGCAGCGGCCGCGCAAGGAAAAAGCCGACGACGGCAAGGAAAGCGCCGCCTATGAGCGAGACGAGGAACGCGGTGTTTGACGTTCTGCAGACGCCCTCGTTATTGTTCTGTCCGTAATACCTCGCGGCAACCACGCATCCGCCGACGGACAGTCCTATGAACACGTTTACGATAAGATTTATCAAAGCGCTCGTCGCGCCGACGGCGCCGAGAGAACCCGGCTCCGCGAATTTGCCGACGACTATCATATCGGACGCGTTATATAATAGCTGCAGGATACCCGCAAGTACGACGGGAACGGTAAACCTGACTATTTTGGAAAACAGTTTACCCTCCGTCATATTTATATTAAAGTCTTTCAAGATCCACTCCGGTTTGAAATTTATAGTTGATTAAATATTCTGCGCTTTTTTCTTTGCAAAACAGACGTGCGTCCTCTGATAAAGACCGACTCTCGTCGCCTGCGATTCGAACCACGCGCTCTCATACGGTTTAAGCGCGGATTTATTCTTTTTAAGCCTTCTGCTCCAGTAGCGGACGGCGGACGGAAGACTTACGACAAACGGCATAAAAGGGCCGAAAACGCAGTTCTGCAGGCCGTGGCCGTGTTCGTGCCACAACGTTTTTACCGTCGCTTCCTTGCAGACGAAAATAAATATGCCTAAGGAAAAACCGCCCCAGTTATGCCCTATGCGGTAGCAGTAACAGTACCCGGCGCGCTCCGGTTTATCGCCGCCGATCCTTAAAATAAGCGCGACGATACAGCCGGCAAGCGTTACCGGTAAGCCCCACGTAAAAGATAAAAGATAAAACAAAAATACAGACATAACCACTCCAAAATGAAACCGGCATACCGGAAATCCTGCAAAACCGCGCCTTATCCCGCGCCGCAAAAGCTTTGCGGGACGTAAAATTTCCTGTAAATCGCCTTTTATTATAATGATTTTTTTTCTTAATAGAATTTATAATCATATTATACCAAATATTTGTGACTTTTTCAAGGCATATTGTATAAAATCGCGATTTGCAAGATTGGCGGCATAAAAAATTCACGATTTGATACAATATTATATATTGATTAAATCCGCATACAGTGATATAATTCAAAATCGGAGTGCGATTTTATAATACTCTTCATATAATACACTAAGCGAGGGCTTAAAAATGAAATTTGAAAACGAAGCTTTGACTGATAACAAGTACGTACTTGACTGGATAAAAGAATGCGCGGAGCTTACGAATCCGGATAAAATAGTCTGGATCACCGCGGAGGAGGACCAGCTTGAAGAGCTGCGCAAAAAGGCTTGCGAGACGAAGGAGCTTTTCAAACTTAACGAGGAGCTTTTGCCCGGCTGTTACCTGCACCGCACCGCCGTGAACGACGTTGCAAGAGTTGAGGCGCGCACTTTCATCTGCACGCGCAAAAAGGAAGACGCCGGCAACATAAACAACTGGATAGAACCGCAGGAATGCTACGCGAGATTAAGAAAATTATATAAAAACTCCATGGCGGGAAGAACGATGTACGTTATACCGTACGCAATGGGTCAGCTCGGCTCCGCGTTTGCAAAATACGGCGTAGAGCTTACGGATTCCATTTACGTAGTGCTGAACATGGTCATAATGACCCGCGCGGGAAAGAACGTGGGCAAATATCTTGACGAGCATTTTATAAAGGGTCTTCATTCCAAAGCGACGCTCGATCCGGATAACCGCTATATCTGCCACTTCCCAGAGGACAATACGATTTGGAGCGTAAACTCCGGCTACGGCGGAAACGTTCTGCTCGGCAAAAAGTGCTTTGCGCTGCGCATAGCCTCGTACTTAGGCAGAAAAGAAGGCTGGATGGCGGAGCACATGCTCATTTTGGGATTGCAGTCTCCGGACGGCATCATAAAATACGTTGCGGCGGCGTTCCCGTCCGCATGCGGCAAGACGAATCTTGCAATGCTTATCCCGCCGGAATACTACAAAAAGCAGGGTTATAAGGTCTGGTGCGTCGGCGACGACATAGCCTGGCTGCGCATAGGCGCGGACGGCAGGCTGTGGGCGGTCAACCCCGAAAACGGCTTCTTCGGCGTCGCGCCGGGCACGAATGAACATTCAAACCCGAACGCTCTGGCGGCTACGAAGAGCGGCGCGATATTCACTAACGTCTGCCACGATCTTGACAACAACACGGTCTGGTGGGAAGGCTTGAACGATAACCCGCCGACAAATGCTCTGAACTGGAAGGGCGAGCCGTGGGATTACAGAAAATACGATAAAAACGATAAGATAAACACCTCCGGCGCTCATCCGAACTCACGCTTCACCGCCGTTGCAAAGAACTGCCCGTGCGTATCACCGGAGTTTGACAATCCGGACGGCGTGCCGATATCCGCGATCATATTCGGCGGCAGACGCGCAAAAACGGCGCCTCTGGTATATCAGTCGTTTGACTGGCAGCACGGAACGTTCGTCGGCTCCATTATGGCGTCGGAAACGACGGCTGCAGCGGCAGGCGCGATAGGCGTCGTGCGCCGCGACCCGATGGCAATGCGTCCGTTCGTCGGCTACGATATGGGCGACTACTGGGCGCACTGGCTTGAAATGGGCAAACGCATACCGAACCCGCCCAAGATATTCCACGTCAACTGGTTCAGGACCGACGACGAAGGTCATTTCATCTGGCCGGGCTTCGGCGACAATATGCGCGTTCTTATGTGGATCTTAGCGCGTTGTGAAAACAGGGCGGATGCAAGACAAACGCCTATCGGCTACGTACCGTACGAAAAGGATATAAACCTTGAAGGTACGGATATTTCTGACGAAACGCTTGCCGGCCTGCTTTCAATAGACACGCAGTCCTGGAAAGACGATATAGAAAACATAAAAGAATTCTATGCGCTCGTAGGCGACCGCGTCCCGCAGCAGCTGAAAGAAGAGCTTGCCGCGCTTGAAAAACGCCTCGGCTGACTTTATAAAAACATAAAACGGTGAAGATCGTCCTTCGCCGTTTTTCGTTTTTTTGCCTTGAATTACCGTATTTATGACAAGTGTTAACAAATTGTTATATTTATTTAAATAGAATTTACTATAAAATTACGCTATAATAATTTTATAAAACAAGCAGGAGGCCGCGTTATGAAAAAAATTATAAGCGTTTATATTTTGATCTTTATGCTTTTGCCGTTACTGTTTTCCGTAACCGTATTTGCGGATGACGACGACGATTACTCCGTCACTGTAGGCGGCATCACGTACTACTATCAGACTACTCACTGCATCGTATACGAAGCCGAAAAGGATATAAGCGGCAGCGTTGTCATCCCGGCAACGGTAAAATTCGGGAACAAGAGCGTTCCCGTCACCGCGATATACGACTGGTGTTTTGAGAACTGCGAAGGTATAACCTCGGTAACGCTGCCGGAGGGCTTAACGCATATTTACAACGGCGCGTTTTACTGCTGCACAGCTTTGAAAAGCATAAGCATACCGTCAAGCGTAGCGGAAATAGGCTATGCCGCTTTCAGCGGCTGTGAAAGCCTGCTTACCGTTGATCTTCCGAAAGGACTTGAGGTGATAGACGACAGCGTGTTCAGCTACTGCTATTCTTTAAACAACGTAACGATACCGGAAAGCGTCATATATATCTACGGCTCCGCATTTAAATACGCGAGGTCTCTTACACAAATAACCATACCGAAAAACGTTGTTGAAATATACGACAACGCTTTCAGCAGCTGCACGAGCCTGACGTCAATAAACGTTGACGCGGACAACGAATATTACTGCTCAAAAAACGGCGTTCTTTTCAACAAAAACCAGACGAAGATCATCCAGTATCCCTGCGGAAGATCCGGCAGCTATTCTATCCCCTCTACCGTTGAAGATATCGGCGATTATGCGTTTTCTCAGTGTGAGTCGCTTACGGGTATAACGATCCCCGGCAGCGTACAGCACATAGGTTATTTCGCATTCGAGGGATGCTCGAAAATCACGTCCGTCAGCATACCGGCGTCTGTAAAACTCATTGAGGACGGCGCGTTCGGCGACTGCCCGATGATAGCGTCGTTTTCGGTGGCTTCCGGCAACGATAAATACAAAGCGGACGGCGGCGTTCTGCTCAGCAAAGACGGCAAAACGCTGATCTCGTATCCGAACAAAAAAGCTAAAGAATACACGATACCGTCCACGGTAAAGACGATAGGAAACTTTGCGTTTTACGGCTGCTCGGATCTGCAGAAGCTTACGATCCCGGACAGCATTGAGGAAATAGGAGACATGGCGTTTGATTTTTGCTATTCTCTTGAATTTGCCGAATACGAAAACGGAATGTATTTAGGCAACGATAAAAACAACTACCTCGTTTTGGTCTATACGACGGACAGTTCTTTATCGTCTTTCAAAATCAACGATAAAACGAAATTCATCGGCTCATACGCTTTTATGAGTATGTATAATCTCAAGAGCATAACCATACCGGACAGCGTTATATCGATCTGCAGCTACGCGTTTCACTCGTGCGACAGTCTTTCAACCGTTAATTTCGGCAAAAACGTGCAAAGGATAGGACCTTACGCGTTTGCGTGGTGCATCTCGCTCAAAAGCGTAACACTGCCGGCAGGGCTAACCGTAATAGACGACAGCACGTTTTCCGACTGCAACGCGCTTTCGACCGTCGTAATACCGGAAGGCGTCGTTGATATACGTCAATGGGCGTTTGCATGGTGCACAAGTCTTAAGACCGTTATACTTCCGGCAAGCCTGACCGATATATATTACTGCGCGTTTTTCGAATGCGAAGAACTGAAGACGGTCTACTACAAAGGCACCGAGCAGCAGGGCAAAAATATATTTATAGATTACGGCAACGACGCTATTCTTGAAGCAAATATCGTATACAACGCACCCGATACTCTTCCCGGCGACTGCAACGGCGACGGCGCGACAGACAACAAAGACGTTGTGGTACTTTTCAGATACGTTTCAAGCGAAAATAAAGTTACAGACGAATCGATATACGATTTCAGCGGCGACAAAGAAGTAAACAACAAGGACGTCGTGGAGCTTTTCAGATACGTAAGTTCCAAATAATATCTGTTTGAACTTGACATCCGTATAACGGTGTGATATAATTATAAAAAATAATTTATTAGGAGGTCTTTTATGAAAAAATTCTTAGCAATTCTCATTGCGGCGGTAATGACCGCGTCGCTTGCGGCGGCTATAGCTATAGCGGCGTATGAAGCTCCGGGCGACGACGGATCTATAAACGTAGCTTTCATGGACACGGACCTGATCATGCCGGATGGCACGATAGAAGAAAACGAATGGCCCGACGGCATAACGCTTGACGGAAACAATCTGGTCAGCTGGTTCGCCGGAGCATATACCGATACGATCACGTTATACACGGCGTGGAACGAAAACGGATTTTATATAGCCGCCGAGATCCGGGACAGCATAAGCACGTTTGTTGAAAGCGGTATAGGTACGCGTTTCCAGATCGCGCTGAACCCCAGCGCTTTGATAGATTCCAATTATCCCGGTCTGTTCTTCTCTTTCGTTCCCTATGCCGGAACGGACGAGCTCCACGTTTTCAGACACAACTGGAGATCTAACGCGGACGAGGCTTACGACGCTTACGACGACGAAGGTTACGTAGGAAAATACACCGTGACCGACGACGGCTGGTGCTTTGAATGTATCGTGCCGTGGAGCATGATAGCAAGCGCCGACAGAACGGCTGCCGTAAACAGCGTAGGCGTACCGCTTACCGTATTTGATCCTTATGATGAATATGCATTCTGCACCGCTATGATCTGCTACATCCCCTGCAACGGTGAAGCCGTACTTGCAACGGGCCGTACCTGCTTAAACGGCAACGTCAACGACTGGAACGTTTCCTCGTATGACGTAACGTTTGAGTTCGAGTACATAATAGTAGAACCCGCCACCGAGCCCGAGGAAACCGAGACCGACCCCGAAGAATCCGGGACCGAGCCGGAAGAGACGGACGAAGATATAAACGGCGACGCGGCGAAGGATATAAACGGCGACGGCTATATGGATAACAAAGACGTTGTCGCCCTGTTCAGATACGTTTCCGGATCCGAAAAAATAGAGGACGAATCGCTGTATGACGTAAACGGTGACACCGCGGTAGACAACAAGGACGTTGTCGCGCTGTTCAGAGCTCTGAGCAAGCTTATCGCCGAATAAGAGACAAAGTCAATTAAAATAAAAGAAATCACCGGTCACCGCGTTATGCGGCGGCCGGTTTCTTTGTTCTTATATAATTATAAAACGGTTTGTTAATTTTTGCCGCCGGATAAAATTTGCCTTGACTATATGAAATTTTGTGGTAAAATATGTATGAAAGCTGTTTACGGAGGTTAAAAAATGCCGGTAGAATTTACGTTTTTAGGTACCTGTGCGGCGGACTTTTCACCGCGTCTGCAGGGCGACTGCAAGGACAGATTTGATTTTGACGCGCGCCGCGCTTCCTGCGCTTTGATAAACGGGCGGTATCTGCTTGACTGTGGTCCGCACTGTCCGGATTCTTTCCGCATCGCCGGATACGATACGAAGAAAGTGACGGATATAATAATCACGCATCTGCACAGCGACCATTTCAACCCGGACAACATAGCATTTATCGCAAAGGATCACCCGGTTACGCTCTGGGTGCGCGAGGACGCGGTCGTGCCGCAGATAGAAAACGTGACCGTTGTCAAGATGACAAACTATGAAAAATACGATATAAACGAGGACTTCTCCGTAACGGGTTTGCCGGCAAACCACGACGAAAAAGTCTTCCCGCGGCATCTTCTGATAGAAGCTGGCGGCAAAAAGATATTTTACGGTATGGACGGCGGCTGGCTGCTTTTCAGAACGTATATGCAGCTGTGGAAAGCCGGCCTCGACCTCTGCGTCCTTGACGGAACGTGCGGCGACTACGAGGGCGACTACCGCATGGGCGAGCACAACAGCATACCGATGATACGGCTTATGCTCCCGTCGCTGCGCACCGTCGGCACGATAGACGATCACACGCTCGTCTATATCTCGCATCTGGCGCCTTCTTTACACAAATCCCACGCGGAAACGGTGCAGATATGTAAAAAGGATAACATAAACGTAGCATACGACGGACTTAAACTGTCGTTATAATAAAAGGAGATTTATTATGGATTTCAAAAACGTGGACAAAAAATACCGTCCCGTGCCGTTCTGGTCGTGGAACGAAAAGCTCAACACGGCTGAGACGAGACGGCAGATAGGGTTGATGGACGACGTCGGCATAGGCGGCTTCTTCATGCACGCGCGTGGAGGACTGCAGACCGAATACATGGGCGAAGAGTGGTTTGACAACGTCGGCGCGTCGATAGACGAGGCTGAGAAGCGCGGTATGCACGCCTGGGCGTACGATGAAAACGGCTGGCCGTCCGGTTTCGGCGGCGGCAAGGTAAACGGACTCGGGCTCAAATATCAGCAGAAATACCTGCGTATAGCAAAGCTTGAAGACAAGAGTGAATCCGAGCACGAAATATACCGCGACGGCAGATTTTTATACTATTTTGACGTAAACCCGTTCTACGTGGACACGCTTGACCGTGAGGTCATAGCCGAATTCATACGCGTTATATACGATCCGTATTATGACAGATATAAAAGCAGCTTTGACGGCTTTTTCACGGACGAGCCGCAGATCTCCCGCGACGG
>JAEEGL015106075.1_pt1 | contig 13231 bp, 6 predicted proteins | sample 9134231 | NCBI WGS metagenome assembly JAEEGL01 (sample SAMN16246548, study PRJNA631951) | gut metagenome | biome: gut microbiome; feature: rumen; material: fiber-attached | host: Bos | place: Iran: Karaj | collected 2018-10
GACTATCAACTGAAATTGAGCAAATGGGGGTTCAAGGCAGGTGTAAGATACGAGCATACCTTCATGGATGTGAAATACGACCTGATGCCAGAGCGTAATTTCAGCACAAACTTCGATGATATCGTTCCGACAGTCAATGTTTCGTATATGCTGGGCATGACTTCCAATCTTCGATTCAATTATAACATGCGAATCAACCGTCCGAGTATTCAATATCTGAATCCTTTTCGTGATACCAGCAATCCTACTTCGATCAGTTACGGTAACCCCGACCTTGATACCGAGAAAGCCCATAACCTAGGACTGACATACAGTAGTTTTTCTGCCAAGTTCAATATCAACTTGGGGCTCAATTATAACTTTATCAACAATGGGATTGAAAGTTATTCGTTTATGAATAACGGCGTGATGGAAACGACGTTCGGTAACGTCGGAAAAACCCAGCGGACAAGTTTAAATACATGGATAAACTGGAATCCGGGTAATAAAACACGTATTTCCCTCAATGCGACTGAGTCGTATGCCGACTATAAGAGTGTGAAACTGAACGCTCATAACAGCGGTTTTTATACCTTCCTATACTTTAACGTTCAACAAACCTTACCATGGGATTTGCGTCTGAGCGTCAGGGGCGGTGGCACATCCCGGACGATTACACTTCAAGGTAGAGGTATGTCGTTTAAAACGTATGGATTAAGCCTCAGCAAGTCGTTCCTAAAGGAGAAACGCCTGAACATTTCACTCAGTGCCAATAACTTCCTCCATAAATATCAAGACTTTGACAGTGAGACAATTACATCAACCTTTAAGTCGTGGACGAGAAACAGCAGTCCGCAACGGACAATCCGCCTAAGTATCAGTTGGCGTATCGGTAAGCTGAATACAACCGTTAAACATACAAACCGTAGTATCACTAACGATGATGTGAAAGCAGGTGGTGACAACCAAGGACAAGGTGGTTCCATTTCTCCGGTATCTTAAATAACTATCGGAAGAATTAAGCTTGTCACATTGGTGGAAAGCCCTTGTCACATAGGTGGAAAGCCTTTGTCACATAGGTGGAAAACTTTTGTCACATAGGTGACAAGCCTAATTTATCAAGAGACGGTTGTTTAGTTGTCTATCTTCTTATTAAAGAACAAACAATCCCCAACACTCGACTGAGTATTGGGGATTCGTATAATAAGATTGTATTGTCTGATTAGAACAATTTCTGTGGATAAACGCCGGCATCCATCAATGCTTTCAATTTAGCGACAACCTCTGGACGGTCTTCCGGATAAGTAACACCGAACCATTTGCTGGTAGTGTCCAATACTTCAACAGTAGCAGTACCATCGTTGATCACCTTGTCCACCAACAAAGGAATGAAGAACTCGCTCTTCAGGTTCGCCATGTTCTTAGGATCGCTCAAGAAGCCCTTGAAATAATCCATGCTATATTGGAAATAATCAGGTGTAAAGCCCCAGAAGTTCATGCTGACAGGAGTATTTTCAGGAGTAGCTACCCAAACATCGTTCTCGTCTAAGTATTTTACTTCACCATCCATACGTTGAATCTTCGTACGTTCTACGACAGAAGTCAACAGATGTTGATCGTTTGTACCACAAATTCCACGAGAAACAGTACCGCTCTCGCTCAATGTGTTACCAACGCGGAAACCAACCATGGCATATTTGTTCTTTGAGCCTTCAGGTAACTTGCTCAGGAACTCGCCCATCACCTTAAATGAATCAGGGCCATAATAATCGTCGCAGTTGATAACGGCAAACGGCTCGTTGATCACGTCCTTACCCATCAGGACGGCATGGTTCGTACCCCAAGGTTTCGTTCTTCCCTCTGGAACAGTGAATCCTTCAGGAAGGTCGTTCAATGATTGGAATACCAATTCGCAAGGGATATGATCTTCGTACTTAGAAATGATCTTTTTACGGAAATCATCTTCGAAATCTTTACGGATAACGAATACCAACTTTCCGAATCCAGCGTGAATAGCATCATAGATTGAATAATCCATAATGGTTTCACCGTTAGGTCCCAGACCATCCAATTGTTTCAAGCCACCATAACGACTGCCCATACCTGCAGCCAAAAGAAATAGAGTAGGTTTCATAACTTATATAATTTAATTGTTTTATTGTTTTCCGCAAATTTACAAAATATTCGGGAAGAAATCTGATAATCATTCAAAATATATGATGAACAAAATGATTTTATCAGAACGGATATCCGATGGCAAGGTGCAAGCCAAGGCCATCCTTGAACCGTGGTATGTTATAATAACCTTTCTTTCCTGTTTCGTATGGTGCATGCAAAGCCACACCCATATCAACACGTACGACCAAAAACTCCATATCGTAACGTAATCCAAGACCAGTGCCCAATGCCAGGTCCTTTCCTAACCTACTAAGTGAGAATTTTCCACCCGGACGCGACTCGTCATTCCGTAGCATCCAGACATTTCCTGCATCGAGGAAGGCAGCTCCATTCAACTTTCCGATAAGCGGGAAACGGTATTCCACGTTTGCCTCAAGTTTGATGTCACCCGCCTCATCAATATATCCGTAACGGTTTGCTGCATCGGGGTGATAGGATCCCGGTCCCAACGAACGGATTGTAAAGGCGCGGATACTGTTGGCACCGCCGATATAGAATTGTTCACTGTAAGGTGCGACCAACAAATTTCCATACGAGTAGATAATACCTCCCATCAGGCGTGTCGCTATTTGATGTTTTCCATTCACATTAAACAATGCCCGCCATTCGGAAGTCAGTTTGACAAACTGTGCGAACGAGCTGTTCAGGAATTTTTTCTCCTTTTCTTTCAAGCCTTTTCCGAAGGCAGCGTATATCAGTGAGGTGATATTTCCTGCAGAAGTAACAGATGTCTCCCACCAATAACGATGATTGAGTCTGTCGCGGGTGTTATCGTACGTAAACGTATATCCCATCGCCGGAATAAATTGATTGCTAAGGCTGAGTGCCAACGTTTGATTGACATGAATGATAGAATCGAACTCAGCCGTCGTATGTTGAAGGGTGTTGAACGTCAGGCGGAAAGGTGTGACCGTATGTTTCCATTTCCGATTGTTTTGGAAGTCGTATGAAACGACCCCACCGAATGAAAGCATCTTGAAGAAACGAGCGCGGTTCAATTGGTTGGCATACAACTTAAATGTAGTATGTGAAGGGAAACGAAGTCGATTTCCCTTCTCTTTTACCCATGGAAGGATCAGGCCAGGGTATTCCAAAGCCACAGATGCTCCCAGTTCATACGAGTTCAATCGGTTTCGTTGTTCTCTTGTCAAGTCAGATGCGTTCGTTTGCCATTCGTACGAGCCTTTTATTTGGAACGAGAGTGATGCAGCTGAACGAAGGAAATTATTTCTTGTCACATTGAGTACTGCTCCTGGTCCAGCCTGGTCAGTACTCTTCATTGCTGCATTCAATTCCAACGATGCCTCATACGGTTGATCGAACATAGCCATCACATTTACGTTCAATGTATCACATGTCGCTGTGGTATCTTTCGGCGTGAACGTAAATTCTGTCATCTTAAACACTCCAAGTCGGGTGAAGGCGTCCTGAGAAATCGTCTGCCTCAACTGAGAATACAGACTTCCTTTCCGCAAATGGTAACGCCGTTGAATGACAGATCGACGGATTCCAGGTCGTTCGCCCACATATTTCAAGTTGATATCACCGACCTGTATTGAGTCGTAGTCGCGCAAAGAAGGACGATCCGAGTTGAAAAGGGTGAAAGTGGTGTTCCCAATATAATACTGTTTCTTCGCACGTTCGGGTATTCCATTCTGATTAGCAATCTTCAGGCCCACATATCCTGGACGTTGGATGGTATCCGCAAAGAAGGTCACATACTCGGGACGGTAATAATAATAGCCATTATTACGGAGCAAGGTATACAAACGGTTACGTTCACTTTCCAGATTCAGTACACTGAAGTGATCATCTTTGTGAAGGAGCCTCTCTTCGTAGTGAGCACGAATCAAACTATCAGCACGTTCCGGGAAGTTCACGTACATCAAGGTATCGAGATAATAAGGTTTATCCATGTCGACGAAGTACGACACCTTTGTCTTTCTCGGATTTTTCATCGTATCCACCTGATGAGTGACAGTTCCGTTAAAGAAGCCGAAATCATGAAGCAAGTTTGTCGCAATCTTTGCACGAGTCTCGGGACGGACCGTCGACATATACACCGGAGTTGTTCCTAATTTTCGGAGAATCCAATTGCCCAGACCTTTCTGATCCTGGTATTTTTGGAATCCATTGAAGATCCATAATCCAAGAGCAAACGGATGACGGTAATAACTACTTCCCATGATTGAAGTATTTGGTGGATAATCCAGTGCTGCCTCTATCTCTTCCATGGCTTGTAAACCGACTTCTGACTTATCCTTGTTCGTTACTTTCACCTCTTTGATACCGACATATAAGGTCTCGTCCAACGGAAGATTCTTTGTTGAAGAACAACCCGTCAGCATCAAAAGGACCAGTGTCCAAGAAAGTACGCCCCAATGATTCCTAATTCTCATTCCGTTTCTTTTTAAACAAAAACAAATCACTTAATCTATCCACTTTTCGGTGGAGAACCAAGCCGACACCCGTCTCAACCACTTCACCTTCGAGTACGCTCTCATAGTTTCGGTCGTGGAACAGACGAATATATCTCGTTCCTGAGTTATCTAATCGATACTCTATAGAGACTTTATCAATAAACGACTCATTCTGCATTGCCTTGTTACCCGTCGACACCGTTCCTCCGACAACGATCCGTACCCGATTATTCCAGAAACGTCGAGCAAACTGGAAGTTATAGTCGGTGTGGCGGCCTCGATCATCATCCAACGTCTCAACACCCAGATTGATATCCATGGATTTGCCCACGATATCCGAGATTTGGCTCTGCAAGAACGTGTTCAAGGCATTATTCATATTGTATGAACCGCTTGCCGTATTCGTCTCCGACATATAAGTACCCGTTACAAGCATGGTAACAGCCAGTCTGCTTTGCTGTTCCTCACTCATCGCCGACAGTTCATTTTGGATAGATGCATCTTCCGGTGCCGACAAAACGAATGCCAATCCAAGTTGTTCGAGTGTCTCCGTCAATCTCACGCCTACATCGAAACTAACCATTCGCTCTGCATGTCCGTCTGTTCCGACTCTTGCACGAACACGTTCCAATGCACGGATATTCAATTTTGGGTTCATAACCGGTCCTGTCCACTCCAGATAACTGCCATTTTGAATAACAAATGTCTTGAGAGGGATTACCGGTATCTGATATTTCATTTCACCACTCACGAAGGAATAACGTCCTGTCAGTGTCATCTCACCATATTGATCGTATTTGAATGCCAAATCGCCTCCACCTTCCATCAACATATAGTTAGATCCATCCTCTGTAATGTTGATACGTGCTTGTACGGCTCGGTCAATATGCATCTGCAAAAGTAAGTCAACGCCCGTCATTGTCGTATTACGGAACACTTCCGGCTCAACAGTGGTGGTATCATTAAAGTTCACGAATGTCACCATATCACCAAGTCGGTCGTTCACCATCAAAGGCGAATCCTTCATAACATAAGTAAAGTCGGAATTTCCCAAGACATTCATGTTTCCACGAATGGACAGATCATCAATTGGTCCACGTACGAAAGCTGTAAAGTCGACATAAATCTTTCCAAAAGCAGTTGCCCGTTTCGTTTTCGGAGCGTTTATCAACTCATAGTCGGTTGCTCTCAATCGAAGGTTCAACTTTGTCTCATCTAACATTCGCATATCAACCGTACCATTGACCGTTAATGGCGACTTACCCTTCGTGTAGACATTGAAATCATTCAAAGTCATCAAGCTGTTCTCAATACGAACCGGATGGTTATCCATGAAGAACCTTGCCGAATAGTCAGGGAAGAACATCGCTACTGAATCCAACGACAGCTCTCCATTCATAATCGGGTTGGTTGGTTTACCTTTTAACGACAACGAGCCGACTAGTCCACCCTCGAACTCTATAAAGTTATCCGGAATGAACGGATTGGCCACGAAGAGCGGGAACTTTTCCAAGTCGAGATCCGCGGTAATGGAGCTCTTATCATCCTCTGATGAAAGATAAGAACCGCTGATATGAGCTATCTCATCTCCATCTTTCGACAAATACCCATTGATAAAATGATCGTTAGATAAGCCTGGCAAGTAAACGCCGTTTGCTTCCCAATTGCCCAATTTCGTACCCTCATAGACAAAATCATTCATCTTGAACGAAGCACTCCACATAGGAGTATTGTCCTCTACGATATAGTGCAAGTCTAAATCGACCGCACCAGCCATATTCGGCATATATGGGATTATTCGTCTGAACTCATTAAGATTAATATGACTGAGTTCGAGTGTCATATCCTGTTGTGCCAACGAATCTTCGTGGTTGGTGTAGAATTGCAAGCCCGTATCATCCTTATCAAACATCGATACTTCGGCATCTATTCGACCTGAATCCTTAATGAAAACATAGTTATCGGCATTCAATTCAAACGGACGATAGACCAATATAGGCTTATCCGGGTATAATTGGATGTTGATACCTTTCTGCTGAAGTTCAGCTCTTGCACCAAGGAACGCACCAACCTCATTCTTTTCATTGAGGTATTGCACTTCCACATTACCTAAATTTCCAAGCAAATTGCCCACAATGGTTGCAGTAAAAGCTTCCTGTCTCTTCTGTTTGTCAGCTTTCACACCACTATTAAAGTGGATACCAGTAGAATCCTGGTCAAAGGCGAAGAAAACAGAATCCATCCGCAGGCTATCCACCATTAATCCCCGGAGGAAACCCTTTCCAGTCACTCCATCCATTGAGGAAGTATTCAATTGTAGCGATAAATCCTTATAGCCAATACCTTTAACAGCTAAGTAGTTCTGTATAGGATTCTCTTTCCCTGACGACATTTTCAGATACATTGTCGGCAAATACTCCATCCAAGTCTCTTGACGGAGGTCTCGTTGTTCCCATTGTCGTTTCACTTCTTTTGTCAACTGATCAAAAGAACGTGTCAATTCATCCACATGACCTTGTGCCAACAACGACAAATCCAAATCGCCGGCCCGTAAATAGCCTTGTGTGTACTCATTGGAAGAAGCTATACCACCATACAAATCCTTCGGGAACAAGGTCTGTTTGAGCGACTGTAACTTCGCTTTTGTCACCGCCAAATCGAGAGAATAGTTTTTTCTCAAGTCTGACCTCAAGTCAACCTTCACCGTTTGCGAAGTAACTATCGGGTCAGTTGACAGATGTAGTCCAGCCCAATCCATTCGATCGATATCCATCGTCAAGGAAGCTGCGACATCGTTTCGCATTAAATGGCCATCGAGTTGAGCTGTCGTCGTCAACAACGAATCATTTATGGTCAATACACCATCTAATTGATGCTGCAACAAAGATGCTTTCACGTTAGCATCCGACAGATGATAGTAACCATAGCGCACATGATCAATGTTTCCTTCCAACTCCATCCGAGCTCTCTTAGAGAAGAAGTCAAGTCCCTCACCCTGTAGGTTAACATTTCCCGACACGGTTAACAACGAATCCATATCCATGAATTCATGGATTGAGAGATTATGCATCTTTGCTACGGCAGAATAGTGTTCCGTATCCATTCTATAGTTGGCTTTCAGTTCAGCCGTATGGATGTAAGGTGCATTTCGTATTGTGATAGAATCCATCTGAGTGGAATCCTGAATAGCCGGTTCTACTTCTTTGTGTGCATTGAAAAAAGCATCCACTCCTACCCGCTGACCATCGAGAGAAAGCAGACCACCTACCGAACTGTTAGGCGGCAACTTATAACCGTCTGTAATCCTGGACAGGAAATTCATGTTATGCATGTTCGATTGGAAAGAGATATTCCCCATTCGACGCTTGCTCTCCGTTATATTATGCAGCGTACCTTCAGCTTTGAGGTCGAAAGCAGTAGGAAGATCAGCTCGTAGTGAAGTCAGGCGAAGATGATTTAGCGTTCCATCCGCGCCCAAGCGTAAGCGGAATGGTTCCGTTGGATAGTTTTTGAAAGCTTCCCTCCGATCTTTCGGCAAGTAAAGCATGATATCCGGTTTCCTGACATCGGCCATCAGACGGACAGAAAGGCCTGCATCCTTATTATCTAACACATCCCAATCAACATGAGCTTGAACTTCTGCATACGAAGAGCCAGTCTCCAATTTCATCTGAGGAATATGTAAAGCCGACGAATCCGCATGAAGATGTCCTTCCAGTGATTTGATCTCCAAACCCGACCGTTCTTTCAGAGCCATCTGACGAACGATTGCATGCCATCCTTTATCGCGGTACAATAAAGAGTCCGCTTGAAGAGACATATTTCTGAATGCCATATGTGAGAAATCGACACCATCCATCCGGACAATCGTATCCGCCTGGGCTTTCATCATTAAGGTGTCCAAAAGTAACCTGTTCTTTCCAAACGAATCTAAAGAAGTCAAAGTCACTTCCTTGTCATATCGCATCGTACTATTCTCCAACTCAGCCGATAAAGCACGATAAACAGAGTGCTTTAAGTCGACATCCAAATCCTTTACTTTCAATGCCGACAAATAAGTCTGCAATGAAAGACTATCCTGTGGCATCAAAAGTCGAATAAACGAACGGTTAATCGTTCCTTTTTTAAACTGGATAAGCCAAGGAGTCTCGGTGGAAGTGGTATCCTCCTCAGTCGTATCATTCAGGCATATCAAGAAGCGAGCCTCATCCAACGACAAGTCATCCACCAAAACATGCTCCTTAGGGATGTCAACGGGATGACTCGACAATGAAAGTTGTTTGGCGCGTCCTACTACTTGTACTCCTGAAATCAAGTCTTTCGAGTTCAGGTAAGTATCATACAAGGAGACCTTATCTATCTCCAAACGTTTCTTCAACAAAGGCCACATCTGGAGGTCCAACTCAAGTTGACGTGCATCCAACAACGTGTCTTGCTCGTGAGTTACCACCCGGACATCTTGTAAAACTAAGTCAATGGGAAAAGAAAGAGAGATACGCCCGATAGAAACCTTCATATCCAACGTTTTCGAAGCAATATCAGTTGCTTTCTTCACTGTAAATCGTTGAATTGGAGGGAAATAGATTAGAAGACACACAAGCAGAAGCAAGACAAAAGGAATAGCGATCAATCCAATTGCTCCACGTATGTATTTTTTTCTATTCATTAGTGCCTTCTTTCACAAACTTAATGCAAACTTAACGAATTTACTCGACTTTTATGTATCTTTGCATCAGAATCTTCTAAATAAAAAAGACCGTATGCTCAAAATTAATCAAATCATATTTATCTTGCTAACCCTATCAGCCTTTACGGCTTGTGGTGCAGGCTCAAAAAAACAGACTAGTAATATGGAAGGAGAAAACCGTACACTCATTCAATTCGAGACAACTGTCGGCAATTTTACCGTTGCCTTGTATGACGAGACCCCGCAACATCGCGATAACTTTATAAAGCTAGTTAAAGACGGTGTGTATGACAGCACGCTGTTTCACCGTGTCATCAAGAATTTCATGATTCAGGCGGGCGATCCAGAGAGCAAGACGGCTTCGGATACAGCAATGCTTGGTGGCGGAGATGTTGGTTATACAGTACCAGCTGAGTTCCTTCCTAAAAAATATTTCCACAAGAAAGGCGTTTTGGCTGCCGCTCGTCAAGGAGATGAGGTTAATCCGACAAAGGCATCTTCCGGTTGTCAGTTCTACATTGTTACAGGCCGCAAGTTCACACAAGATCAACTTTTAAATCTTGAAGGTAAGATGAATGAGCAGCGTGAAGAAGCTATCTTCAATGAATTGGCAAGACAACATATGAAAGAAATCTATAAGATGCGCCGTGCTAACGACAATATGGGCATGATGCAACTGCAGGATTCATTGGAAGCACAAGCACATAAGATGATAAAAGAAGAAGGCTACTTCAAATTCTCACCCGAACAAGTACAAGCATACACTACTGTCGGTGGAGCTCCACATCTGGACGGCAACTATACAGTATTTGGAGAAGTAGTAAAAGGAATGGCAACCATCGAGACTATTGAGTTGGCCAAAACGAACAGAGCGGACCGTCCACTTGATAACATTCGTATTCTGAAAGCAACCGTCGTAGAATGATAAAAGTAAACAGATATCTTCTATCCAACGGACTACGTGTGATCCATGAGGAAGACCGTACCACACAAATGGTGGCACTGGATATCCTTTACGATGTGGGAGCACGTGATGAGCACCCTGATCATACCGGTTTTGCCCATCTCTTCGAACATCTGATGTTCGGAGGAAGCCTTCATATCCCCGATTATGATACACCTGTCCAAATAGCTGGAGGTGAAAATAACGCATGGACCAGTAATGACCTGACAAACTTTTATATCACCCTTCCTAAACAGAATGTCGAAACCGGCTTTTGGTTAGAGAGCGACCGCATGCTTTCTTTGAGTTTCAATCAAAACAGTTTGGATGTTCAACGCCAAGTGGTGATTGAAGAGTTTAAACAACGATGTCTTAATCAACCGTATGGCGACGTTGGACATATAATGAGAGCAATGGCATACAAAGTACATCCTTATCAATGGCCGACGATAGGGAAAGAAGTCAGTCATATTGCTCAAGCAACGATGAAGGAAGTAAAAGATTTCTTCTTCCGGTTCTATGCTCCAAACAATGCCATCCTTGTGGTCACAGGAAATATATCGTTTGATGAAACAATCAGTCTGACAGAAAAATGGTTCGGCCCGATTGAACGCAGAGATGTACCACAACGTCAACTTCCTCAAGAACCGCAACAAACAGAAGAGAGAAGACAGACAGTAGAACGAGACGTCCCTTCGGATGTATTATACATGGCTTTCCACAAATGCGACCGCCAACATCCCGACTTCTATGCATATGATGCGTTAAGCGATATCCTAAGTAATGGGAAATCCAGTCGACTGGCTCAGCACCTCGTTCGTGAACGTCGAATATTCAATTCCGTTGATGCCTATATATCGGGAAGTATTGACGCTGGTCTATTTACAATCTATGGAAAACCAGCTAATGGCGTCTCACTTGAAGAGGCCGAAAAAGCGATATGGGAAGAGTTGATACTTCTTCAACAGGAACAAATCACAGAAGATGAATTGGAGAAGGTCAAAAACCGCTATGAAAGCAATCAAATTTTCAGTAACATGAATTATCTGACTGTTGCCACTAATCTTGCATATGCAGAGCTTATTGGTAAGGCTGAAAGTATTAACGAAGATGTAGCGAACTATCGGAAAGTTTCTACGGCCCAACTACAGCGGATTTCGCAAACCACATTCCAACGCTCAAACTGTTCTACCTTATACTATAAAGCCATAAAGAAAGACTAAGCCATGCAACCTTCTCTTGTCAAGTCGCACCACAAGGCCTTATTGAGTATCGGTATTCCTATAGTCATTGGACAGATTGGGATGATTATACTTGGCTTTGCCGATACTTTGATGATAGGACATCATAGTACGAAAGAGTTGGCTGCAGCAAGCTTTGTCAATAATATCTTTAACCTAATCATTATCTTCTCGAATGGATTCTCTTTTGGTCTGACTCCTATCGTTGGAAGTTTATTCGGGAAAGGCCAGACACAAGATATTGGGAAAGCATTAAAGAACAGTCTGTTTGCAAACACTGTAATAGCTGTTTTTCTCACAATTCTATTGCTTGCTCTTTATTTTAACATCCATCGGTTAGGGCAGCCAGAAGAATTACTACCGCTGATGCGCCCATATTTCATCATCTTGCTTATCTCTATTTTCTTTGTCTTATTGTTTAATGCATTTAAGCAATTTGCTGACGGCATTTTGGACACATCTATTTCAATGTGGATACTGTTGAGTGGAAATATCCTGAATATTATAGGGAACTACCTACTTATCTATGGAAAACTAGGGCTACCTGAACTGGGATTGACAGGTGCCGGCATCTCCACTCTTAGTTCAAGAATTTATATGGTCATTGCATTCATTCTCATTTTTCTCTTCCGAAAACAATACCACGACTATCGAAGAAGCTTTGTCAAAAGCAATATTAACCGCCCAGACTTTATATCCCTCAACAAATTAGGATGGCCCCTCGCTCTTCAAAGTGGGATGGAGACAGCTTCGTTTTCCTTAAGTGCCATTATGGTAGGTTGGATTGGTACAATTGCTTTGGCTTCACACCAAATCATGTTGACTATCGCCAACATATGCTTCATGATGTATTACGGTATGGGGTCAGCTGTAGCTATTCGTGTAAGCAATTTCAAGGGACAAAATGATATTCAGAATGTCAGACAAACGGCAAAAGCTGGTTTTCACCTCATGCTGTGTATAGCTATTCTGGGAGTCACCCCCATTTTTTTACTCCGTTACCATATAGGTGCATGGTTCAGTAATGATCCTGAAGTAACATCCGCCATTGCTTGGCTCATCCTCCCATTCATCGCTTATCAATTTGGTGATGGATTACAAATTAATTATGCCAATGCACTACGAGGAATTGCCGATGTCAAGCCACTGATGTATATTGCGTTCATCGCATACTTTATCATCTCCCTTCCTGCCGGTTATTTCTTTGCTTTCACCATGGGATTAGGTATCGTTGGAGTATGGATGGCTTTCCCATTCGGACTCACTTCGGCAGGCATTATGTATTATATACGTTTCCGTTCAAAGACCAGGACATAAAAAAGAAAGGCTCTATGTGAAACATAAAACCTTCCTATCTTTTCTTTGTCCGATTCATTCTACACCTTGTGCGATATCCCGCCACAAATTATCTTTAGGGACCGGAGCAACCACATCTATCTGTATTTTTGAGACCGGATGGACAAAACTTATGGAACGTGAATGCAAGCAGATGCTTCCATCAGGATTAGAACGTGGGAAACCATATTTCAAGTCACCTTTAATCGGACATCCAACTTTTGCCAACTGACATCGTATCTGATGATGACGTCCGGTCATCAAGTTTATCTCAAGTAAGCTATAGTTTTGCGTATGCCCAATCAACTTATAGTGCAAAACAGCTTTCTTCGCGCCATGCTTTTCCTTGTTATAAGCATATGACTTGTTCTGTTTCTCGTCCTTCACCAGATAGTGAGTCAACTCACCTTCTATACTTTCAGGAGCGTCCTTCACGATAGCCCAATAC
>JAEEGL016107268.1_pt1 | contig 13231 bp, 12 predicted proteins | sample 9134231 | NCBI WGS metagenome assembly JAEEGL01 (sample SAMN16246548, study PRJNA631951) | gut metagenome | biome: gut microbiome; feature: rumen; material: fiber-attached | host: Bos | place: Iran: Karaj | collected 2018-10
GCTTGTCAAAGCCACCTGCGCCGGAGAATCCCGCGAGGACTTTCTTCAGCGCGGTGTTCATGTCGTTCTCAATCAGGTTGGTGAACTCCTTGACACCCATTCCGGCTACTTTGGCGAACTCTGCGGGTTTGGATATGACCTTTTGGATGAGCTTTTGGAATGCGGTGGCGGACATCTCCACTTTTTGCATGTCCTGGTCAAGTGCGGAGGCGAAGCCGAGGATTTGATCGGCAGCAAGTCCGGCTTGTACGGCGATGCCGCCCAAACGCCCTGTGAAGTTGACCATGTACTGCTCGTTGGCGGTGCTGGTCCTGCCCAGTTCGTTGACGGCGGAGCCCAAAGACAGAAGCTGCTCTTTGAGGTTCTTGTCTTTGAGCATGTCGGTGGACTTCTTGTAAACGTCCACCATCTTGCCGATGGCAAGTGTGGCATCGTCACCGAGAACGTCTCCCATTGAGACGTTGATGATGTCCGCTGCCTCAACGAACTGCTGCACCATCTCTTTGGAGGAGATGCCCAGCTTTCCGGCGATGTAGGCAAGGTTGTTGAGCTGTTCGCGGCTGGTGCGGGTGTCAAGGTTCTTGAAGCTCTCGTTGAGTTCGTCAACCTCCTCACGGGTAAGGCCTGTGGTCTTGATGACATCGGAATAGACATCGTCCATGGCGGCGAGGTCTGTGGCCACCTGTTTGAGGGTGGACGTGATGTTGTCAAGAGAGGAAAGGATTTGTGTGAGACCGCCGACACCTGTGCCGAACTGCATCACCTTGTTATACATTTCGCTCCAAGCGGAGGCGGCGGAGCCGATGTCCTGTGCGTGCTGCTTTAGGTAGCCGCGTAGTTCCTTGATTTTCTTGGCGTGGGCGATGTACTCGTCGGAACCGATGACCATGCGGTTCTGCTCGTTCACAAGGCGGTTCATTTCCGCCCGGATTTGCTTGACGGAGGCTTCGACCTCCTTGCCGTTGATGAAGATGGTGACTCTTCGTGTGCTGCTCTTTGCCATAAGCTGATGTTTTGGCAAAGTTGGCACAAATGCCCGTCACAGGCTGGGACGGTATGAGAAAACCGCAGTCGTGCTTTTGACTGCGGTTTTGTTTCCTTGATGTCCGCGACAACGATTGCAGCGGTTATGAGTACGGAGTGCGAAATTTGAGCGGAAAGCGTGCCCGGTCGCCCAAAGGATGTATCACCAAGTGATGATTTTATCAACTATAGCCTGTTGTTCGGAGCTGCTTCTTCGCAGATATATACGGGTTGTTTCTATGCTCTCGTGTCCCATAAGGTCGGCCAAGAGTGAGATGTCATTGAACTTGTCAAGGAAGTTCTTGGCAAACCGATGCCGGAAAGAGTGGGGATAAACGACAGTGGGATTCAAGCCATAGCGTTTGGCAAAATTCTTGAGTTACTGTGAGATTCCGCGTGCGGTTATCCTGTTGCCGAACCTGTTGAGGAACAGGTAGCCGGATGAGCGTTGTTGGGTGGCCAGCCACACTTCTGTTTCTTCCCGGAGTTTTTTCGGTATGAAGAGGCGGCGGACTTTACCGCCTTTGGAGTAGATGTCGAAAAAGCCGACTTGTACGTGCTCCACTTTAATCTGTATCAGTTCGCTGACCCGTGCGCCAGTGGCGGCGAGGTATCTCACTACGAAGTACCATTCCGTCTGGCCATCTTGTTTGAGGCTGCTCTTGAGGAAATTGTAGTCGGCGTTGCTGATGACATTTTCAAGATAGGTGCGTTGTTGGATTTTCACGGATTTGAGATGGAGTTTGCCTTTGCCGAGAAAGACAAGGTACTTGTTAAGGGCTTGGATTCTCAAGTTCACGGTTTTGGGCTTGAACGACTCCATCAGATAGGTTTTGTGGATGAGGAGGTTTCTCTTGGTGGGCTCTTTGTGCCTGGCGTGAAAATCCTTGACGGAATAGAGGTAGGCGGAAATGGTGTTCTCTGCCATATTGCCTTGGCGGAGGAAGGCTTCAAATTCCTTTAACATAATGGGTTATTTGTTGGTGAAACAATCAGTTATCACCAACAAATATAGTTTGTAGTTCCCATTATGAGAAGTTGGCCAACGGCGAAGTACGCTGTATTGACAGCGAGCTGCCCTTTGAGACACCGAGCAGTTGGGAGTGGTGTAGGATTTTTCAAATTGGTTCATCCCAATTAGGCAAAACCCTTGATAGAGGGAAAGAACAGGGTGACGAATATCCATACCTCTGTTCAATCAATGTCTATTGGGATGGCGTTGATTTATCAAAAGTTAAAACGTTCAAATTGCAGGACAATGAATTAGAACGATATAAGGTGTGCAAAGGTGACTTGTTGATATGTGAAGGAGGAGACTATGGGAGATGTGCTGTATGGGACAGAGAAGATGAAATGTATTATCAAAATGCTTTGCACAGGGTTCGCTTTTTTTACAACATTTCTCCATATTTTTACAAATATGTGATTGAGTTGTATAGAAATATTGGTTACATAGTTGGTCAAGGGCAAACGATCAAGCACTTTACATATGAAAATATGAAAAGTTTGTTGTTCCCCTTGCCTCCCTTGAATGAGCAACAAAATGTTGTAAAAAAAATAGATAGTGTCTTGTCCCTGACAAAAAACTATACTATCTCCCAAAATGCCCTTGAAAAACTAAATGATGAAATATTTATTCGTTTGAAACAATCAATTCTTCAAGAGGCAATACAGGGGCATCTTGTTTCACAAGACCCAGCCGAAGAACCCGCAGAAGAATTGCTTAAACGAATACATAAGGAAAAGGAAAGACTTGTTACGGAAGGGAAGCTCAAAAGAAAAGATGTTGTTGAAAGCAACATCTTCAAAGGTGAGGATAACAAGTACTACGAGAAATGCGGGGAAGACCTAACTTGCATTGACAAGGAAATCCCCTTTGAGATTCCTACAAGTTGGTTGTGGTGTCGATTGCAAAGTTTGGTCGCCATATTGGATGGATATAGGAAACCCATATCCAAAGAAGCTCGGAAACATGGTGAATATCCATATTATGGGGCGAATGGAATATTAGATTACGTGAATGACTACATCTTTGATGGAGAATACCTTTTAGTAGGAGAAGACGGCAGTGTAGTTAGCCCCAATGGAAATCCTATTGTCAATAAAGTTTCCGGCAAGATATGGGTTAACAATCATGCCCACGTATTACAAGAGTATGGTAAATTGGGATATTATGAGTATTTGTTTTATGCGTTAAGCACGATTAAGATAACACAATACATTCATGGTTTCATGCCGAAATACTCTCAAGGTGATTTGCGTAAGACATTGATACCAGTTCCCCCTCTTGCCGAACAGCAACGTATTCTGCTTAAAATTGCTCAAGCATTAGCAAGTATTATGAGCAGATAAATGGTTCTGCTGTTGAAGTTGCTGCTGATTTTGATTTTCCAAGCACATGGGAAATCGTACGTTTGGCAGATGTCTGCAGATTGACTGATGGTGAGAAAAAGCAAGGAAAATACATCTGCCTTGACGCAAAATGTTTGCGTGGCAAATCAAGCGGAGACTTTTTGGACAAGGGGAAGTTTGTCACCACAGGAGACAACATTATCCTTGTTGATGGTGAAAATTCCGGCGAAGTTTTCACTGTTCCTTGTGATGGGTATATGGGCAGCACTTTCAAACAGCTTTGGGTAAGTGCAGAGATGCACTTGCCATTAGTTTTGTATTTCATACAATTCTATAAAGACCGTTTGAGAAATTCAAAGAAAGGTGCGGCAATTCCACACCTTAATAAGGACATCTTTTATAATCTGTTAATTGGTGTGCCACCAATCACAGAGCAGGTGCGAATTGCTTCCAAAATCGAAGAATTGTATAGTAATCTATAATTTGCTATACAATTCCTGTATTCGTTCAACGATACGCTGTTGTTCTCCCATTGGAGGGAGTGGAATCAGTGTATTTGAAATGATTTCATTAGAAATCGCTTTGAATGTAGAACCAGTAGCTTTTTTCTCAAAATAATCCCTGTATGTTGAAAGGAAATAAAACCACAGCAAAATATTGCTGTTATAGTAGGGGTTGATTGAGCAAAGTCCACGCCCAATACAAATTTGGCGTTTTGTGATATTCAAAATGCCCACAGGTGCTCTAACACAGAGCAACAATGAGTTTGCTTCGGCAATTTTTGTGGGTTTATTAGTATATGTATCAGAATCATTGAGATAAATCTCACCGAATTGAATTTTACCCTGATGAAATTCTACTCCAGTAGTCCCATTGACAGACTCTCCGTCTGGCGACTGCCCCATAGATATAGAACACACCTGTTTTAATCTACACCATTTCCATTTTTCGGGAATGCTAAAAGGAATTTCATCGCTTATTTCTATGCAATTATTTCCTATCTGCTCATAATACTTGTTATCTTCACCTTTGAAGATAACAGAATCCACAATGTCTTTTGCCTTTAATTTGCCTGCCTTTACAAGTTTTTGTTTCTCATCCTTAATGCGTTCCAACAACTTTGAGGCAGGCTCATCGGTATCGCATTGTGGAACCAATTTCCCATGTATGGCTTCCTGCAAAATGGATTTCTTCAGCAAACCATATAATTCATCATTGAGTCTGTCAAGTTGGGTTTGCGCTGCATCATATTTATCAATATGCAGCAACAGTTCTTCAAGTTTTGACACAATGCGACGTTGCTCTTTTAACGGAGGTGTTGGCACAATAGCCTCTAACAAGTTCTCTCTTGAAATACCGGGGATAATACTTTTCGCTTTTTTTTGTAAGATTGATACATACCAATCCAAAAAAAACTGGATGAATTTTATTTCATGCTTGATGGAACTTATGGACATAATTTGACGGGCAATATGAATATCTCCAATATTATTGAATGCCATAGTTCCAATCGTACCTTTGCATGTAATTAATAAATCCCCTTTAGAAGAAATTGTAACAGGATTATTGGTCCATCTGTTTATTATTAATTCCCCATTTTCAAAGTTAGAAGCCCCTGTCATATATGGAATACCTGATGGAATATTACTATACTGATTAGGCTCCAAATCTCTGCCCGATAGAAGATGTATGACGCTTCCTAACCTACACCATTCCCAGTTGCATGGAATTTCAAAGGGAAGTTCGCCGTCAATGCAACGTACCTCGCCGTTGGCCAACTTCTCATAATGGGAATTGTCGTCACCACGAAAGATGATAGATTCGTTCTTGTCTTTTTTGATTTTCCCTTCTTTGACAAGCCGCGCTTTCTCCTCCCGGATGCGTTTCAACAATTCGGAGGCGGGCTCGTCATTAGGGTCTTGTGGCACAAGTTTACCTTGTATTGCCCATTGAAGTATGCTGTTTTTCAGTTGCTTTCCGTTCATTTCTCCAAATTGTTTACATCAATGCCTAAAATCTTCTGAATCTCGGACAATGTACGGTCAATTTCTCTGTCAAGTTCAGCGCGTTTGGCGAAATAGTCTTTTAGGAGTTCTGCGGGTGGCAGTATTTCTTCTTCGCTTTTGGGGAACTTGCATTGATCGAAATTGCAACTCAAGGACACCAGTTCTTCAGTTGAAAAACAGCGTGCTTTGTCATTGCCATCGCTGTCTTGCAATGGTTGTCTGTTGTTCCACCATTCGGCTGCTGGTTGGCAATGCACTAACTTCATCGGGTTGGTTTTGTTGAAATGCTTGTAACCTTCCGGCATATCGAGGCGGTAGAACCAAACTTCTTTGGTCTTGAATCCTTCGGGCGCACCCTCGGCAGCTTCGTTGTTAAAGAAAACGATGTTGGTGGCGATGCTTGTGTATGGGGCGAATATACTGCCAGGCAAACGGATGATGGTATGCAGGTTGAAATCACGTAGCAGAGCAGTCTTTATGGCGAGTTTTGCGCCATCGGTGCCAAACAGGAAGCCATCGGGGATGATTACACCTGCACGCCCGTTTTGTTTAAGTCGGCGCATAATAAGAACCATGAAGAGGTCAGCGGTTTCCGATGAACGGACATCTGTCGGGAAGTTCTTTTTTGCCGCTTCAGTGGTGCTGCCGCCATAAGGTGGATTCATTGCGATAACATCCACCTTGTCGGATTCTTTGATGGAAGATACGGGGGTCCCGAGGGAGTCTCCATTCTCAATGTTGGGGGCTTCAACCCCGTGGAGCAAGAGATTCGTGATGGACAGCAGATAAGGCAGAGGTTTCCACTCTTTCCCTCTGACGGATTCTTGCCATAAGATTTCGTCTTGCGGGGTTTTCTTTTGCTCTGCAAGGTGGTTGAGTGTGGAAACGAGAAAGCCGCCTGTTCCTGCCGAGAAATCCCCCATCTGTTCTCCAAGTTTTGGGTCGAGCATTTGAACGATGAAATCGGTCAATGCACGGGGGGTGTAAAACTCTCCTGCGTTGCCGGCTGATTGAAGCCCTTTGAGAATGCCCTCGTATATGTCGCCGAAAGTGTGGCGGTCTTCGGCATCAGTGAAGTCAATTTCGTCAATGACATTGATGACTTGACGGAGCATTGTGCCGTCTTTCATGTACTGGTTTAAGTTGGCGAAAACCTCTTTGACAATCCATTGGGAGCGAGAGGACTGCAAAGTAAGTTGCAGATCCTTGAGCTGTGGGAAGAGTTTGTTGTTTACGAAATCAAGCAATGCGTCCCCTGTTAGGGATGTATTGCTGTTGGAAGATGCCGCCCAATTACGCCAGCGGAGTTCTTCCGGGATGATGGACTTGAAATTGTCCTGTTTCAATTCCCATTCCTCCTCTTGTGCATCATACACTTTGAGGAAGAACAGCCAAGTCATTTGTTCAATGCGCTGTGCATCGCCGTTGATTCCGGCATCGTTGCGCATGATATTCTGCAATCGTTTGACGATATTGCTTACTGCCATAATTCTACGCTATGTTTTGATATAGTTGTTTTTCAAGTTCGGAGATGGCGGCGAAATACTGTTCCTTGCCGCCAAAAAGTTTCACAATCTTGACAGGTGATCCAATCTGTGCAAACGGATTGAGTTTCAAAGTGTCAAGATTTTCCATATTGAGTATGCCTTGGTCGGCATACTTTTCCAAAAGGGCTTCAAGCACCTCGCGTGCTTTGCCCTCATATTTTGCAAAATAGTTCCGCTTTTTGACATTTTCCGCTCTCTCTTTGCGGGTAAGGGGCTTCTGCCCGTATGCCACATGGCAAATCACATCAAAAACATCGGAATCATTTAGCGCTGGATTTGCCTCTTTGACTGCATCAATCAACACGTCATACTCTTTGAGCTCGTCAATGATGATTTGTTTCCGGGTCTCTTTGTTCCAACGTTTGAGGAAGTCCTCCAAAGAGGCATACTGCTGCTTTATGTTTTTGCGTGTGAAGTCAATCAAATTTGTGGTTTCCAGTGTTTTGCCGTCTGCGCCAATCACGGAAACCGTTTCCCGGACAATTTCAATGTTGTGTCCTTTGAACACGGCTTTTTTCTGTTTGGGGCCTTTTTTGCCACCTTTGCCGGGGCCGGGCGGATCTATGATGATTCCGCCATTGCCGCCGTTACCGCCGCCGCCATTGCCGCCGTCTCCTCCTTCATCGCCCCCATCGATGGGGTCTTCTAATGTGTCCCCATCAAATTCAGGGTCATGGAACAGGTCAGTGGCTTGACGGAAGTCAAGGATGTCGAACATGAATTTGCCTTTGGATGGGAAAAGACGTGTTCCACGTCCGATAATCTGCTTGAAATTGGTCATGGACTCAATTTCCTTGTCAATGACTATCAAACCGCAGGTTTTACAGTCAACACCCGTTGAAAGCAGTTCGGATGTGGTCACAATAGTGGGATAAACGGATTCGGGGTCAATGAAATTGTCAAGCTGCCGTTTGCCCTCATAATCATCGCTGGTGATGCGCATGATATAGCGGCTGTCTTTTTTCACGAGGTCGTGATTCATATTGATGAGCAGGTCACGCATAATGCCAGCTTCATCAATATCCGGGCAGAAGATGATGGTTTTTGTGTATCGCCCCAATTCGTGCAATTTATCTGTGATGCGTTTGGCGACAATCTTTTGGCGAAGCTGTATGGTTATTTCCCTTCCAAAATCTTTCCGGCTGTAGAAATCCTGTAGATCTTTTGTGCCAAGGGCTAACAAGTCATTTGCTCTTGGTTCAAAGCCATCCAAGTCAACATCTATAAAGGATTTCGTAACACGGTATGGGGCGAGGAAACCATCTTCTATACCTTGTTTGAGAGAATATGTGTAAATAGGGTCGCCGAAGTAATCAATGTTGTTGGCTCCCTCTGCGTATTTCGGGGTAGCCGTCAGACCGATTTGTGTGGCGGAAGAGAAATAATCCAGCACCTTGCGCCAAGTTGAGTTCTCTTTTGCGCTGCCTCTGTGACACTCATCAATGATTACGAGGTCGAAGAAGTCGGGATTGAATTGCGTGAACGGGTCGGGCTTCTCCGGGTCAGTGGAAACGAGTTGCTGATAGAGTGCCATGTGGATTTCGTATGCAGAATCAAGCTGTCTGCCCTGCACTTTGGTCATTATTTTTTGGAACGGCTTGAAGTCCTGCTGCATAGTTTGGTCTATCAGCACATTGCGGTCGGCAAGATATAGGATGCGCTTTTTCATCCCGGACTTGTGCAGTCTCCAGATGATTTGGAAAGCGGTGAAGGTCTTACCTGTGCCTGTTGCCATTACAAGGAGAATGCGCTGCTTGCCTTTCGCAATCGCTTCAATAGTTCTATTGATGGCGATTCGCTGGTAATAGCGTGGCTCGTGTGAGTATTGGTCAATGAAGTAAGGGGTGGAAATGGCCTCTTGTTGTTCTGCCGTCAGTTTCTTCGCTACGGCAATTCTCTCCTTGAGTTCCTGTAGAGTTGGAAAGTTGTCCATGGAGAACTCTCGTTCTTTTCCCGTGAGTCTGTCGTGTTCCCGAAATCCCAAGCCATTGGACGAATAAGCGAAAGGAACGTCAAGCATGTCGGCATATTCGATGGCTTGCTGTATGCCTTTTGTCAAGTCACTTTCTGCAGCTTTGGCTTCTACGATAGCAAGCGGAGAATTTATATTGCCGTCAAAGAGCAGGTAATCTGCTCTTTTGGGTTGCTTTTTGTGGTGCATTTTGCCCACAAAAAGGATTCTGCCATCAGTAAAGGAGTATTCCATACGTATGTTACTGGGCAGCCAACCTGCCTTAACAGTTATGGCAGGCGTGATAAACTGAAACTTAATGTCCTCTTCTGACAGCTGGAGGATTTCGGCATCCGTCATATTCCGATAATATTTTATTATGCGGCAAAAATACAAAATAACTGCATAATAATTGCACGGAAACAGCACGCAGGGAGCAAATTTATTTGTCCGGCTTTGTACCAAAGAAATTGACCAGGCACCTGTCGCCCCAAAACTCGGCGGCGAGGTTGAAGAGTTTCTCGGCATTGCGATCGATTGGCTCATCCAGCCAGTCCACCATAGAGCGGCGTATGCGGGGATGGGGGTTCACGTACTTGCCCGGGACACGCGGCTGGCCATAACCCACAGCCCATTCCCGCCATATCCCGTGGATGGGTATCTTGAAGCTGACGGATTCGGGAATGTGGCTTGAATGTTCAATGGAGTAGCGTATGCTGCTGCTCAACTTGCGCTCCACCTTGCCAGCCCTGCTGCCGCTCTTGTAGGTGACGGAGTTGTGCTTCTTGCCTTTGGTGAACTGCAGGGTGTTGCGTTTCGCAATGTTGCGAACCATGGAAGCCCAGCGCAATGCCTGTTTGTAGAACTCTTCGTTGGTGATGGTTTTGCCGTCTATGACGGTTGTGACAGTGTGTGCCATAGGATTCGGTCTCTTTGACGTTTGCTGATTTCTTTGCGTACATCATCAATGTGGCTTTTCACATTGATGACATCCACGATGGCGAGGGTGGTTGTGCCGTCTTCGTTCTCTGCGGCTTCAAGGATGATGTTTTCGGGGATGAAGTAGAGGGACTCTTCGTCCGCCGCCAAAAATGATAGCTCTTTCATAATTTCTTTTTTTTGTGGTCTCAAAAATAAGAAATGTAACTATACGAAAATCAGCGATTTGAAATTTTGTAAAAAATGCACTTTTTGGATGGTTTGTTGCACAAAACGGATGAAAAGTTGCAAAAATCGTGTTTTTCATCCTTCGATTGAAAACGGCGTTTTGGCGGCGGTTGGCCTGTTTTTCGGAGAAAATCGGAGTGGAAGCCCGCAAAATCATTTCTTGCCTCCCTCCCGAATCACCCTGTCAAGGCGGTTGAGTATGACGTGGACATTGGAGGCGTAGAACTTGGCCTCGTCATAGAAGCGGTCTCCCATGAGGTCACGGTGGACGCTCACCCACGAGAAAGCGGATTCCGGCTGGCTCGGTGAAGTCTTGCGCCGCTTCGGTGACCGAGCGAACACGTTGGGGTACCGCTTCACCAAGTTCCTCTCACGGAGGGTCTTGTAGCACAGCACAAACGCCGCCAGCTGGTCATCGGGAAGTTTGGCGAGGGTTTTCATCCGGGTGTCCGCTCCGTAGATGGTGAACGGCACACGGCGGTCGGTCTCTCCTGTGTAGTCTTCCCGCTGCGGGCGGTAGAGAACCGCCGCCGCCTCGCGGAACCTGCCGGAGAGCATATAGCCATCGGCGTAGATGAACTCCTCCCAAGTGGTGTTGGAAAAGGTCGGCTGGTAGCCGATGAAGCGCACGCCGTCCGCTTCAATGAACGGCAGCAGTTGTTTTGAGAAAGCCGGCTCTTTCTCAAGAACGAAGTCAAGGAGGCGCATCAGGAAGTACCTTTTAGGGAAAGGTATCTCTTCCCACGTCTCCTTGCAAATGCCCGTCAGTGAAGCATACAGGGCGGATTCGGTCAAAGCACCTCCAAGGGAGGAGCAGACAGTGAGCAGCTGCTCACGGCTCAACTCATCGTAACTTTCGGGGACGTGATGGACAGACATTACGCCGTCAATGCCAACCTTTACCTCTTTCATAGCCCCTCCCAGTTGCGTGTGTCAATCTCGTTCCAAAACGGGGCGCGGGTGGTGAACGAGTAGCGGACACCAACGTAACGCTCCCTCACATTCTGTATCTGCACGGCGGACACCTCGTCCAAGCGGAAGTCCTTGACCACCATACAGGAGACCTCGTACTTGTCGAGGTTCATCTTGCGGATGATTTCATCCCCGATACGCTCGCAGAGGTCAAACGCCTCGTAGATGGCGTCATAGTCGCCGTCATCCCCGTAGGACTGCACGACCATGAAGGAGGATTCGCGCTCCTTGAAGGCGTTGTCGGCGTTGTCAGAGGTAAAGCGTATTTCGCCGCCCTCCTGTATGAGTGCCGGAAAGTTCACGCGGTCGCGGAAGCCCATGTAGAACTCCTCCAGCTCTCCCCGGAAGAAGTGCGGTTCGCGCTCCGTGTGGTTCAGAGACTTGTGCTTTGCGGCCAAGTCCTGAAGATAGCGGCTGAACGCCTGCGGCGAGTTGTGCAGGTCGCCCCTGTAGTCTTGCTGGCAGTCGTTCATAGCTCTTGGTTTTGGTGGTGGTTCTTGGAGATTCTGTCCGGGCACTCCTTACGGTGGCATTCGTAGGCCTGCGAGATTGTCAGTCTCCGTTCCAGCTCAATCTTGTCCGCCTCTATTTTGGCGGAGTTTCGCTTCAGTGTGGCGATGAGTTCCCGCTGCTTGTCGTCAAGCGCGTCCCGCGCTTGTTCGTTGGAGATGAACTCGGCGATGAGCTGCTTTTGGTACTCAATCTGCTGGGTGAGTGCCTCAAAGCGTTGTGTTTCAAGGCTGGTCTCCTTGCTCTGTTCCTCAATCTTGCGCAGGCGTTTTTCGGAGAGCCACTGGATGATGCTCCACACTGTGGTGCCGCCCAGCAGGAAGTTGAGGACGGCGGAGCCGATGGTGAGGTATTCAAACGTTTCCATTATGCGAAGAAGATTTTGCGGTTGGTGTTGTCACGGTGAAAAACTTCGTTGCGGGGTGCGTTCTCTCCGGCGAAAGCCCTGTAAGCGGGATAGTCGGCGATGTGCGCTTTGAGTGTGGCCACCACGCTGGCCATGTACCGCTCTGCCTTGCGGCGGTACTCCGCGGCCATCTGCTCCAGCTCCGCCTGCGGCACGATGGCGGTCTGCGTGTCGGAACCCGAAGCGGCCTGCGAGGTCTCGAAGACCATCCCCTGCTCGGTGGGCAGTCGGTGGAGTTCCCCGATTCCGTCAGCCACAGACCAAAAGACGGTGAACTTCTTGACTTCCGGCAGGATCCTGGCATAGCGTTCCACGCTGGGGTCTGCCGTGAGAAGTTCGTCGCAGAAGGCCTTGCCGAGTCTGTGGCGCAGCTCGGTCTCCTGTGTGGTGCGGACAAAGTGGCGCATCTTGAGGAAGACCAGGCGTGAGCCGCCTATGGGGAAGATGTCGTTGAACTCCCTTGTGGTGCCGACAATGAGGGTCTTGGAGTCGGTGTATGCGGGACTTTGGAGGAACTCCGGCAGTTGCTCGATATTGCGGTGGCAGAACTCCAGCACCGCATCCAGCTCGTTGAAGCCGCCCTCCTTGAGGGTGCGTTTCAGAGCGTCCGCCTGGTACTTGTAGAGCCTGCCATCCCCCGCATTGTCGGCGGCTCCCTTGTCGGAGAGCGAGACGGAGAGCAGGTCGAAGTCCTGCCAATAGGCGAGCCGCACCACGGCGTACTGGCAGCGGTTCAAGAGCGTTTCAAGTGTCGCGTCATCGTGGGCGACATCGGCGTAGTACGCCGTCACCCTGCCGAAAAGGGCTTCGCCCAGCAGGGGCAGAAGGTACTTGTCCTCGCACTGGGCGATGGACGGCGCCAGCGAGCGGAACGAGCAGGTGACGTTCACGGGGAGGAACTGCTTGATTTCCTCCGCCTTTTCGTTGAACTCGGGTCGGAACAGTCTGGGTGTCATGGCTACGAAAGTTTTTCTTCGGTGGATTTGCCCTTGTCAAGGGTTGTGAGAACGATATTGCGGTACACGAGTTCAACGTCACGGATGCCGTTGAACTCCAGCATGAGTTCGATGGGGTCGAGCACCTGCTGTTTTTCGATGTAGTTGAGGATGAGGGAGACCAGCAGCCCCTCGCGTATGTCGGAGCCACTTCCGGCGTTGCCCGCGTAGGGGCCTCCGGGCATCCCTGCGCCCAAAACAGAGGGGTTGACCATGAGGGAGAAGAGAATCTCGGAGTTGGCGGCGGCTGACGTGGAGAGGCGGTCTTCCGCCTTGATTTCGTTCTCCAGCCGCTCAATCAC
>JAEEGL017091687.1_pt1 | contig 13231 bp, 9 predicted proteins | sample 9134231 | NCBI WGS metagenome assembly JAEEGL01 (sample SAMN16246548, study PRJNA631951) | gut metagenome | biome: gut microbiome; feature: rumen; material: fiber-attached | host: Bos | place: Iran: Karaj | collected 2018-10
AAATGTGGTAGTCGCTGCAGGAAACCAGCACGCCGGTTTCCTCCACATCCGCGTTCTTGACCAGCTCAAAGTCCTTCTCGTTGGCACGGATCCAGGTGGTGATCTCCGGGAAGCGAAGACCGGCATCCTGGCAGAGCTGCAGGGCTTTCTTGTCGCTGTCGGTATAGAGGAAGAACTCGCTCTGGCGGACCATGCCGTTGGGGCCGCCCAGGCGGCTCATGAGTTTGAAAAGGTGCAGGATCTGTTCCGGCGTGAAGGGGGAGACGGACTGCTGGCCGTCGCGGAAGGTGGTATCCGTCATCCAGATCTCGTCGGGCATCTGCATAGGCACGTGCCGAAGGTTAAAGGCAACCTTCGGGACATGCTCGTAGTCGTAAATCTCCCGGTAAAGGTTGGGCTCCTCCACATCCTGGAGGGAGTAACGGTACTTCGCCTGCATGAGCAGGTTGGTGGTCTGGTCAAACTTCAGCATTTGTCTTCTCCTGATTCCTGACGGTTATTTCAGTTCGTCAACGAAGGCGGCGACCCGGTCGAGCCCCTCGTTGATCTTCTCGGTGGAAATCGCGTAGGACAGGCGGCAGAAGCCTTCGGCCTCAAAAGCGATACCGGGAACGACGGCTACATGCTGCTCCGCAAGAAGCATTTCCGCAAAGTCCATGGAATCCTCGATGACCCGGCCGTGATAGGTGCGGCCGAGGAGCTGGCGGATGTTCATCATGACGTAGAATGCGCCTTCCGGCTTCAGACAGCTGATGCCGTCAATTCGGTTGATGCGGTCCACCATGACGTTGCGCCGGATTTCGAACTGCTGGCGCATTTCCTCCACGCAGGTCTGGTCCCCGTCGAGGGCAACGGCTGCCGCGTGCTGGGCCATGGCGTTGGCGTTGCTGGTGGCCTGGGACTGGAACGCGCTCATGGCGGCGATTTCCTGCCGGGGAGCGGCACACCAGCCGATCCGCCAGCCGGTCATCGCGTAGGATTTGGAAACACCGTTGACGATGAAGGTCTGTGCCTTGATCTGTTCGCCGAGCTGGGCGATGGACAGGTGCTGGCGTCCGTCATAAAGAAGCTTCTCGTAAATCTCGTCGGAGACGATGTAGAAAGGATGCGCAACCGCGAGGCTTCCCACATATTCCAGCTGTTCCCGGGACCAGACGGACCCGTTCGGGTTGGAAGGAGAGGTGATGATGATCGCCTTCGTCCGGCGGGAAACCTTGGAGGCAATATCCCGGTTGCTGGGGATGAAGCGGTTTTCTTCATTGGTGGGGATAAAGACCGGCACGCCGCCCGCCATGCGGACCATCTCCGGATAGGAGACCCAGCAGGGGGTGGGGATCAGGACTTCATCGCCGGGGTCGAGGATCGTCTGGAAAATCGTGAAGAGGGAATGCTTGGCGCCGTTGGACACCAGAATCTCCTGGGGAGAATAGGTGAGCCCGTGATCCCGCTCCATCTTCCGGGTGATCGCCATCCGCAGTTCCATCGTACCGGGAACCGGGGTGTAGCGCGTCTGGCCCAGGTCCAGCGCTTCCTTCGCAGCCTCGCAGATGTGGGACGGCGTGGGGAAGTCCGGCTCGCCGGCGCCGAAACTGACCACGTTCAGGCCGGAGGCTTTCATTTCCTTGGCCCGGGAGTCGATCTGCAGCGTCAGGGAGGGAGCAATGTTCAGACAGCGGTGGGAAATCGTCAGCGCCATGGGGATAACCTCCAATCATCAATACAGCGTGCCCAAAATGCACGAGGGTATTATATCGGGAATCCCGTTGCAAAACAAGGCAAATACATCAAAAGACCCAAATTGAACAAGAACAAAACAGGAGGGACATCATCCGATGTCCCTCCTGTGTGAAAACCCGATCCGATCAGTTCAGACCTCCGAGGTTTTCCTTGATTCCGGCGGCTTCCACCCACTCCGCAACCGTTGTGGTGTAAACCGAATCCTTTGCAGAGGAGAAGAGCGCGTCATAGATGGAATCCTTCACGGAGTCCAGCGCGATGGGGCCTTCGGGTTCATCGGATACATACTTGATGATATAGTAGCCGTTGGAATTGCCGGGGATCTTGGCGGAAACGTCGCCGATCTTTTCCAGCGCCAGGGCGGCATCCACAAACGCGGAATCGAAGTTCGTCATACCGGCAGCCACTGCGTAGCCCCGTTCCGCATTGGGGGCTCCGGCCTGCATGCCGGGATCTTCGTTTTTCTCTTCAGCCAGGGCATCCCAGTCTCCGCCGTTGGCCAGGGCTTCAATCACGGCGTCGGCATCGGCATCGATATTGGCAAAGGCGGCCTTCTTTGCGGCATCCAGTTCCGCCTGGGCGGCTTCGAGCTCGGCCTTTGCGGCTTCCAGGCTGACCTGCGCGGCAGCCTTGGCTTCCTCGTCGGCTTCCTCATCGTCGACCACCAGCTGCGCGGCTTCAACGCTGCCGTTGGCGGAAGTCACTTTGGCTTCTGCGTCGGAGATGGCCGTGACGTCCTCATCCTTGAACTTGATGAGGATCTGCTTCACGCGGCGGACACCTGCGGGAACGTAATACAGGGTCGTGGTTCCGTTGGCGGTGGCGGCCCAGGAACCGGCGTCTTCCGCGTACTTTTCCTTGTCGGCTTCGACTTTGCTGTCAAAATCCGCCTGGATCTCTTCGTCCGTAACGGTAACGTCGCGGGTGATGTAATCCTTCAGCTTGTTGTCGAGCACGTCGTCGCGGGCGTTTTTCAGATAGTAGCTGTCCATATTGAGGCCGAATTCTTCCATCTTCGCGGTGACCGCTTCTTCCAGCGCGTCGCCTTCCAGCTCGGTATCGGCGAAGAATTCGGCGATCACTTCCGCATGGTCGGAATCATATGCAGCCTGCGCGCTTTCCAGCGCTTTGGCTTCTTCCTCTTCGGTCAGGGTATCCAGCCCCAGTTCCTTTGCCTTCGCCCGGAGAGCCATATCTTCCTTCAGGCGTGAAACCGCATAGTTCTGCGCCGCAGCAATCGTATCGGGATCGGTGATATCGAAGCCGAGCTGGGCGGGATCGACGCCGTAGGAGGCATACATGTAATACTGCTGATACAGCGTATTGTCCCGGGTGGCCAGGACCTGCTTCCGGGTGACCACTTCGTCGCCCAGGGTCAGGATCGGGGTGGCGTCTTCGACCTCCTGATCCTTCACAATGATGGTTGAACAGCCGGAAAGCAGCAGGACCATCGCCATCAGAACAGCAAGCAGAGATTTTTTGCGCATGGGAATCGCTCCAATCATACAAGTATAGAGTTCCGTAACTTCCGGTATTATATCAAATCCGGAAGGGAAGGGCAAGGAAAAATCATTTTACCAGCGTCAGCAGCATCATCAGCTGGTTCACTTCATCCGGCATCGCGGCGGAGATCCGCTGGAGAATGCGCAGGGTACCGGACGTCAGCTCTGCAGACAGCTTCTGGCCTTCCGCGGTCCGGCCGAGGTTGTTCAGGTCATTCAGGGTAATCACCCGCTGGTTTTCACCGTCGAAAACGAGGGTGCTTTTTTCACCCTGACCGAAGGTGTAGTCCGCGGCGAAAAGCTCGGTGCCGGAAGTACTGACAACGACGGAGCCTTTTCCTTCGCCGGTTTTTTCCATCGTGCCGGACGCCTTCATGTCAATGGTGATCCTTTCCCCGGAGGCAGGAATGCCGGCGGCTGAATCGATGGACGCGGCCAGGTCATAGCTGTAGCCGCGTTTGTCGGCTTTCAGGTCAATCTTCGCATTTGCGGTGTCGTTTACTGTGCCGTGCATCGCGATATCATTGCCCACTATGCCGCAGTCAATATGACCGGAGCTGCTTTTGTCGGCCAGGTCGATACTGCAGAAGATATCCTCACCGGCTTCGCTGATATACATCGTCATGGCGGGGAACTGATCCTCCGGTGTATTGCCCAGGGCATCGATATACGTGTCCAGATTCAGTTCCTTCGCCGGATCCTGGATGCCGGCCTTTGCATAATATGCGGCAAGCTTTTCAGACTGCAGCATATCCCGGTAATCACTGAGAACGAGCTGCAGCAGCTCTTTCATTGTCAGATTGACCGGACGGCGGGAAGTGAAGGTTTTGCCTTCAAACTCCCAGGAGCCTTTTTCTTCATCGCCGCACTTTTCCTTCAGATGGGCGCGCAGGCTGTCTGTAAATTCGTTCGTCACATCCCGGGAAACCTTCAGGTCTTCGGGGGACGCCTGGGCAAACACGGGCAGGCTGCCGGTGTAGGACATGTCTTCCTTTGTCATCAGGATGACGGTATCGTCCGGCAGGATGTCGGTTTTCATGCGCATGTCGTCCTCTGACGTTTTCAGCGCCATGTAGAGGATTTCCTGGTCCTTCAGCAGGAGATCCATCCGGAAGACGCCTTCGTCCAGCACGGCCCTGATGGTTGCATTGTTGACCAGGGCGGAAACCGTGCCGAGGGTCTGCCGGAAAGATTCAGGCGCGGTATCTCCGCTGCCGGAGAAAAGGCTGTCCAGGCCCTCTTCATTCATGCGCAGGGAAACGCTGACACCCAGCGGTGAGGGCAGCGCAGGACCTTCATCCTTTTGATTCAGATTGCTGACGATCATTGCCGCAATGGCAATGACCACGATCAGCGCGAAAGCGATCAGCAGTTTGGCCCGGTTGTTCAGGTTTTTCATAACGGTTCCTCCTATGTAATTCTGCTGTGATTATTTCCGGTGGTATGACATGACCTCGCCCGGTGAAGAATTCCGATGTTCTTCGTTGATTGCCTCGAGTTCGGCTTTCCGGGGCGTGGGCATGCAGTAGGGACAGACGGTCAGCTTCGAATACGGCGCATTGTCCAGCTCCCCGTAGGTGAAACGGGTCAGCGGCAGGTATTTCTTTTTGACGCTGGCGCAGTCGGCCACCGCGTGATACATGGTGCCGCCGCTGGGGTTGTAGTACAGCGGCGTCCCGTCGCCGGGGATGATGACTTCCCGGGTTTCGTAGTCTTCCCAGATGACCATTTTGACGCAGCTGGTATCCTTCCGCTTCTTGATCAGGTCGGCCAGGACCTTCATGCTGTAGCCGTCGGCATTCTTGTTCTTCTGGGTGCGGATACATCCGTGGCTGGCCCGGGAACCCAGCTTCGGTTCGTAAGGCTTGTAGTTCTTGGTGCCGTCGGCGTTTGTGATGTACGGTACCTCATGCAGGTAATCGGCGGCATTGAACATCAGCGCGTAGTCGCAGTGCATGTTGCCGTCGATCAGCGCGCCGGTTTTGGTGTAAATGATCAGGTATTCCCCGGAACGGCTTTCGTTGTAGGGCTGCTTGCTGTTGTACAGTCCGGTGGAGACGGCCAGGGACGTTTCCAGGTGCCCGTCCTTAAACAGGTACAGGCGCTGGGTCAGCTTGTCGATAATAATTCCGTAGTTCTGGTTGACGGGGACCTGTTTCAGCTTTTCCGTCCGGATATATCCGGTGACGAAGGCGTTCCAGTTTTTCAACTTGCTGTCGTGAAAGCTGGTGGAATAGGTTTCCACCAGGGACCAGCCGTTATCGTACTGCTCCAGCACGTGGAGGGCCTGGCTCTGGCCGGTGATCATGCCGATGCCTTCGCTGGATTCATCCGGTTCGGAATACAGGACGGTCTGTTTTTTCATATTGATATCCACGACGGTGACCGGCGCGGTGAGCATCCCCCAGACGGCTTCCTCGTCATCCAGGTTCATGGGCGTGCACCAGTAGCAGTTTTCGTGGTCCGGACGGTATTCACTGCGGTACGCCGGGGTAATATCTGTCGGGGCGGGTTTGACGCCCAGCAGGAAGTCATCACTGCCTGCCAGACCGGACACGGGGCAGAGCAGGACGATCAGCAGCAACAGGGCAAGTGATCTGCGCATGGCAGCCTCCTTTTATTGAAACACATCTTTATTATTCTATCATACATACAGGGAAAAGGCAACGAACGGAAGGGCCGTGAAGGGCCCGGACCGGGGCGGCTTGACAATCGGGAAACAAAGGGATAGACTATCGTTCCAACACGGAAGGAGACAGTATGGCTCGCGAACTGAAACTGGCATTCCACTATGTCAGGAAATACTGGTGGCGGTATGTCCTGGGACTGGCGGCGCTTTTCCTGGTGGACCAGATCAACGCCGACGTTCCGCGGCTGAGCGGGGAACTGACAGACGGACTGACGGCCGGTACTCTTGACATGGGCGGCGTATGGAATATTGCCATACGCCTGCTTGGCATGGGCGCAGCGATCAACATCGGGCGCTTTTTCTGGCGGTTTTTCCTGTTCGGCAACGCCCGGATGATCGAGCGGGACCTGCGGGGCCGGCTGTTCGGCCACCTGGAAAACATGTCCATGTCCTGGTACAACGAGCATAAAACCGGCGACCTGATGGCCCGGTTTACGAACGACCTGGGGGCCATCCGCGGGCTGATGGGCGGGACCCTGGTGACGACCTTTGACGCGACGGTGATGCTGGTGCTGGTGCTGACGAACATGATCCGGTTCGTGAGCATGAAGCTGACGCTGGCGGCGGTCATTCCGCTGATCGTGATCATTTTCGGGAACATCTGGTTCGGAAAGCAGATGCACCGGCGGTTCCTGGCCCGGCAGGAGGCGTTCTCGGGACTGACGGACCAGGTGCAGGAGGCGGTTTCCGGCATCCGGGTGATTAAGGGATTTGTGCAGGAACGGAAGGAACTGGCGGCCTTTGCCAAAGCCAACGGCAACAGCCGGGAGAAGAACCTGAACGTGGTGCGGCTGATGGCGCTGGTGCTGCCGCTGCTGGACCTGATTGTCGGAATTTCCCTGCTGCTGACGCTGGTATACGGCGGACGGCTGGCGATATTCGGCGAGATTTCCATCGGGCAGTTTGTGGCGTTCAACAGCTATGTGACGATGCTGATCTGGCCGATGATCGCCGTGGGAGAAAGCATTTCCGGCCTGAGCCAGGGACTGGCATCCCTGCGGAGAATCAGCACGATCCTGGATGAGAAGCCGGAAATTACGGATGAAGGGGATCCATCTATTACAACGCTGAAAGGCGACATTGAATTCCGGGACCTGACATTCCGTTATCCCGGCGCGCCGGAGAACCATCCGGCGCTGGACCATGTGTCGGTCCGCGTCCCGGCGGGAGAAACCCTGGCCGTGATCGGCCGCACGGGATGCGGAAAGACGACCATGATGAACCTGCTGGAACGGCTGTGGGATACTGACGATCCGGACATGATCCGGGTGGACGGGCACCCGCTGCGGGAGATCCCGCTGCAGGTGCTGCACCGGGATCTTGCCTATGTGCCGCAGGACTCGTTCCTGTTCAGCGATACGATCCGGAACAATATCGCTTTCGGCGTGGAAACGGCGACTGAGGCGGAAACAATGGAAGCCGCGAAGGCGGCGGACGTGCATGACAACATCATGGAGTTTCCCGACAAATACGAAACGATGCTCGGCGAGCGCGGCGTGACGGTATCCGGCGGCCAGAAGCAGCGGATCTCGATTGCCCGGGCCCTGATGAAGAACGCGCCGGTCCTGATCCTGGACGATTCCCTGAGCGCCGTGGATACCGATACGGAAGAGCGGATCCTGACGCGGCTGAAGGAAGTTCGCAGGGGACGGACCACCCTGATTATCGCCCACCGGATTTCCACGATCCAGCACGCGGACCATATCCTGGTGCTGGAGGACGGGAAACCGGCGGAATACGGCACCCATGACGAGCTGATGGCCCGCGGCGGACTGTACCGGGCCATCTATGACAAGCAGCAGCTGGAAAAACAGCTGCAGGAAGAGCATCCGGACCTCCCGGAAGCGGAAACGGCGGGAGGTGAGACGGTATGAGTACGGGAAAGCCTTCCCTGAAGGAACGGTTTGTTTCCCTGTTCCGGGTCAATGACGAGGAACAGCAGGACATCCATTACGAAGGCAGCCCCATGAAGCGGCTGCTGAAGTATATGAAGCCGTACCGCCGCACCTTTGTGATCTGCCTGGTGCTGGTGCTGGCGCTGACGGGACTGGAGCTGGTGAAACCGATCATCATCGGCGACGCCATCGACCAATATATCACCGGTGAAAAGAGCGAAGTTCTCCTGGCAGAAGGCCGGGAACAGTGGGAAGCCGGGGAACAGGCGGAGGAACGATACAGCGGCGTGCTGAAAGCCGGCGCGCTGTACCTGGGCGTGCTGCTGCTCCTGTTCGCGTTCAACCGGATGCAGACCCTGATGCTGCAGAAAATGGGGCAGGATATCATCTACGATATCCGGAATGAGCTGTTCACGCATGTGGAGAAGCTGACCATGCGGTTTTTCGACACCACACCGGTGGGGAAGATCGTGACCCGGCTGACCAACGACGTGGAAGCGATCAACGAGGTGTTCTCGAACATCCTGGTGAAGCTTTTCCGGAACGTGGTGAAGATGATCGGCCTGGCTGTGATCATGATTTCCATGAATCCCCGCATGGCACTGTACAGCTTTATCCTGGTGCCGGTGATGGCGGTGATTACGCTGGTATTCCGGCTGATCAGCCGGCGGACCTACCGGCTGATGCGGACGCGGCTGGCCGCGCTGAATACCTTCCTGTCCGAACACCTGAGCGGCATGAAAATCATCCGTGTGTTCGGCCGGGAGGAACGCAAGTACAACGAATTTGAAGAGAAGAACGGCAGCCTGTACAAGGCCGGATTCCGCGAAATGATGGTGTTCGCGATTTTCCGCCCGGGCATCTTCCTGCTGAGCATGGTGGCCCTGATGATCATCATGGTGGCCGGCGGGGCGGAGGTGCTCGGCGGAACGATTACCATCGGTACGCTGTATATCTTCCTGCAGTATATCAATTCCTTCTACCAGCCGATCCAGGAGCTGGCGGAGCAGTTTACGAGCCTGCAGAGCGCGATTTCCGCCTCCGAGAAGATCTTCACCCTGCTGGATACGAAGCCGGCTATCGCAGAGGAAGACCATCCGGTGATCCTTCCGGAGATCCGGGGAAAGATCACCTTTGACCACGTCTGGTTCTCCTACAGCGGGCAGGAGGACGACTGGGTGCTGAAGGACGTCAGCTTTACGATTGAACCCGGCCAGTCCGTCGCGTTTGTCGGCGCGACCGGCGCCGGTAAGAGCTCCATCCTGAACCTGATCGGCCGGTATTACGACATCCAGAAGGGCGCCATCCTGATCGACGATACGGACATCCGGCAGATGAGCCGGGAACAGATCCGCCGGGCGGTGGGACAGGTACAGCAGGACGTGTTCCTCTTCACCGGCGATATCGCATCGAACATCCGCCTGCGGGACGAGACCATTTCGGACGAGGCAGTCCGGGAAGCGGCGAAGGAAGTCAACGCCGCCCGGTTTATCGACCGCCTGCCGGACGGGTACGCGACACGGGTGACCGAGCGCGGGGCAACCTATTCCGCCGGGCAGCGGCAGCTGCTGTCCTTCGCAAGGACGCTGGCGTACGACCCGAAGATCCTGATCCTGGACGAGGCGACCGCGAATATCGACACGGAAACCGAGCAGTGGATCCAGGAAGCGGTGGCCCGCCTGATGAAGGGGCGCACCAGCATCATGGTGGCGCACCGGCTGTCCACCATCCAGCACTGCGACCGGATCATCGTGATGCATCACGGCCGGATCCGTGAGACCGGCACGCACCAGGAGCTGCTGGCCATGAACGGAATCTACAAGAAGCTGTACCAGCTGCAGCTCTCATAAGAAAGACCGCCCGGAGGCATGCACCTCCGGGCGGTTTACATATCCGGGAATCAGAAGCCGATGATCAGGCCGTGGCGCTCGGCGTAGAAGCTGTCGAGGCCGCGGGTGGACATGACGGCGACACGGATGCCTTCAAAGCGCTCTTCCAGCGCCTTTTTGAGGAGCTGGGCGCATTCGCTGTTCATGCAGTGGCTGATGAGGATTTCCTTGCCGGCCAGGCCGATCCTGGCAATTTCATCCACCAGAAACCGGACCATGGATTTTTCGCCCCGGGCCTTGCCGCGGATGACAATCTCGCCTTCATCGGAGCCGACGCCGATGCCCCAGAAGCCGAGGTGGCCGGCGATGAAGCCGATGAGGCGGCTGACGCGGCCGGCCTTGATCAGGTTATGGTAGGACGAAAGCGCGAAGATTGTATGGATTTTCGCGGCCGCCTGGTTGAGGGCAGACTCAATCTGTTCGAAGGGCGTGCCGGCCAGGATGAGATCCCGGGCCTTCAGGATGAGCATCGCTTCCTCGGGGCCGGTGGCCTTGCTGTCGATAACGGCGATCTGCTTGCCCGGTTCCTCCTCGAGGATCATATCCCGGGCGATACAGGCGCTGTTGTAGGTGCCGGAGAGGGCACTGGAAATCGTGAATGCGATGACGGGGCCGGGGGCGCGGAACTTTTCGCCGAACTCCTCGGGAGAAGGACAGGAGGTCTGCGCCTGCTCGGCGTGGTTTTCATTCGCCGTCAGCATTTCATCGATATTGATGTTTTCATCATCCGTGTATTCCTTGCCGCCGATGCGGATGGAGAAGGGGATGGTGGCAAAATCGAAGACGCCTTCGCCGCCTTCAACCGTGTAGAGATCACTGCTGGTATCGCTGACCAGGTGCCACATCATGAATCACCTCCGTATGCCGCGTATTGTACAATCTTTTATCCAATATTGCAAACCCCCATCCGGCCCGGATGGGGGAGTATCCTGTATTTTTTGGTTTTTTTCCCGAAAGACGTCACCGGCAGCGGGCCACAAAATCGACCGGCAGCATGACCTGCTGCGGCGGGAGGGACGGATCCCGGAGCCGGTTACGGATCAGCTCGATGGCGACGCGGGCTTCGTCCTGCAGGTGGCAGTCCACCGAGCAGATGGGTTTCGTGTAATCCACATACCCGAGGATGTTGTCAAAGCCGATGACATGCAGGTCGTCCGGCACGCGGAAGCCGTTGTTTTCCAGCAGGGCAATGGTGTTCCACGCCTCCACGTCGCAGAAGGAGAAGAGACCGTTGAAGCCGGCACCGATCCAGGCGCGGAGCTGGGCCAGAATCGCCTCCGGATCCTGCAGGCAGGCATATCCGATATCCTCCTCCGGGATTCCGGCATCCAGGCAGGCCTGCCGGAAACCGGTGAAGCGTTTGCGGGAGGAGAAGACCACCTGGCGGTGGGACAGCATGGCGACCTTGCGGTGGCCGGTTTCGATCAGGTGGCGGGCGGCCTGGTAGCCGCCGTCCTCGTCGTTGCAGTAGACACAGTCATCCCGGGAACCTTCCTGGTACCGGCTGAGGAGCACAAAGGGAATATGGGAATTCCGCAGGAGAGTCAGGGCCGGGGAATCGAAAGAGCAGGGGGTGATCAGGATGCCGTCCACCTGGCGGGACAGCGCCATCCGGACAGCCTTCAGCTCCGTATCCGGATCATCCTGCGAGCAGAGGATAAAGAGGCTGTAGCCGTACTGGACCGCTTCCCGCTGGATCAGGTCCATCAGGATGGCGTAGAACGGGTTCATCATGGAACCGGCGATCATCGCCAGCGTTTTGGTCTGGCCGGAACGGAGGGAGCTGGCCAGGTAATTCTGAACATATCCCATTTCCCGGGCAATCCGCTGGATATAGGCGCAGGTTTCGCGGGAAATATCATCCTTGTCCTTCAGCGCACGGGAAACCGTATTGATCGTATATCCTGTGGCCCTGGCGATATCCTGCAGGGTGACCGGTCTGTTCGGATCCTTGCCCAAATTCAGGCACCTCCTGACGGCCGGGCCCGGTGAAGCATGACCGCCAGGTATACGGCGGCGCAGATCCCGGTGAGCCCGAGCGAAATGAATACGATGGAAGTAAAGGCAATATGCCAGATGTTGACAGTAAAGACGGAAACCAGCAGCAGAACCGCCATCCACCAGGCGAAGATGCCGGCGGTGACTGCCAGAAACTGCAGTACGTGCCCGAGAACGGAGCGCACCCTATTCATCATACTTTACACCCCAGACGCTCTCGTTGTTCCCGACAGCAGAGAAAACGGAGACTTCGGTTCCTGCGTCATCCTGCATGCGGGCCAGGATACCGCTGTACTCCGTTCCGCCGAGGGACAGGCGGAGGAACGCGGAGCCTTCTTCCACATGCCAGGTACCGGACAGGGTTTCCCCGCCGACCGTTCCGTCCTCCCGGAGGTACAGGATGAAGGGCTCGGCAATTTTGTCGCTGATATAGGTTCCCTGGTTGATGACATAATAGCGGCCCGGTACGGAAGCGGGATCCGCGGACACCGGCAGGTCTTCCTTCCGGGTGGCGTAGGGAAGGGGGCACGGCCAGCCTTCCGCGTTGAGCCCGTACTGTTTGACCATGGGCAGGTGGCCTTCCGAACCGTTGGCAAAGCGGGTGTGATAGCAGATGTACCGCCTGCCGTCCGCGTCGATCAGGGCGCTGTTATGCCCGGTAGCCATGTAGGCGGTACGCACGGAGGGAAGGATGTAGTTGCCGGAAAGCTTGAGCCCGAAGGGGGCGTGGGCGGATTTGCCGGGACGGGCGCCGTTCATATCCTCATATTCCCCGTCCGGCGTGCGGGACCGGAAGACCCGGATCTGGTAACCGCCGTGCGCCTGGAGCTCACCATATGAGACAAAGAGATAATACCACCCGGCGGCCCTGTCGTAAAGGATATACGGCCCCTCGATGGAATGATGCCCGCCGCCGAGCAGGCGCTTGCCGAAATAGGGATCGATGCCGGCTGCGTCATCCGCTTCCGGATGGATGGCATACCCCGTGGCCGGATCGATTTCCAGGATGAAAATGCCGCCGGACCAGGAACCGTAGACCATCCACATGCGGCCGTCCGCATCGTAAAAGACGGACGGATCGATTGCATTGGGCCAGTCCCGGAAGTTGTAGCCGCCGGCCAGGGTGAGGTAGCGGGATTTGATCCAGTCCTCCCCGACAATCTGCGCCGCGTCCGTCTGCGCGGCAATCCGCTTGTCAAACCCGGAACAGACGATACGGCCCTGCCAGGTGTAGGGCCCCTCAACGGAATCAGAGATGCCGAAGCATATATTGGAAGCGTTCCAGGTGGAAGAGGTGCAGTAGTACATGACATACTTGCCCATGGTTTTGTTGTATATGACATCCGGCGCCCAGACGTGATGCGTCCTGTCATCGGTGGGAATCAGGCTGGACGGACCGCCGGCATAGTCGAACACATGGCTGTCCTCCGCGAAAATATCCCCCCAGACACGGTTGCCGGAATAGTAGCCGGTGGCCACCACCGTCCAGGAACGGAGATTTTCGGACCGGGCGGCTGCCAT
>JAEEGL010953850.1_pt1 | contig 13230 bp, 11 predicted proteins | sample 9134231 | NCBI WGS metagenome assembly JAEEGL01 (sample SAMN16246548, study PRJNA631951) | gut metagenome | biome: gut microbiome; feature: rumen; material: fiber-attached | host: Bos | place: Iran: Karaj | collected 2018-10
AGATCGCGCTGGAGCAGCCGAAAAAATCCTCCGAGGAACCGGACACCATAGCGCTGGGCCTTCATGTGGTCAAGTCCCACGCCCAGCAGTTCCTTTACCGGAACTATCACGGATTCAATACGATGACCGTCACGATCTGATATGAAAAAGGCATTACATAAAACAGAAAAGGATCGGCTTCATGACGAGGCCGAGCCTTTTGATATTGCATGATAGGGAGCCTAAAGCAGGAAACGCGTTTTTTTCCGCGAATACATAATATGCAATGAAATCACGATGAGATGGAAAAGAAAAATGTAATGCAAAAAGAAATGTTTGTCGTTACGGCGGAGAAGATTCGCGAGGCTCCGGCGGCAAGGAAACGATGCTGGATGAAAAGGTGTATACCGGAGTTTGAAAGTTCAGGAGGGATATGCGTTGCGGAGAAAAGAACGGGAAGTCTTGGGAAAAGCGGAGATTTTCGACATCTTGTCGCGGTGCGAGACGGCGCGGATCGGCATACAGGGGGAACGGTTTCCCTATGTCGTTCCTGTTTCCTTCGGTATGGAGGTCGTTGACGGGAAGGCCGTCGTGTATTTTCATTGCGCGAAAGAGGGCAGAAAGATCGACCTTTTGCGGGCGAATTCCAATGTGTGCGTGGAAGCGGACGTCTTCATCAAGACGGAGAAAACGGCGCACGGTATTACGACGCGCTACGAGAGCGTGATTGGCTTCGGACGGTGTGAATTTTTGGCGGACGAAGGCGAGATCAGACGGGCGCTCCGCCTGCTGACCGACCGGTACGGCTATCCCAACTACGCGTTGGAAGATTGCAAGAGCCTGTCTCACGTGCTCGTCGGGAAGATTGTTTTGGACGAGGTTACGGGAAAACGAAATCTTCCGTGAACGTCCGGTCGATTGTCATATAAAAAGGCCCCGCTTATGCGCAATGTCATTAAGTTAAGAAAGAAAAGCACCTATCACAACGGTAGGTGCTTTTTCTTTACGCATTTTTCAGCACCGCATCATCCAGCCCGAAGTCGGCAAGCTCTGCCAAGTATGCCTCGACCTTCGTCAGTTCTTCATGTTGATTAATGCTCGCCGAAACAATCATTATTATGACTAACGCTGTTTAGAATGACAGTGATAACGCTCGCCAGGACAGTCAGTATAACAACGACCACCGGCAACTTTAGTTAATGCTTCGCTATCCAGCTCAAAATCAGACAGCTCCGTTAAATACGCCTCAGCCTCATCCTTCGTCAGTTCATAGCCCACAGCTTTCGCCGCCGCCATCAGCTCCTCGGCGGTTTCGCAGGTCATTGCCTTAGCAATCTGCTCTTTCGTCAGTTCGTTTATGTTGATTTTTGCCATTGTAAAAACCCCCATTTCATTTATTGATAATTTATTATAACAAACAGCCGTAAAATATCTACATCTGTAAAAAACTAAAATTTAGCCTAACTTAATGACATTGCGCTTATGCGGGGCCGATTTTTTTAGAATAATTAGCGGTAAGTAACCGTTTCGGACAGCGGCTTGCGGCTGTCATGATTGGCCAGAGGCTTTGCCGCCGGGTCGGGATAGCCGACGTCGATGAGAATCGTCAGCTCCTCGTTTGCAGGCAGTTTCAAGATTTCCTTTGCCTTGCCCGGGTCAAAGAAATTCAGCCAGCAGGTGTCGAGACCGATTGCTTTCGCGGCCAGTACAATATGCGTGGCAACGATTGCCGCATCCTCTGCGCCGGAGTTGTGCGCGCCGCCGGGATACTCGAATACGTTGTTCGCGTCATGGGCGACTGCAAGCACAACGGGAGCGCCGTAACGGCAGGGCGTAATCTGATCCGCCAGTGTCAGCGATTCTTTCGACGAAAGAACGTAGATGTGCTGGGGCTGATTGTTTTTCGCGGTGGGTGCCCACCGGCCCGCTTCCAGGATCTGCTCCAGCTTCTCTTTCTCCACCGTCTTGTCCGAAAACTTTTTGCACGAATACCGTGCCTTGGCGAGTTCAAGGAAATCCATTGCATTTTCCTCCTTCATAAAAACACTTGCAAGGCGAATTTTTCGGCTTTCGTTAATCCTTATCCAGCCATTGCTCTTTGGAATAAACGCCTTTCTTTTTCTTATCGGCTGCGTTTTGGCGCAGCCGGTTCATCCTTTCCGCAATCTCACCGGTGATTTTTTTGCCGCACGCTTTGCAGTATCGTCCGTGAAGAATCAGCTTTCCGCAAGCGGCGCATGGATATTTGATGTGTATATTGGTTTCTTCCAGCCGTCCGGTTTGCAGCATGAAGATGACCAACGATTTTTTCACGCCAAGGGCGTCGCAAATCTCTGCGACGCTCGATCGCGGATTGTCGCGGACATAGGAAGAGATTTCCGCCATCTGTTCTTCGCGTTTTTGGATGCACTCGGGGCAGTATCCGCAGCCTGTCGGGTCCAGAAAGAGCCTGCGGCATCCCGCGCAATTTTTTGGCTTCAGCGTCATTACAGCGTCCTCCTTTACGCTTTTTCAATTCATTATACAACTTCCGGCAAGTTTGGTCATCTTTTTTATCGCAAAAAGATATGAGGCATGGCGTCCTGTGTTGTCATCATCTGAACAGCTTTGCGAAGAACCCGCCGCTGTTTTTTTCAAAAGCGTCCTCGATGTCCATACGTTCATGCAGGAACGGAGACTTTATATATTTCACGGGCATGGGCGGCGACAATATGGTACGTTCGCCGCCTTTTGCGAAGACGTAGGACGTCGCCGGTTCTATCGCGCGAAAGAGGTCGTCCTTGCCATTTTCCAGAATCAGCGCCGCCGCTTTTCCGGTCTGGCCGTTCACCATCACGCGGATTTGTTTGTCGTTTTCGCCAGCGTCTTTTTTACAGTCGAGAAAATAGATCGGCAGCAGGAGAAACGCGAATTTATGCTTGCGGAGGTCGCGGGAGACTTGCAGGGGTTCGCATTGCTCGAGGCCGAAAGCCGCCTTGAGACGGGCGGGCGTTTTTTTCTGCAGGATATAGTTCGGGATGGTCCGCTGCCATTCGCCGATGTTTTGGGACGCGAAGAGGCGCACGTTTCCTTCCAGATAGGCAGGCTTCAATATGGAAAGCTCGCTGTAATCCCAAGGCGCCAGCTCGTCCAGCAGATACGCGTCGAACATCAGCGTGCGTGTCCATGTCCAGTTCAGGCACTCCTGATAGAACCAGAATGTTCCGCGCTCAGACTTGACCTGCATTTTCCAGCGATAATCCGCAAGTTGGACCGGGACGTAGGCGGCAATCAGCTCTTCTTTTGCGCGCGCCTCAATATTGTCGTCCGCAAAATCGTCCGCATACCGCCGCCTGAGAGACGCGACGGCTTGTGTCGCTTCCTCGCGGTGCAGGTGAAAGGGCAAGCATTTTCCGTAAAAATTGTATTTCCGGCCCACGATCAGCGTCGCGTCAAAGTCCCCCGTGGACAGTTGGTCATAGTCGCCGAATTTTTGCCCGCAATAGGGGCAGGTGAAAATGTTGTCCGTGAGATTGGCCGTGAGTTTTTTCCCGCAGTGAGGGCAGTTCATGTCGATATAGGCTTCGTCGTTGATCGCGTCGAGGGCGTCTGCGTCGCAGGCGCGAATCTTTTCGTCCAACCGCGTTCTTCGTATTTTTTGCTCGGCGGACGGGGGAGGATTCAGCGCTTCTTTATCCATGATCGCGACATGGCCAAGCTTCAGGAAGCCGCCGACCATTTCCAGAGGCTGATGACGAAAGGTAATGCGCGGCGTAAAATCTTCGTCCGTCGGCGCGAAGGGGACGAAGTGCCCGCAGTAGGCGCAGCTCATGCCGCCCTTCGGCATATCGGGGTACATAGGGGCGCCGCAGTCTTTGCAGGCAAGCGCACTGATGGTGATTTTTCCGTGCTGTCGGTCGGCCATGGATCGGACACTCCTTTATTGTTGATGAATTCTTGCAAAAACAAAACCCCGCTTATGCGGGGCCGGAATTTTCCTTGGAGCGAAACGGATAGCGAATCAAAGCGACGACGGCGGAAAAGAGCCACTTGAAGAGAACCATCATCGCCAAGATAAACGGCCCGACGTTATCGACGAGCACCAAAAAAAGATACCACGCGAAAAGAAGAAAGAAAAGAGCGCAGACAAGATACAGGAGGACCGTCAACATCGTTCCCACCGCCTTTCGCAGTCTGTTCAACCGGAGTACATTCTGTCACTGTTTATATTGTATCACAGAAACACCGTTTTTGTACCTAATAAAATTTGTTTCTTCGGCTCGCCGAGGTTGCATTTTTTCCCGCATTTGGTAGAATAAAGCGATAGGGTATGAAAACGGGAAAAGAAACAATTGCCTTGGCGGGAAGGGGCCGGACATGGAAAAGAACGCAATATTGATACGAAGCGGCGCATCCTTTATGGTCAACGCCATCCAGAAAAATCTGGAGGAGGCCGGTTTTAAGATCTTGCCGGTGGACGCGACTGTCGCCGCTGTAAACGAAAAACACACCGAGGCCGGTATTTTCGTTTTTTATCTGGGAGAGTTCGTTTCGAAGGCTTCCGATTTGCTTGTCTATTTGAAAGACCTTTGCGCCGAGGAGGAGAAGCTCTTAGTGCTGCTCGGAACTTCGGAAGAGATTGCAATCGTGGAGAAGACGATTCCTTCTATGCTTGTCGCAGCCAAGTTTGAACGTCCGCTGGACATCAAGACCCTGATTGACGAGATGAATTTTCTGGCGCAGGCCAGCGACGCCAGCGCGCGAAGGAAAAATATCCTGCTTGTCGACGACGATGATACTTTCCTGAAAACAATCAAGAGCTGGCTCAGTTCCACATATCGGGTTACGATTGTTACGTCGGGCGCGCAGGCGCTGATGTATATCGCGGACAACAAGCCGGACTTGATCCTTTTGGATTACGAGATGCCCGTGACCAGCGGCCCGCAGGTGCTGGAGATGATCCGCAGCGAGACGAAAACGGACAAGATTCCCGTGATATTCCTGACGGGCAAGGGAGATCGGGAGAGCGTCATGAAGGTTTTGGAATTGAAGCCGGACGGGTATCTCCTGAAATCGACGAGCAAAGAGGCGCTTTTGAAGTCGCTGGAGGAGTTTTTCGAGAAAAAGAAATACGAGCAGCTGCACGAGATGCCGAAATAACTGCAAATCAAAAACGAGGGGACGGAGATTTCATCCGTTCCCTCGTTTTGATTCTCTGTTATGCTTCCAGAATCTTTTTCAGCGCGTCCCAGTCCGGCTTTTTCGCGGCCTCGATGATGCGGGCGTGGCGTTCTTCCGCTTCTTTCGGCACGCGGTTTTGGGCAAGCTCCGAGAGGACAAGCTGGATGTTGTCGTAATCGAAGGAAGCGGCCAGTTCCTTGATCGTTTCGTAGGCTTCGGCGAGCGATGCGCTGTCGATTTCAGGCAAGTCGGCGTCGCTTTGCGCCGTTTCCCGGAGGGAGGAGAGGGCGTCGCCGCAGAAGCGATAGAGGGCAAGCAGCGCCATCGTGTCCTTTTCGATTTCTTTCGTGTCGAGGCGATCACCTGCAGCCTCCAGGCGCTTCGCACGGTCGGAAAGCTCCAACGCGCCGACAAGGCGCGCCGTGCTTTTCAGACCGTGTACCTTTGTCGTATAGTTTTTCCAGTCCTTCGCATCGTAAAATTTGTGTATCTCTTCGGTCTTTTCGATTGCCGTTTCTTCGAAGACGCGGAGCACTGCAAGATAATCCTCCTCCGAGCCGCAGAATTGCAATCCCGCGCGCGCGTCGAACAGCCTTCTGGTTTCCTCTTTCGAGAACAGCTCCGCAAGCACCGGATCCGAGAAATTCACGTTCGCAGCATCGCCCGCGTCGTTATGTTCGGTTTTAGGTTCCTTTGAATCTTCGCCTGTGTTCTCGCTTGCTTCGGGCGGTTTTATCAGCTCCGGCGGCAGATAATTGACGAGCATCGCTTCGAGGTGCTCGCCGTTCACCGGCTTTGTCAGATAATCGTTGAATCCTTGGCTGAGATACCATTCCCGGGCACCGGAGATGGCGTTCGCCGTCAGGCAGACGACGGGGGTTTCGGCATTTTTCCCGTCTGCCTGTGCGCGCATGGCGGCCAGCGTTTCCACGCCGTCCATGTCCGGCATACGGTGATCGAGGAAAATGACGTCGTATTTCTTTTTCGCCGTCAGCGTCAAAGCTTCATGCCCGCCGCCCGCTTCGTCGATCTGCACTTTTGTTGCTTTGAGCAGGCCTTTCATCACGATGATGTTCATTTTCGTATCGTCTACCACCAGCACATTCGCTTCCGGTGCGGTAAAGCGTTCATGGTAAACGTCCTGTTGAGCGATCGATTGATGATACGCCTGCTCAAAGTCCCCGATCGGCGTCCAATTCACGACGCGCTGTACGATGGCAAAGGAAAAGGTCGAGCCTTCGCCGTAAACGCTTTCGACATCAAGATGGCTGTCCATCAGTTCCAGAAGGCGTTTCGTGATGTTCATGCCGAGCCCCGTGCCCTCGATGGTACGGTTGCGTTTTTCCTCGATGCGTTCAAAGGCGTTGTATAATTTTTCAATGTCCTCGGGCTTGATGCCGATGCCCGTGTCCTCGACGGAAAATCGCAGCCGAATCTCCTCATCGTTCACCTTTTCAAAAGATACGCGGAGGGTGACGCCGCCTTTTTCCGTGTACTTCACGGCGTTGGTCAGTACGTTTGTCGCCACTTGCTTGATGCGGATTTCATCGCCGTAGAGCAGCGTCGGCAGTTCCGGCGACGCCTCCACATGGAGGAACAGTTCTTTCTTTTCCGCGCGCGTCTTGATCATGTTCACGAGGTCGTTCAGCAGGGAACTGATTTCGTACTCGACAGGAATGATCTCCATCTTGCCCGCTTCGATTTTCGAGAAGTCGAGAATGTCGTTGACAAGGCTCAAAAGGCTTGCGCTGGCGGTGCGGATATTTTCCGCGTATTCGCGGATTTGCGGCGTCGTCGATTCTCTGCGGATCATCTCGTCCATACCCATGATTGCGTTGATCGGCGTGCGGATCTCGTGGGACATATTCGAGAGGAATTGTGATTTTGCCACGTTGGCCGCCTGTTCCCTTTGCGCGGAGGCAGCGAGCTTTTCGTTGGATTCGATGAGCGCCTGTTTGTGCTCGGCCAGTTCCGCTGTCTTTCGCTCCAGCGCTCTGCTGGCCGCTTCTCTTTCTGTCATGCGGCGTTTGGCGTGGGAAGATTCCCGGGCGAAGAACGCCACGGCTAGAAGCGCCGCAGCCGCTATCAGGAGACCGAGAATCCAAAGGTTGTCCATCAGCACGTCGTACATCGAGCGGGAATAAACTCCTTCGATATACCGATAGGCGATAGCATCGATCCGATCCCTGCCGATGAGGTTTACGCCCCGATTCAGAAGACGCAGGAGACCTTCATCGCCTATGTGTACGCCGAAAGAACGGTGGTCAGGCTGGTTAAGCGGTTTTACAGAAAGATTGCGGAATTGGCGATTTTTCAGGAGGTCGTTCGCTCTAAAGCCGTTGATCGTGGTGTAAGAAGCCTTTCCTTCCTTTACCGCCATGAGGCAGTCTTCAATGGAGGGACAGAATAAAATCATGGCGTCGGGGAAATGCGTCTTGACGTAGTAATACTGCATACGGTTGTTCTTGTTCACCGCGAATGTTTGGAGCGTATGCTGGTAATATTCTTTATTGAAGATAAGATCTGTACCGGGAGACGCTACGGGATTGGATTGGTAGATACTGCTTTCCTCAGAGAAGAAGAGACCGCCGCCTACGGGGAAAGCTATGTCGATATTCCCGGCGTCCATGTTCGCGATCATGTCGTCATAGTTGTCAAAGCCGGTATAGGAAATATCAAGGCGTATAATTCCAAGTTCTTCCAAAATCCGGGGAATGAGATTGCAGACAAGTCCGGTGGCATTCCCATTCTTGTCCGTATCGCTGTAAGGTAAATAATGGTTGAGGTAACCGACACGGAGGATTTGGTGTTCGGCGAGCCATTTCTTTTCCGCCTCTGACAGGTTACGGCTCACAACATCATATTTCATTTTGAGAGAATTGACAAAGTTCGGCTCTTCCACCATCATCTGCTCTTGGGCTTTCGACAGTGTGTCAAGGAGATCCGGGCGGGAGGCGCTCACGCAAAGGTAATAGTCCGAGGAGCCGAAAGCGTAAAGCAACGTCGAGTCTTCCCGCGCATAGCTGCCGTCGCTTTCCGCCACCATAGCGTCGACCCGATGCCAGGTAAAAGCGTCCATTAAACTCTGATGATCGGGATAAATAACAATCTCGGCGCTGATGCTGTGTTCGCTAAGAAATTTTTGCAGCACGCGCACCATGGCGCTGTCCAGTACGCCAATCCTCTTTCCGTTCAGCGTGGAATAGGAGGTGGTAATCCTGTCATCCTCACTGTGTTTCATCATGTTGTAAGTTTCGCTGCCCATGGGAAACTCCGGGTAGCCGATGAGGCTGAGGCGTTCCTCTGTCTTCGCGAGCCCCGCCAAAAGGTCGATCTGTCCGTCCAAGAGCATTTGATAAAGATCGGAAAAACCGCCGTAGACATACTCGTATTGCCAGCCCGTGTATTCGGAGATCTTGCGGTAGTATTCATAGGCGTAACCCCGTCGTATAGCGCCCTGTTCAGCGCCCTGCTGAAATTCTCCGTTCTCGAAATAACCGACGCGGACAGGTGCCGCCGTTTTTTCAGCGGACGCCGGCTGCATCGCCCCAGAGAGGAGTAAAAGGGCAGCGGTCAACAAGAGCACGAGATTACGCATACGAATCACTTCTTTCGCTGATGTTTACCTGGGGTCTTGGGTCAAAAAAGGTTTTCGATCTTCACCGCAATTTTCCCGTTTTAGACGTTGCTCCCGTCAAGCAGCAGTTTCGTGAATGCGGAGCGGCTGATGACGCCGACGAGCGTGCCTTTCCTTGTGACGAATACGCGCTTGATTTTCTTTTCAAACATGAGCTTTCCTACCGTTTCGAGGTCATCCATCTCGTCTACCGTAATCGCCGGAGACGTCATGATATCCTCTGCCTTGTTGGCCATGCACTTCCGCAGAGCGTCTTGGTGTTCTTGGATTTTGTGGTCGTTGGTGATGCCATAAAGACACATTTGCCAGAGATTCGGTTCGTTCGGTCGGATTTCCTTCCGCATGAGGTCAAGTTCGCTCACTACTCCAAGCACGGTATTGAAGTCGTTTACCACGGGAAGCCCTGAAATGTTGTGCTGAAGCATAAGGGCTGCAATATCCTTGATGGGCGTGTCCACCAACACCGTGTAAACTTGTCTTTGCATTACGTCTTTTGCCAACATATTGATTGCCTCCCCTGCTTGTCATGAATTTTTTTGTCACTCTAAATTTATTATATTCGTGGAAAAATGCGCGTTTCCTGCTTTTAAAACCTGCGCAATTTATATGTGAACGATACTTTTTGTCTTGTGCGCGGCAATCATGAAGCCTTTGCGGGACTTTTTTGCAGTTTTCAAAAAAATGATAGCGAAAAAGAGCAAATTTATGGTATACTCTAAAATAGCTTGTAAAAGACTGGGTGATGTGGTAATCTTATGGAAGTGATTCTTGCGGAGTATCTCGGCTTTTGCTATGGCGTGAAGCGGGCAATCCGGCTTGCGAGGGAAAGCGCGACGGAAAAGAATGCGTCGACGCTGGGGCCGATTATCCACAATCCGCAGATGGTCGCGCGTCTTGAAGAAGAGGGCGTCGGTTCCGTCGATATGGTCAGTGAGGTGCCGGACGGAGGGACGGTTATCATACGGTCGCACGGCGTCGGGCCGGCGGTCTATGAAGAGGCGAATGCGCGTCCCATCAAGGTCGTGGACGCCACCTGTCCGCATGTCAAAAAAGCGCAGATGGCGGCGCACCGGCTTGCGGAGGACGGCTATGACGTCGTGATTATCGGCGAGAAAAAGCATCCCGAGGTCAAGAGCATTTTGGAATGGGCAGGCGGAAATGCCGCCGTCGTGGAAACGGAGGAAGAAGCGGAAGCGCTTCCGCCGTATGTGAAGCTGGGGATTGTTGCGCAGACGACGTTTTCCGGTATGCGGTTCCAAGCGATTGCCGCACGGCTTCTTGCAAAGTCCAACGATATACGGATCGTCAGGACGATCTGTACGGCGACCGATCAGCGTCAATCTGCGGCGTTAAAGCTTGCGGCGGACGTCGATATGATGCTTGTCATCGGCGGAAAGAACAGTGCGAACACTACGCGTCTGGCGCAGATTTGCGCGGAAAAGACCGTGGTTCACCATATTGAAACAGCGTCCGAGCTTGAGGACGAATGGTTTCGCAATATCAAGAAAATCGGGATCACAGCCGGAGCCTCGACACCGGACTGGATCATCAGGGAGGTATATCAAAAGTGTCAGATGTGAATGAACAAAACATGGAAGCCCTGCTGGAGGACATGCAGGATATCCAGGAGCGTACGGTCGTTCCGGCGACCGTCGTCTCGGTGTCGCACGCCGAGGCATGGGTATCCATCGACGCCAAGCAGGATGTTCCTATTCTTAAAAAGGAGCTTGCATATCCCGAGCCGGATTCGGCGGAAGATGTCGTAAAAGTTGGCGACGTCATCAACGTTTACGTTGTTTCCAAGGGCGGTGAGCATGGCTATACGCTTTCCAAGCTGAAGGCCGATCAGGAGGAATCCTGGAAGAAACTCGACGGTTGCGTCGAGAGCAAGAACCCGATCGAAGTTACGGTCCTGAAAGCGATCAAAGGCGGCCTTTCGGTCAGCGTGCAGGGGCTCCGCGGATTTATCCCTGCGTCCCATGTGGGACTGCATTATGTGCAGGACCTGTCATCCTTTGAAGGAAAAGTTTTCGATGCGCTGCCGATTGAGTTTGACGCGTCGAATCATAAACTCGTGCTTTCGCGTAAGGAACTTTTGGCGAAGGAGCGTGAAGAAGCGCAGGATCGCGTTTTTTCGACGTTGGAAGCGGGCCAGACGGTTCACGGTACGGTCAAACGCATCCTCGACTACGGTGCGTTCATCGACGTGGGCGGCGTGGACGGTCTCGCGCATATCTCCGATCTTGCTTGGGATCGCGTCAAGCATCCGTCAGATGTCTTGAAAGTCGGTCAGGAACTCGACGTTTTCGTGAAAGATGTCGATCAGGAGCATCATCGTATTTCTCTCAGCGTCAAGGATACGCAGCCCGATCCGTGGTTTGACCGTGCCGGACGCTATGAGGAAGGCCAGATTATTGAGGGTAAGGTCATCAAGCTGACGGACTTCGGCGCGTTCATGGAAATCGAGCCGGGTTTTGACGGACTGATTCCGATGGGCGAGCTTTCCAACAAACGAATTGCGCGCGCGGACGAGGCCGTTCATACGGGGGATATGGTGACGGTCAAAGTCCTTCGCATCGACACGGCGCGTAAGCGCATCTCGCTGAGCATTACGAAAGCGGCGAAAGAAGTCGAGGGCGAAGCGGAAGAGCAGTAATATAACAATGGGGTGAAGGAGTGATGGGGACATCACTCCTTTATTTATTTTTTTGAGAGAGAGGCAGCGGTATGGAACTTACGCCGATGATGCGGCAGTATCAGGCGACAAAGGAACTGCACCCGGACGCGATCTTGTTTTTTCGTCTGGGCGATTTTTATGAAATGTTTTTCGACGACGCCGTGCTTGTCTCAAAGGAATTGGGACTTACGTTGACGAGCCGCAGCGGCGATATGGAAAAATCGCCGATGTGCGGCGTTCCGCATCATTCGGCGGAAAGATACATCACGAAACTGATCCGGCGCGGCTACAAAGTCGCTATTGCGGAGCAGATCGGCGACCCGAAGGAACCGGGTCTGACGAAGCGCGAAGTCATCAAAGTCGTCACGCCGGGAACGATTATGTCTGAGGATGCCTTGACGGCGGCGCAGAATAACTATATCGCGCTGCTTTATGAGGCGGGGGAGAACGTCATGCTGGCGGGCGCGGATATTTCTACCGGTGAGTGCTTCTATGGCGTCTACGGCGGGAAAAATCGTCAGCAGACGTTGCTCGACGAGTTGTACCGCGTCATGCCTTCGGAGCTTTTATTCGCGGGAGAGTTGTCTTTTCGGCAGGATGTGGAATCTTTCGTAGCGCAGCGAATGGCGCAATGTGCATTTACAGACCTTTCACCCGTCGAGCGCCCGGAGGATATGATCCTGCGTCATTTCGGCACGGCGCGCCGTCCGGGCGACGTGAGCGCGGAAACGGCGCTTGCGACGCTGCTCGACTATTTGCACCGGACGATGATGACCGATCTCAGCCATATCAGCCGATTGACGCGATTGGAATCGGCGGGACGCCTTTCGCTTGACACGACGACGCTGCGTAATCTTGAGATCACGCGCAATCTTCGGGACGGGAGCAAGAAAAATACATTGCTCGACGTTCTCGATTTCACGGGTACTGCAATGGGAGGGCGTCTCCTTCGCAAATGGCTGGAGCAGCCGCTGGTGGCGGCGCCGGATATCCGCGCGCGTCACGACGCGGTGGAAGAACTGACGGGCGACTTTTCCATGCGGTCTGCGCTGTCTGAGCGTATGAAGGAAATTTACGATTTCGAGCGTCTTTTGACGCGGGCGGAGGTCGGTGCGGCCAACGCGCGCGACCTTGTGGCGCTGAAAGTTTCCCTTGCCGCGCTGCCGAGTACGAAAGAGATACTCGCCCCGGCGCGGAGTGCGTTGCTTCGTCACGGGCATGAGCACATCGGCACATTCGACGACCTCGTTTCGCTTTTGGAGCGCGCTATCGTGGACGAGCCGGGGCTTTCTGTCCGAGAGGGCGGAATCATCAAACCGGGATACGATGAAGAGTTGGACGAATACCGTCGAATCGCTCATGACAGCAAAACCATGCTGCAGGACATCGAAGAGCGCGAGCGGGAGAAAACAGGCATAAAATCGCTTAAAGTCGGTTATAATAAAGTGTTCGGTTATTATATTGAGGTCAGGAACAGCGGCAAAGACCTTGTGCCCAAGCACTACGTCCGAAAGCAGACGCTGGCAAGTGCAGAGCGCTTCATCACCGACGAACTCAAGGAGTTTGAGACGAAAATTCTTGGCGCGCAGGAAAAAATTGTCGCCATCGAGTACAATTTGTTTAACGGCGTGCGCGAGCGCGTCGTTGCCGAACTGGAAGACATTCAGCGCACCGCGCGGGAGCTGGCCGTCGTTGACGTCCTTGTTTCTCTGGCGGAGGCGGCGGACGTCTACGGCTATTCCCGGCCCGCACTTCGGGAAAATGGCGTGATTCATAT
>JAEEGL011485244.1_pt1 | contig 13230 bp, 11 predicted proteins | sample 9134231 | NCBI WGS metagenome assembly JAEEGL01 (sample SAMN16246548, study PRJNA631951) | gut metagenome | biome: gut microbiome; feature: rumen; material: fiber-attached | host: Bos | place: Iran: Karaj | collected 2018-10
ACTAGAATGATACCTTAGGAGTAGTGCGGTCTAATTCTAGTTTTTTTTAATTCTGTTAATGATTAAATTATGTATAATTAGATAAAATAATTATATTATTTAATTAAATGTGTTTAAAAAGTAGTACAAACGAAAATATTCTTTAAATATAGATATTTATTTTTTACATTATATTTGTTATAATATCTTTTAGGTGATAATTAATGAAGAAAAAATATTTAATAGTTTTTATGATTATAATATGTTTTATTATAACTGGATGTGAAGAAGAAAAAAAGGTTAAATTAGATACAAACTTATCTAATACTATTAATATAGATGATGATGGTGCTAAATTAATTTGTACTATGGATATAGACTATACGGAGTATGATTATACATTAGGTTCTAAATATGTAGTATTTGCAGATAAAAATAACAAAGTAACTAAAGTAGTATCTTCTGAAATAATTAATTCATCAGATGAAGAAAAATTAGATGAATTCGAATCATATTTAAATTCTAATCATGATTTAGCAATGCAATATAATGGATATACTTATGATGTAAAAAGAGAAAAAGATAAAGTAATATCTGAAGTAACTATAGATTATAGTGAATTTGATTTAAAGAAATTTATTGAAGAAAATAAATCAGTGACTGATGAAGAATTAACATTAGATTCAATAGAAAAACAATATGTATCATTAGGCGCTACATGTACAAGAAAAGACTAATCATTTTGATTAGTCTTTTTAATACTTCTTTATTAATAATTTACCTATATCATCAAAAGAAGAATCACCTGTTAAATTAATATTAAAATTATTATTTATATTATTTGAAAATATAATATCTAAAGTATTATAAGGTTTACCTATTAATTTATCACCATCTAGATCACCAAATAATAAACCATATTCATAATCTTTAATAGGTAAATCAATCATATCTTTATTACAACTATGTATAATATCACTACCAAAACCTGCTATTTCATTTCCATCAAATATTATATTATTAGATACTATATCTATATTATCAAGTAATATATTATTTTTCTCTAATGTATCATATATAACATCATATATACCACCACTAACAATATATAACTTTATATTTAACTCATTTAATCTTTTAGCAAACTTAATAAAATCCTCTCTTAATATCATAGAATTATTTTCTTTTATTATCCTATCATATATAGATTTACTAATACCATATTTTTTAAATAAATTTAATTCTTCAATAGCCCATCTTTCCATACTTGATGCTTTTTCATATATAGGTATATCATCCATAACTTCTATTTGTCTATAAAAATTATATAGTTTTCTATTACATACTTGTAATTCAGGTGGAACTATATTATTTCTAGCAAATAAATTCCAACAAGTCATACTACCTGGTTTAGTAATAGTCATATCAAAATCACTAATTACAAAACTTCTATCTTTTTTAAATTCATCTAACTTTAAATTATTTATATGTATCATATTAACCCCCTACATTAAAATTAATTTTTTATTATTCTCATAATTATATATTGGTATATTAGTATCAGAACACTTCAATAACTCAGATATCTTTAATAAATAATTATCTAACATCTTTTTTCTTTCTATTTTAGATAAATTATCATTTTTTAAATCTAATATTTGTTTTACTATAATAGGATCTAAACCACTAGTATAATAATCCATTAATATATCTTCACATGCAAACATCATAAATGTAATTGGATCATTAACAAAATTATTATATGGAATACTTATACCTTTTATATAATTAATAGATATTGATTCTTTTGTACGATATTCATCATATATATTAGTATAATGCTTATCAATATATTTATGATTACTAAATAAATCTTTAGTAGTTATTGTTTTTGGTTTAATTACTAAATGCTCTTTAGAAAACTCTTTATCAATAATTAAAGTAAGTGTTCTAGGTAAATATAATTCAAATGATGATTCATATCTATTCATATTTTTACTATTAGTATTACATGAAAGACATATATCATCTTTATCATGACAACCAAATCTTTTATCAATACCTAATAATTTAGGAGACTCAATTTCTTTCTTTTCTAATATACCTTTTAAAGTATAAAAACTATTCTCCCAACCACATATTATAGAATGAAAATAATAATCATTTATATCTAATTTTTTAATTATCATGATGTCCCCCTTTAGATGAAAAGATATTTTATCACAAAATGATAAAATATCAAAATTAAACTTTAAGTATAAATAATTGTAATCCTAATTCAGGATTAATTTTACCTGTTTTTATATCTGAATCTAAATCTGCTAAAAGATCTAAATATTTAAGTAATAATTTATCTGGATATTTAATACTTGATTGTATAGCAAGTTTAACAGGATATGCATGTACTCCTAAAATAGAAGAAATCTCATTACTACTTAATCCTCTACTATTTAATACCTTTGCTTGATACATTAATCTAAACTTACTAGCAAGTAATACAATAATTTTTAATGGCTCTTCATTATACTTTAATAATTCATCATAAGTAATTAATGCATCCTTTTTATTCTTATTAATAATATTATCAATAAACTTAAATATATCTATATCTATATTATATGTAGCGCACTCTATTATATCTTCTTTAGTTATTTTTTTATCATCTATTTTATATATTTTTAATTTCTCTACTTCTTTATCTAATATAGATATATCACTACCTACTCTTTCTATTAATAATTTAATATTATCACTACTAATATCATAATCATCAAACATTTTCTTTACAATACTATTAATATTAGTACTATTTAACTCTATTATTTTACCAATATCTTTTATTTTTTTAGTTATTTTTTTAGTATTATCTATAGTTGAATTATGAGATATAATAATTAATATAGTATCTGGATTATAATTATTAAAATATTCTAACAATAAATTTATATCATCTTCACTACATTTTACTCTATTAAAATAATTACAATTATTTATAATAACTATCTTTTTAGGATCAAATAATGAAACAGTTTGACAATCATCTATAATATTTTTAATACTATCTATCTCTAAATCATAATTACTTATACCTAAATCTTCTATTTTTTCTTTTTTAATTATTTTATTTATCTCTTTATCAATTAAAAAATCTTCTTCACCATATAATAAATAATTCATTATATCACCACTTATAGTATATCATAAAATAACTATATATTTTTTAATTTTTTATAATACTTTTTAACACTATTAGTATCTAATATACTAGCTATTTCATAAAAATCAGTAAACAATTTATTATTATCATATCTAAATTTTTCTATTTTAAAGTAATTCTCAACTAATTCTAATTTCTTTAAAGATTTTTTATAATCTTTTTCCCATTCAGAAACACTAACCGTATCTCCTTTATAAACTATTTTATTAAATCCATATATTTTCATAAGAAAATTACTTAAGAATGGATACTTTGAATTATAAAAAATAACACTATTATCTGTACCTTGATACATACTATCTTTACCATTCCATTCAAATATATCATAATTAAATGCATCAATATAAATATATTTATTATTATACTTAACTTCTACTATAGCATGATCTTCTAAATCATCATTATCATTTATAGTACCTACTATTACCCTAGCATCATAACCCATTCTAAAACATATATCTCTAAATATAGTAGAATGATTTCTACATACTGCATTTTTACCTAAAATAATATTATAACCTAATCTATCAATAAGAAATATATCTAATTCATCAAAATCTATACTCCTACTTGGTGTTTTAACTGATAATAAATTATTATTATACATAACATTATATAAAGCCATAATTTCTATTGGAGTAGTCATATTAAGAGAATATGCTAAAAGACAAAACCTATTAATTATTTCTTGATATATTTCTTCCATATTATTTAAAGAATCATAATTAGGATCTTTCATAACCATTTTATCAATAGTATGTTCTATTCTAGCAGCACCATAATATGATATATTACATATATTAATTGTATTAAATAAAAGTGAAAAATTAATACCAGTATGTTTATTTAATACTATAGCTGATAAACAATTAATTAATGTAGTACCAAAAAAAAGAGAATTTCTAAATACTGAACTATCAATACTTTTTCTTATTATTAAATGCTTTTTACTATTATCTATATTATTAAAAAAAATATTATTTAAATAATCATTACTAATTATATTTCTAGTAGCACAGTAATATTCTTTATCATTTATTTTTATAAATTGTAAATTATTATTTATATTTTCATTACATATTTTATGATTAATAGTTATTTTCTTAAAATTATATAAATTCATTAATTTTTTCTTTATATATTTATTTCTTATCTTATCTATTTTATATAATAAATCATTATTAATATACTTTATAATATACATAGTAATCCCCCCTAAGTGAAATATTCTAACATATAAAACAAAATATTACAAAAAGAAAAAGTAGTAAAACTACTCATCTTTTGTATTACTCTTTTCAGTATGAAAAAAAGCATATAGTATCATAAATACAATGCCTATAATACCTAAATATTTTCTATCTTTATTCATTATTTGTTTGTTCATTTATATTAGATTGTTGTTCTACTGTTTCTTGATTCATCACTGGTTGCTCTTGTTGTACTGCATCTTGTTGAACAGGTTGTTCCTGTTGTACTTGTGGTTCTACTGGTTGTTGATTCATCATAGGTTGTTGATTCATCATTGGTTGTTGATTCATCATTGGTTGTTGATTCATCACAGGTTGTTGATTCATCATTGGTTGTTGATTCATCACAGATTGTTGATTATATACTTGGTGTGGTTGTTGATAATTAACATTAGTCTCAGATTTAAAATTTAAAATACCACCATTACCCTTATACATAAATACATGAACTATTAGGGCTGCTATGCCAAGTATTTGAAAATAAAAACCAACACTAAATTTATAATAATCATATTTATTTACATAAGTAATATCATATATTAAAACTATTAACATAATTATAATAGGTATTAATACAAATATAGGTTTTACTTTACTTTCTATTGTTTTATTAAATGTAAGTAACGCACATGCAACTATACAAAGTATAAATACAAATCCTTCCCAAGATTCAATCAAAGGATAAGAAAGACCATAATTTCTAACATAGGTAGAAACTTCTACTTTATAATATGGCAATATTAGTGATATAAATATTGTTACTAAACCACCCACAAATAAATATTTTTTTGTTTTTAATGTTTCTATAAAATCCATAACACTCCTCCAATACTTTAACTGATATAATTATAACATAATTTTAATTAATTTAAAACTCAAAAAAAAATCAATAAAATTGATTTTTTTCTTAAAATCCATTATTACCTGGAAATTGATTATTATTATATACAGGTTGTCCTTGTTGTTGATTCATCATTGGTTGTTGTGGTTGTGTTGGCTGCTGATTCATCATTGGCTGTTGTGGTTGTTGATTCATCATTGGTTGTTGTGGTTGTGCTGGTTGTTGATTCATCATTGGTTGTTGTGGTTGAGTTGGCTGTTGATTCATCATTGGCTGTTGTGGCTGTTGATTCATCATTGGTTGTTGTGGTTGTGCTGGTTGTTGATTCATCATCGGTTGTTGTGGTTGAGTTGGCTGTTGATTCATATCTGCATTTACTGCAGGTTGAGTAGTTTCATCATCACCAACATATAAGAAAGCATGTGCCACTAAACATATAACACCTAGTGCTTCAACATAAAAACCTAAACCATATTTTACAACATCGTTTTCTACACTTATATGTAAATATACCATTAATAATGCTACTATAGCAGCTGGAATTAAAAGACCTTTTGCTCCCTTAAGATTTTTAATTTGTCCAAGTGCCCCAGTTACAACTGCATTATAAATAAATGCTATATTTTTTTCACAGAAATCTTTAAAAACAACAAGTGCACTATAAAATGCCATCAAAAATATAACATAACCTTCCCAATATTTTAATAAACTAATTCCTTGTCCAAGAACCTTAAAATATGGTAATATAGCACCTAAAATCATAAATACTAATGCTGCAATACCTAAATAATTTTTCTTTCTTAACATATCCATAAATACTTCATCCTTCCTAATTATAAGTAGTGCCCTATTACTACTTTATGTAAGTATAACATAAAAAAAAGTACAATAGTATACTTTTTTTATAACTTTACACTAATTCTTCTAATCTTACACTAACTAACTTACTTACTCCTGATTCTTGCATAGTAATTCCATATAAAAGATCAGCAAACTCCATAGTTTTCTTTTTATGTGTAATTACTATAAACTGAGTCTTACCTTTTAAACCTTGTAAATATTCTCCAAATGATACTACATTAGATTCATCTAGTGCTGCTTCTACTTCATCTAATACACAAAATGGTACAGGTCTTGATTTTAATATAGCAAATAATAAACTAATTGCTGTAAATGTTTTTTCTCCACCAGATAATAAAGATATACTTTTTAAACTCTTACCTGGAGGGCATGCTTCTATTTCTATACCAGTTTCTAATATATTAGATGGATCTGTTAATTTTAAATTAGCATGACCACCTTTAAATAATTCTTTAAAAGTTATACCAAAATTATTATTTATAATTTCAAAAGTTTTCATGAAGTTAACTTTCATAACTTCATCCATTTCTTTTATAATTTCTAATAAAGTATTTTCAGCATTCTTTAAATCTTCTTGTTGACCTATTAAGAACTCATATCTTTCACTTACTTTATCATATTCTTCAGGTGCTGTAGCATTTATAGGTTCTAATAATTTCATTTGATGTCTTAATGTACTAATTTTATTCTTTACTAAAGATACTTCCATATCAAGTTTATAATGACTAGCAGCATATTCATAAGTCATATTATAATTTTCACTTAATTGATTTAATAATGTATCTAATTTTACATCACTTCTATTTACATCTATTTCTAAATCTTTTAATTCTTGATTCTTTTGATTATATAAACTATTTTCTTTTTTAGATGTATATTCATATTCTTCTAACTCATTATTCATACTTATTAATTTATTTTTTAAATTATTTAAATGATTATTTATTTCATTTTTCTTATTAAGTGCTTCATAATATTCTTTTAATACTTTATCTTCTTCATCACTAAGTGTATCATTAATTATATTTTCAGTACCATTTATTGATAAATTAATATGTTCTAACTTATTATTTAATTCTACTAAATTATTATTCTTAGTATTTAATTGTTCATTACATAATAATGAATCTTTATTAGCTAGATATAATTTATCTTCTATAGATTTTAAACTATAATCTAATTCATTTAAATTATTTTCTATTTCTTTTATTTTAAATTCATTACTCTTATTTTGAGAAAGTAATTTCTCTAATTCATATTTTTCACTAATAATATTTTTTTGTACTAAATTACCACCAGTAAGAGAACCACCTACATGTAATAATTCTCCATCTAATGTAACTATTTTATATTTATAATTAATTATTCTACTAATTTCATTAGCATTATCTAATGTATCAACAACTAATACATTACCTAATTGATTATTAATTATATTATCATATATATTATTATTTTTAACTAATTTAGCTGCTATAGATATAAAACCTGATAACTTAGTTATTTTATTTATAGTATCACTATCTACATTTTTACTTTTAATAATATTTAATGGAAAAAATGTAGCTCTACCTAAATTATTTTGTTTTAAATAATTAATAGATTCTTTAGCACACTTTTCATCATCTACTATTACATAGTTAATAGCTGCTCCCAAACTAGTAGTAATAGCCTTAGAATATTTTTCTTCTACTTCTATTACATTACCTATATTACTATGTATACCCTTTAATTTAGGATTATTTAATATATTTCTAACTGAAGAAGGTAATGCATTACTATTAGCAATACTCTCTTTTAAATTATTAATCTTATTATTTAATACATTTTGATTTCTTACTAAATGTGTAAGTTCTAATTCTTTCTTTCTTTTTATATCATTTACTTTCTTTAATTCAATATTATAATTATTCTTAATATCATCATATTTTTTATTCTTTTCTTTTAAATCTTTTATAACTAAATTAAGATCTGATATATCATTATTTATTTTTAATTGTTGTTCTTTTAACTCTAATACTTGATTATGTAGTTTAACATTATCTACTTCATATTTTTTTCTTTCAATAATTATTTCTTTTTGACTATTAATTTTTTCTACTTTAGTAGATATATCAATTAGTTTTTGTTGATAATTAGATATATCACTATTTAAATGATTTATATTATTTCTATATTCCTCTATTTTTATTTCAGATTTATTAGTATTTAAAGATATCTTAGTTAATTCTTCTTTTAATACTTCTATTCTTTTTTTATTAGATAAAAATTTATCATTAATTGTTTTTATATCATTAGTAATAGATGATATTTCTAATTCTTTTAATTCTTCTTGCATATCAAAATATTTTAAAGCTTTTTCTTTTTGTTCTTTTAATGGTTCAATTTGTACTTCTAATTCATTAATAATATCTTGTACTCTTTGCATATTATCATGTGTTTTCTCTAATTTATTAATAGCTTCATTTTTACGCTTTTTATATTTTAATACTCCTGCTGCTTCTTCAAACATAATTCTTCTCTCAGTAGGTTTTTCACTTAATATATTATCTATTTGACCTTGTCCTATAATATTAAAACTTTCTTTACCTATACCACTATCAAGTATTATAGATGTTAAATCTTTTAATCTTACTTTTTCATTATTTATAAAATATTCATTAGTACCATCTTTATATAATCTTCTTTTAAGTGATACTTCATCTTCTTGATTAGGTAAATAATGATCTTTATTATCAAATATTAATGTAACAGTTGCTACATTCATAGGTTTACGACTCTTACTACCAGCAAATATAATATCTACCATAGCATCATCACCACGAAGTGATTTAACAGATTGTTCACCTAATACCCATCTTATAGCGTCTACTACATTACTTTTACCACTACCATTAGGTCCTACTATACCAGCAATATTTTCATTAAATTCTATAACTATATTATCTGCAAAAGATTTAAATCCTTGAGAAATTATTTTCTTTAAATACATCTTATCACCACTTTAACATATAAATTATATCAAATATATAGAAAAAAAGACAACTAAATGTCTTTAATTTTTATAATGTTTATTGAAATACTTTTATTTTCTTACCATCAGATAATATAGTTATATCTCCATCTTTAGTTAAATATTTCTTTACATTATATTTATCTAATACATCTAAAGTCTTATCTTCACAACCCTCTTTATTAGAACATGTAATTACACCATATTTAGAATTAGTATTTTCTAATAAATCATCAAGTCTTTTTAAATAATTACCATGATAAGGTACTTTAATAAAATCATATTTATTATTATTACTATTTATAAAATCCCTTATTCTTAAATTTTCACTATCTCCCATAAATAAGAATTTATTCTTTTTATTTTCTACTGATACAATTAAAGATGAATTATTACTTTCGTTTTTCTTATATATTTCACTTGGCCCATTTACAATAAATTTAACACTATCTAAATAGAATTCATAATTTCCTTTTATAGTAATAGGTTCAATATCTTTTTTAGCTAATGAATTAATATAGTTATCATAATAAATACTTTCTTTTATATAATTGCTTTGTAAAACATTATCAATTTCAATACTATCTATAATAGTAGAAGCACTTCCTACATGATCTTTATCAAAATGAGTAATAATTAAATAATCTAATTTTTTAATATTATTTTTTTCAAAATACTTTAATATTTCATCACCTAAAGATTCTTCACCAGTATCAATCATAATATATTTATTATTTTTAGAAATAATAATAGCATCTGCTTTACCAGCATCAAATATATATATTTTGAAATTAAAATTTTTATTATATAAATAATATACTATACTAATAATACCTATTATAAGAATACAAACAATTATTATTACTTTTTTCATTAGAACACCCATTATAATTTTATCATAATTTACTAATTATTACCTAGAATATATTTTTCTTTTAATTCATTTTTTTCATACCTGTTTTTTTATATATATTAGATACATGATTTTTTATAGTATTAACTGATAAATATAATTTATTTGCTATCTCTTTTTTAGTTAAATCTTGTACTAATAGATTTAATACTTTTTCTTCTTGACTACTAAGTTTATATCTTATTACTAGTTCTTTTAATTTATCATTAGAAGAAGTACGATTATTTTTTAAATAATATAGTAAATATACCCATAATATAGAACATAACAAAATAGTTTGTATTATTATTAATAATGTATAATTATTAATTAATTGTTTTTGAAATATAACGAATAATCCTTCCATTATTCTAGAATACATAAGTCCTATAGAACTAAAAAGTATCATAGATTTCTTTTGATCAAATAAATTAACAAAAGTAATTGTTCTAAATACTACAAAGAATCCTACAAAAAAGTATGATAACGCTATTACTAAATTAGGTGATATATTTTGATTTAATAATATAATAGATAATAAACAAAATATAAAACTAATTATTGTACTTACATCAAATATTTCTTTATTTTTATCTACCAAAAAACCTGCTAATAATAACCCTAAACAATAATATATTCTAGTATTAGCAAATAACCCATCTAAATTAAATATATGAGTAGATACTATATCAGTAGATATAGCAGATAATAATGACATTAATATTACTATTATAGATAATACTATAAAATACTTTTTATAGTTTGAAGTATATATTTGTTTTGATTCTATATCTATATTTCTTGATTTATATACTAATAATATATTTAAAATAACTATAGGTATAATAATAATCATACAAGTTATATTTTTATAAAAACTACTAGGTAAAAAAGTAAATAAATATGTAAGTATTGAACCTATACCATATCCTATAGAAAATACTCTTCCTCTATATTCTTTTTCTATATTTAATGATAATAATGAAAAATGATATCCTACTCCAAAACCAGCTGTTCCAAATAAACAAGTAGTACATAAACATATACTCATTAATGTCTTATTATCTGTTCCAAAAAATAATATAGAACTTATAATAGCAAATATACTAAATAATATATAATATGATTTTATATCTTTACTTAGTTTATATATAATAATAAAAAGTAATATACCTAATGCCATAGATATACTACCATATAAAAGTGCTACTAAATTAACAAATTCTTTATTACAATATTTTAATAAATATGTTTGTTGTATTAAATATAAAGCACTACACCAAAAGAAACCAAGTGCTAAAATTAATATATTTTTTATATTATTTTTAGAAAACATATTAAATCACCAATAATTATTATAGCACTTTTTTTATAAAATTCCTTTCTTTTCTTATTTATTTATATTATAATAAATGTGGTGATAGAAGTAATATGAAAAATAAAAATAAAAAAATAATATTTTTTTCAGAGTGTTGACAAAGGTCAACCTCTTTTCTTTTCGTTTAAAATGAGATATAATGAATATGCGAGTAATCACATTCTCGACAAATGTGTTATTAATGCTCGCTTTTATTATGTAAAAATGGTATAATTATAATGTCGAGGATGTGATAAAAATGATAACTATAAATAAAAATATTCAAAGTGAAATCTTAATGACTACAATGGAAGAAATTGTCCCACAAGATAGTTTATTTCGTAAGGTAGATAAATATATAGATTTCACTTTTATTTATGAAAGAGTAAAAGATTTATATTGCAGTGATAATGGAAGACCAAGTATAGATCCAGTAGTATTGTTTAAATTAGTATTCATACAGGCATTAGAAGGAATAAAATCAATGAGACAAACTTGTAAGAAAATAAAAGTAGATGCCGAATACAGATGGTTTTTAGGAATACCATTTGGAGTAGACACGCCTCACTTTTCAACATTCTCAAAAAACTATGAAAGAAGATTTAAAGATAGTGATATATTTGAAGAAATATTTGTTGAAATAGTAAATCAAGCGATAAAGTATAAATTAGTAGATGGAACAACATTTTATACAGACTCAACTCATAAAAAGGCAAATGCAAATAAAAACAAATATGAAGATGAAATAGTAAGTAATATAAAAGAAAGACGTAAATGGTTAGAAGAAGAAATAAATGAAGAAAGAATAAAACAAGGAAGAAAGATTTTTGAATATAAAGATGAACTAAAAGAAAAACATATAAAGGTAAGTACAACAGATAAAGAATCAGGATATTATCATAGAGATAATAAAGAAAAAGGATTTATGTATTTAGATCATAGAACGGTAGATGATAAATGCAATATAATAGTAGATGCATATATAACCAAAGGAAATGTTCATGATAGTGAACCATTTATAGATAGATGTGAATATATAAAACATAAATTTGGATTTGATATAAAGAAATATGGGGTTGTTTCGGGATACTTAACTTTGGATATAAAAAAATATTTTATAGAAAATAATATATTTGGAGTATTTGGATATAGAAGAGATGGGACACCAGAATCAAGGAAAGAAAAAAGTAAATATGAATATGTAAAAGAGTTAGATATATATTATGAAAAAGAAACAGGAGAAGTTTTAGAATATAAAGGGTTAATAGATAAAAACGGTTATAAGAAATATGAAAATACAAACGAGACAAAAGTAGTAAGAAGACATATTCACGAAGAATGGAATGAGATATTTAGAAAAAATAGACTTTCAGAAGAAGGAAAAGAACTATATCAAAAAAGAAAAGAACATGTAGAAAGAAGTTTTGCAGATTCAAAACAAAATCATGGATATAGATATGCTATGTATAAGGGTGTTAAGAAAAATCAACATTATACATGGCTTATTTGCGCTGCTCAAAATATGAAAAATATAGCTATTAAGGTATCAAATATAGATGTTAAACATTTAAAAAGCAATGTTTCTATCACAGATATTATAAACAAAATGAAAAACTTGCTAATTTCAGCAATTTTTTTGTTTTTAAAACAAAACCTCTAGAAAAAATCTAGGGGTTTGTCTACACTCTGAAAAGAAATAATAAATAATTATTTCTTTTTATAACTTTTTAATATCTACATACATTCTAGTATGATATCCTTTTTTCTCATAAAAATTAATAGCATTTTTATTATATGCAAATACATCAACCATTACATAT
>JAEEGL013625591.1_pt1 | contig 13230 bp, 11 predicted proteins | sample 9134231 | NCBI WGS metagenome assembly JAEEGL01 (sample SAMN16246548, study PRJNA631951) | gut metagenome | biome: gut microbiome; feature: rumen; material: fiber-attached | host: Bos | place: Iran: Karaj | collected 2018-10
CGGAAGCTCCGTCGGGGGCAACATAGCTACGAACGCTTCCGGCCCGAGAACGTACAGATACGGTCCGACGAGGAACTGGGTAAGAAGAATCAGGGCAGTTCTTGCCGACAGTTCCGTGGCGGACATAACCCGCGGGGAATACTTCGCCGAGGGGAGAAGGATGAGCATGCCCGCCGGGCGCAACTACTTCTCGTTCGATATTCCGGATTACGATTTCAACACTTCCGTCAAGAATTCGGCCGGCCCCTGCATCTCCGGAGATATGGATCTGATAGATCTTTTCATCGGCTCCGAGGGAATATTCGGAGTAATATCCGAAGCGGATATCTACATCATACCGAGGCATCCGTCCATCTCTCTGATCCTGTTTTTCCCGGACGACGCTTCCGCGCTGGCGGCGGCCGGGGAGATCCGCGCAGGCGGAAAGATCCGCGCGGAGTTCCTAGAGTATCTGGATTCGTCTTCGGTCAGGCTCATAAGGGATCTTAAGAACAGGGATCCCCTTTCCATTATGATGCCCCGGATCCCGGAATCAGCGGGATCGGCGTTGTTTTTCGATATTCCGGACGACGGAGACACCGAAGCTGAGTTAGGCATAATATCCGGAATCGCGGAGAGACACGGATCCTCTGCCGCCGATTCATGGTGCGGATCGGACGAGGCCGATAAGAGGCGCATGAAGGAATTCCGCCATGCCGTTCCGAAAACCATTTTCGAATATGTCGCATCTCTCAAGGGAACGATGCCGGGAATACACAAACTCGGAAGCGATATGTCCGTTCCGGACGACAGATCCGAAGAGATGATGGCGTTCTACAGGAGCGAGCTCGACGCGGCGGGTCTGGAATACTGCATGTTCGGGCATATAGGGAACAATCACCCCCACGTGGAGATAATACTGAAATCCGAGGAGGAGTTTGAAACCGCTAAGAAAGTATACGAGCGCTTCGCCGGAAAGGCGGTCGGGCTCGGAGGCTCGGCCAGCGCGGAGCACGGGATAGGAAAGCTCAAGATCCGCTACATGCACATGATGTACGGCGACGAGGGCGTGGAGGCCCTCCGCAGGGTCAAAAGCATTCTGGATCCCAACTGGATACTCTCTCCCGGAAACATGATAGGTGACAGAAAATGAAGTATGCGGTTGCTGTAAAGCAGGTCCCTGGCACCGCGGATATTTCCGTGGATTCCGGCGGAAATCTTATCAGATCGGCCGGGACGTCGGTGCTGGATCTTTATTGCGAATACGCTCTGCGCCGCATTCTTGCCGTCAGAGCTCCGGAGGACGAGGTGACGGTTTTTACCATGGGTCCGGGACACGCTTCCGAGGCCCTGAGGCGCTGCCTCTGCCTGGGCGCAGACAGGGCGTTTCTTATTTCCGATGCTTCGTTCGCCGGCTCGGATACGTGGGCGACCTCTCTGGTTCTGTCGGAGTTCATAAGGCGTTTTCTTCCGGATGCAGATCTGATCGTTTTCGGCCGTACCGCGTCCGACGGCGGGACGGGACAGGTTCCTTCCGAAACCGCCGGGCTTCTTTCGGTGCAGCAGTTCTGTTACGTCGATGATTTTTATGTCGAAGACGGGAATATAAACGTCACCCAGGATTACGGCGCTTTTGTCCGGAGCTGCCGCGTTCCGGCGGGATCAGTCATCGCTTTTGCCGGAACGGATCCGTGCGGAACGCTCATGTCGATTTCCGATCGCATTTCCGGCATGAGGAAGCCTCTGACGAAGATAAGCCGGGAAGATCTCGGCATCCCTCCCGGTTCTGCCGGGATTAAAGGATCCAAAACGGCCGTGATCGGAACGCACGCTGTAGAAATACGGAGAAAGAACAGGAAAGTAGCCGCAGGGCCCTCCGGCGCCGCAGACATAATCCTGAAAGAGCTGGAGGCATTCAGATGAGCGGCTGCGAAGGAGGAAACTGCCAGACCTGCCAGGACTCCGACAGGCTTCCGCCGGGGATGCTTGAGAGATACTCCCTGGACGTTCCCGTTTCCAGCGGGATAATGGTCGTCGTTCCCGTCAATGCTTCGGAATTGCCGGATTACGCGGCAGAACTTATCTCCGCCGCGTCCGGACTGACGGACGGGAGAGTTTACACAGTCATTTTCGGAAATCAGGATATGAAAGAGCTGTATCCGTACATATTCGGATACGGAACGGATACGCTGTATCACGTCCGCGGAAAAGCGATCGGCTCCTATACGCCGGAGGTCTGGGCGGATGCTCTTTCTCAGATTTCCGAGCGCATAAAACCCGCCGCCATACTCATTCCTTCGGACAAAACCGGAAGAGAGTTCGCGCCCAGACTCGCCGCGCGGCTGAAATCCGGCCTGACTGCCGATTGCACCGGTCTTTCGTCAGACGGGAGCGTTCTCAGAATGATCCGTCCGGCTTTTTCCGGAACCCTGATGGCCGAGATCGAATGTTCCGGCTTTCCGCAGATCGTTACCGTCCGTCCCGGTACTTTTCCGCGTCCGGAGAAGCGTAGAGCCTCCGGAACCGTGATTTACTGGCCGTACGAAGGCGACAGTTGCAAAGAAATAACCGCAGAGACGCCGAAAACGGATGCCGCATCGGATATCCGCGAAGCGAAAGTCCTGATCGCCATCGGCGCCGGCGTCCGCAGCCGTTCGTCTGTAGACGATGCGGAGAAGCTCGCCTCCCGCATCCCGGGGGCGATGGTCTGCTGTTCCAGAGCGATAGCCGAGAGGGGATGGATGCCCGCGTCGCGCCAGGTCGGCATGTCCGGAGCGGCGGTGAAGCCCGAACTGTACATAGCCTTCGGCATATCCGGTTCTGTCCAGCATCTCGCAGGAATGTCCTCGTCGGCCAGAATAATCGCGGTCAACACTGATCCCTCGGCACCGATCCATTCCTGCGCGGATCTCAGCATTCTCTCGGATGCCACTCAGACTCTGAAAGAGTTGCTGGAAAGGGTTTCATGAAGAGATCTGATCCAGGACTCTCCGGGCGTGTCCGGTCGCTTTGACGTTTTTCCAGGCGGCTTCCACCTTTCCGTCCGTTCCGACGAGGAACGTGGAGCGGATGGTCCCGGTGTATTCCTTCCCGTAATTTTTCTTCACGCCCCAGGCTCCGGCTTTTTCCAGAAGGACATGATCGGGATCGCTGAGCAGTTTGATTTTCAGATTTTTGGAATCAATGAATTTCCTGTGCGACGCAACGGAATCCTTGCTGACTCCGATTATCGTGATTCCTCTCGATTCGAAATCCGGAGCGAGAGCGGTGAAATCCTCCGCCTCTCTGGTGCATCCCGGAGTGTTGTCCTTGGAATAGAAGTAGATGATGTACCTTTTTCCCTTCAGAGAGGAACTGCCGAAATCATCGCCGTTTTCATCCTTCAGAGAAAACTCCGGGAATTTATCTCCTGCATCCATCGTATCATCTCAGAACAGGGTATCGCTTATATCGTTTATAATTCCGCTCAGATCGAGTTCCAGGAACATCACCGGATGGGTAAGCCCGTAGCCGATTACGACGGAAGGAGCCATTTCTCCGAATATCCCTATGGTTTCCCCCTCGCTGACGATTTCCGCTCCCCTTCCCTCTATGAATACGGGATAGCTGCACGGCCTGAGGGAATATTCGTATCCCATCTCTTTAAGTATCCCCTCCGATAACGATTTGATTTCAGAAAACGGAGTTCTGGAAGCGGTAGCCATAAGGCAGAAGTGCGGCACGGTTTTCGTGTCTCTTATCACGTAACCGACTTCGAATATCTTCTGGGGCAGGTCTCTGTGCTTGTTGCGGTTGAGAATCCTGATCAGACTGGGCATGAGGTACGATCTGAGACAGGTATGCTCCTCGGTTATGGGGTTGAGGACTTTGACGCAGCCGACCTCCGGAAGGCCGGAGAGAACGAACTCCTCTTTTTCGCAGCTCAGAGTCAGAGTGTTGACCTCCGTATATCCCAGGCCGACGGCGACGTCTCTCAGGCCGTCGGAAAACGCCGTGAAGGGTTCCATTCCCCCGGACGTCTGGGCGAGCTTGTACGGTCCGCCGAATCTGTCGAATCCGTAGCCTACCGCCACGTCTTCGAAGATATCCACCTTGTGCATTATATCCAGCCTTACGGGGGAATATCTGACTCTGACGGTGTCTCCGTCCGCGACGGCATCCATTCCCATTCTGCGGAGGCATATCACGTTCTCCTCCGGCAGAAGCCTGAGCCCGAGGAATTTGTTGCATTCGGACACGGATATTTCGGCCTTCAGCGGAGTCAGATCCGGAGACGGGAACACTTTCTCGCCGTCGTGCATTCTCACGGAGCATATTCTCCCCTTGCGTTCGGCGAGAGCGGTGCAGACGATGTCCAGCGCTCCTTTCACGGCTTTCGGATCGTTTCCGGTGACATCTATGAAAAGGTTGTGCTTTCCCGTAGTGACCGCGGTCAGAGCGCCGTTGATGATCGGCGGGAACGAGAGAACGTCTCCGTTCCTGTCGAGAATGACCGGGTACTTATCGAATCCTTCTAGAAGATGAGCGTAGCCGATTCCCTTCTCGTGCCTGCGGAGTATCTCCTCCATATCCATCTCCTCCGTTTTAGCGAGAGGAACGAATCTGATCTCATGCGGATCCGCGAGTTTATAGGTGAATGGAGGCGCGACTTTATCCAGATCGTGTATCCCTATCGCCAGTTTGCTTCTCTTTCTGCCGATGGTGATATGAAGCTTCTCCTGCAGCTCCATCATCGAGCGGAGGAATTCGTCGGTGATTTCGACGCCGAGGACCGCGGCGCAGAGGAAGAAGGGTCTGACCGCTTTAACGCTGTTATCGATAAAAACATCGATGCCGGATTCTCCGACTTCGTACTCTTCAAGTCCGGGCTTTATGTCCAGAAAAGCCCTCAGCCCTCTGGCAAGTCCTTCCACGCTGTACAGATCCGGACGGTCAGGAAAGAATTCCACAGACATCTCGTCGGAATAGCCTTCGGTTTCGTGCATATCCGCCCCGATCATAGGGATCCTGTTTATCAGGACCTCCTGCGGGACTTTGAATCCCAGCATCGTGCAGAGATCGCTGTACTTGAAGTTTATAACAGGCATAGAGCCTGATCGACCGGATGATATTAACGTTTCGCTGAGCGCTCAGCGTCCCAGCTGGGCGTGCGCGGATCCGAGCTGCCCTGTCGCCTGCGCCGCGAGAGTGGATATCTCCCCGGCGAGTATCGTTACCGCTATGATTTCGGCGAGTTTTTTCGCCTTTCCGTCTCCGATGCAGCCTATCATCTTAAGCGCTTCCGACTGGAACGGAAGGCGGGTCCCTCCTCCGACGGTTCCGACCTCGATAACCGGAATCCGGACCGAAACGTACAGATCTCCGTTTATGTTCTCGCAGAAGGTGAGAGCCATGCTGCATCCCACGACCTGCGCCGGATCCTGTCCGGTCGCGATGAAAACGGCGGCAGCCATATTGGCAGCGTGCGCGTTAGCCCCCAGGGTTCCGGACATGCTGCTTCCGATCAGATTTTTGCTGATATTCACTTCCTCGACAGAGGATGCGTCCGTATGGAGAACGCTTTTAACAATTTCTTCAGGGATCAGAACCTCCGCGACGGTAGTTTTTCCCCTTCCGTTTATGAGATTGATGGCCGCCGGCTTCTTGTCGGAACACATGTTACCGGACACGGACACCAGAACCGCGCCGGTGTTTTTCTCTATGAATCTGCAGGCGGCTTCCGATGCTATGGTGGCCATGTTCATCCCCATGGCGTCTCCGGTTTTGAAGGAGAATCTGAGGAAAAGATTCCTACCGCTCGGGTATTTGTCTATCGATTCGAGCTCTCCGTGGGACGTAGTTTCTTTGACGACGGCTTTCAGGGCATCCGTGTTGGAATCTATCCACGCCATAGTGTCGATGCAGTGTTTCAGATTTTCAGTTTTGAAAACTGGAGCGCGGGTGATCGCATCGTTGAAAATACGTACCGCCGCCCCTCCGGATTTCGTGATCGCGGACATTCCGCGGGAAACGGAGGCTATGAGCGCGCCTTCGGTCGTCGCCATAGGGACTAAGAAATCTCCTTTGGCGAACTCTCCGCTGATCTTTACCGGGCCGGCGAATCCCAGAGGGATCTGGGTGACTCCGATCATGTTCTCTATGTTTTTAGAAGCCGACGCAGGGTCGAATCCGCAGTCCTGAATGTAAGAGAATTTAACGCCGGTGAATTCTTCGACGGCCCGCCTCCGATCGTCGACGTCCTCTCTGGAATAGCCGCGGTTTTTCAGTCCCTTCCGGTCTTGCATGAGTATCTGTAAGGTTATTTGTTATAAATCCGTGACGAATGCCAGCGGTTTAATAATCCCCGGAACATACTGGACCGATGAATTCCGATCCGGCTTATGAAGCCGTAAAAAAAGCGAAACGCCAGGTCGAAGGAGGGAATCCGCGCGGCGCGGCCCAGACTCTCGAAGATTATCTTGCTACGGATCCACATAACATCAGGCCCCGCATGGAGCTCGCCAGAATCGCGGTTTACGACCTGAAGGATCTGGAATACGGGGCGATGCAGCTGGAGGCGATTCTCGATCTCGATCCGGATAACGCCGATGCGCTCAAGGCCGCCGTGACCGCGATGTCGAAGGACAAGAAATACAACAAAAAGACGGACGAGTACTTCGGAAGGCTTCTGGAAAAGGAGCAGTCGGCGGAGGTTTTCAATCTGTATGCCAAGTATCTGAGGCGCCAGAAGGGGGATTTCGCCGGCGCGGGGGAATACTACCGCAAAGCTCTGGCTCTCAGCCCGGGAGATCCGGATATCCACAGGAATTACGCCGTGCTGCTTCTCAACGATCTGAAGGATTACGAGAAGGCCAGAGAAGAGCTGGAATATCTGATGGCTGTCTCTCCCGGAGACGCCAATCTCAGGAAGAACTACGATCGCCTCATGAAACAGAAGTTCGATAAAAACGGAAATCTGAAAAAATCCCGGTTCGGAATGTTCAGATAACCCGTCAGCAGACAATCAATTTATACGCATCCCGACAATCACGGTCCGAGGTATAAGATGGAACTCAAAGGATCCAAGACCGAAGCAAATCTTCAGGCAGCATTCGCGGGCGAGAGCCAGGCCAGAAACAAGTACACCTACTACGCTTCCCAGGCCGCCAAAGAGGGCTACGAGCAGATCGCGGACATTTTCCTCGAGACCGCCGAGAACGAGAGAGAGCACGCCAAAATTTGGTTCAAACAGCTTCACGGAGGCAGCGTTCCCAAGACCGTCGAAAATCTCAAGGACGCCGCCAGCGGAGAGAACTACGAGTTCAACGTGATGTACGCCAAATTCGCGGAAGAGGCAAGGGCGGAAGGCTTCACCCAGATAGCGGATCTCTTCGAGGCCGTCGGAAAGATCGAGAAAGAGCACGAGGAAAGATACCTCGCTCTTCTGAAGAACATCGAGGACGGAGTCGTTTTCAAGAAAGACAAAGTGGTCATGTGGAAATGCCGCAACTGCGGATACATACACATCGGAACGGAAGCCCCCAAGGTCTGTCCGGTCTGCAAGCACCCCCAGTCCTTCTTCGAAGTAAGAGCCGTCAACTGGTGAAACAGGTGCCGGAAGCGGCACCCATTTTTCATTTTAAAAAAAGAGGAGACAACTCCTCATTTGAGACGGATCGTTTCGAGATTCTGCGGAGCTTTCGTCTCTATTCCGAATTTCTTGTAGATCGACGAGGCGAGATCGGTGCACTTTCTGTCGTCGCCGTGTCCTACCACGATTCTGTCCGGGCGCGGATCCAGAGAACCGATGTAACGCATCAGCTGCTTGCGATCCGAGTGTCCGGAGAATCCGTCGACGGTCGCCCTCTGCATCTTTATGTCGAGGTTGATAGGCTTTCCCTTGAGAGTCAGGGTTATCTCGCTCTTTCCCCTCTGGATGGTCCTTCCGATGCTTCCGTCCGACTGGTATCCCACGAAAAGCAGCCAGTTCTTCTCGTCGTCGGCCCATTCCCTGAAGTATTCCATGACCGGCCCTCCGGACATCATACCGCTGGTGGCCAGAACGATGCAGGGATCCGGAGAGTGGCAGATCTCCTCTCTCATCGAAGAGGTCTCCACGCGTCTGAAAATAGGCGAGAGGAAGGGATTTTCGTTCTGCTGGAATATCTGCGTTCTCAGCTGGTTGTTGAGATATTCGGGATATGCGGTATGAATCGCCGTAGCCTCCCAGATCATTCCGTCTAGATATACGGGGCACTTCGGGATGCGGCCTCCGCGCATAAGCTCCTCTATGACCAGCATGACCTCCTGGGATCTTCCTACGGCGAAAACCGGAATCAGAACCTTTCCTCCGTGTTCGGCGGCGGAGAGAAGGAGTCTCCCCATCTCCTCGGAAGCGTCTATTCTGGAAGGCTGGACGTCCTTCTGTCCTCCGTAGGTGGATTCGATGATCAGCGTCTCCAGCCTGGGGAACTTGTTGGCCGCGGGGTTGAACAGCCAGGTCTTCTCGAATTTGGTATCTCCGGAGAAAGCGACGTTATGGAGCCCGTCCCCGATATGGAAATGGGCTATCGCGGAGCCGAGGATGTGTCCGGCGTTGTGGAAAGTCAGCCTTATATCCGGGGCGATATCGGTGGTCTCGTTGTATTTCAGAACGATGGTGTGAAGTATTTCGGTTCTGACGTCTTTCGCTTCGTACTGCGTTTTCTTGTTCTCTCCGAAACTCAGTTTTATATTATCCAGCTGCAGAAGCGCCATGAGATCTCTGGTGGGCGGGGTGCAGTAAACCGGCCCCTGGTATCCGGATTTGAAGAGGGCGGGAAGCGTTCCGCAGTGATCCAGGTGGGCATGTGTGATGACCACGGCATCGATTTTGGTGATATCCGCCTCCGGTATCGCGAAATACGGGGTGGCGTCGGAGTTCGGATCCAGTCCGCAGTCGATAAGCACCCTGCTTTCCCTCGTCATCAGAAGCGAGGCGGATCTTCCGACCTGTCTGAATCCCCCCATGGTGGTGACTCTCACCCACTGCTCTCCCGGAATCTTATCCCTGGAAATGTTTCTGGCGACCGATTTGAGCATTGCGAGGCGCTCGTCATGATTGACCCTCAGGTAGCCTCTGACGTCCGATACGGTCTTCGATGGGATGGGGGGAGCGCGTATGACTTTGACGTTCCAGCCCGTTTCTTTTCTGATGCTGCCGAGACGCTGCCCGTCTTTGCCGATGACCTCGTTAGGATTAACGACTTCCACTATCACTTCTCCGGTTTCCTCGATGAAATTGATATCATAGAGTTCCGCCGATTCGGGAATCATCGATCTGAGCTTATCCTCGACCTCTTCCATTTTCGCGAGAGTCGATCTGTCCGGTCTGATATCCACTCTGCGGTGTATGTTCTGGGCCAGCATGCGGGCCAGAGAGTCGTTGGAAGAGAATTTCTCGTATTCGCTCGTGTATATCACTACAAGAGGTCCTTCGAACTCTATCGACGTTATTTTCATTTCCGGGGGTACGAGCCTTCTGACTTCCTGTTTCAGGTTCTCGAAGAGTTTGTCAACATTCATCTGGATCCAGCCTTTGGAGGTTAAATAAGAAAGAGTAAAACTGGAAATGGTTTTAGCGGCCAGTATCAGTTGGGATACTGGAAGCCGAGCGCCGAGCAGCGGTTTCTGATTTCCTCCTTGGAGATGTCTTCGTAACCGTCGGGTCCTATGAACGCGACCAGCATTCCGTCGCCCGTGCAGTTGTCTCTCTTTCTGGCGGAGTTGAGGGCGGTGATGGCGACATCGATGCCCTCGTCGCGGGTCAGATCCGGCTTGAAAGCGGCCTCGAGAGCTCCGAGGGCGAAAACCGATCCGGAACCCACGGACATGAAATTGTCTTCGATGAATCCTCCGGCGCCGTCGATGCTGTAAACGTGTCCTCCGGTCTTGTCGTATCCGCCGACGATGAGTCCGAGGTAGAATCCCTGGCGGATGACGCTCGCCACGAGGGTCGCGGCGGTGCTCACCGACATTGGGGATCCCTTCTTCATGTTGTAGATGGAGATCTCGCTCTGCATGAACCTTACCATGAGCTGGGCATCGCCCACGACGCCCGCGATGGTCATGCCGAGGTTCTCGGACAGGGGATACAGTTTCTGAACTTGGCTGTGGGCGATGAGATTGCCCATTGTAGCCCTCTGATCCGTCGCAAGAATAACTCCGTCTTTGAGTTTCAACCCGATTGTAGTTGTACCTGTTTTAAGAGTATCTTGATCTGTCATACCAATTCACCTGGAATGAGAAAATGCACCGTCCCTGACCGTGCCGTTAACGTTATTCCGAATAAATGGGTAATATTTAAGTGGTTCTATCCGGAACGCGTCTGGATGACTTTAAGGCTCTGTTTTCGCGCTCTTATTATCCGGGATGCTTCCGGAGTTTTCTGATAAGTAAATATATTCTTCCATAATCTGAATGAAGGACATATATGCCAATACATCCGGAGAGCGTATAGGGAGGACTTAATAACGGGTTTGCTATCACCCTACCGATCGGGAAGGGCCGCGGTTACTCCGGTCATAGGGGAAAACAAAATGGAAATTGACGACTGGCTTGGCGAAGGCAATACGCTCGGTACGGATATATGGGAAAAGAAATACCGTCATAACGGCGAGAGTTTCGAGGAATGGCTGGACCGCGTATCCGCCGGGAACGATGATCTCAAAACTCTGATCCGCGAAAAAAAGTTCCTTTTCGGAGGAAGGATACTTGCCAACAGAGGCCTTCAGAACGACGGCCTTAAGGTGACTCTTTCGAACTGCTACGTTCTGTCCTCTCCCGAGGATTCCATAGAATCAATATTCGAAACCGCGGGAAAACTCGCGCGCACGTTCAGCTACGGAGGCGGGGCCGGAATAGACATCTCCAAACTGGCACCCAGAGGCGCCAAGATCAACAATACCGCAAGCCAGACCTCCGGGGCAGTTTCATTCACCGATCTGTATTCGATGGTGACGGGGCTCATAGGCCAGCACGGACGCCGCGGAGCCCTTATGCTTACAATTTCCTGCGAGCATCCGGATCTGGAGGAGTTCATGATGGTGAAGACCGATCTGGAGCGCGTGACGAAAGCCAACATGTCCATCCGCATGACGGACGCTTTCATGAAATGCGTGCGCGACAGGGAGTCTTTCACCCAGAGGTTCTACCGTCCCGAAAGCAAAGAGGAAATAGTAAAGAAGATCAGCGCGGCCGATTTCTTCGGCAAAATGTGCTCGGCCAACTGGGATTACGGGGAGCCGGGATGCTTGTTCTGGGACCGCATTTCCTCCTGGAACCTCCTCAGCGAGTTCCCTGATTACTCTTACGAATCCACCAACCCCTGTGCCGAAGAGCCCCTTCCGGCGGGAGGCAGCTGCCTTCTCGGAAGCATCAATCTTTCCGCTTTCGTTCACAACGGCGTCTTCGATATGGCGGATTTCATCAAATCCGTGAGAATCTGCGTCCGCGCTCTGAACGACGTTCTGGACGAAGGGCTTCCGCTTCATCCGCTCCAGGAGCAGAGGGAGTCCGTCAGAGACTGGAGGCAGATCGGGCTGGGGATAATGGGCCTCGCGGATATGCTGATCAGGCTCGGATACAGGTACGGATCTTCGGAGTCCATCGATTTCTGCGGCAAGCTCGGAAAGATAATGGCCGACACGGCGATGAACGAGTCCGCGGTGATGGCCAAGGAATCCGGAATGTTCCCCAGATGCGTTCCGGAGCAGATCCTCGAATCCGCGTATTTCAAAGAAAACGCATCGGAGGAGACGCGCGCGCTTGTTTCCGAATACGGTCTCAGGAATTCCCAGCTTCTTACCATAGCCCCCACCGGAACCCTGTCCACCATGCTCGGGATCTCCGGAGGAATAGAGCCTATCTTCGCCATCTCCTACGAAAGGAGAACGACCTCCCTGTCGGATCACGACGAATATTACAAAGTTTACACCCCTGTTGTTCAGGAATACATGAACAAGCATCCCGGCATCAAGGACGAGGAGCTTCCGGACATCTTCGTAACGGCCCAGAATCTGGATTACAAGGAGAGGATCCTGATGCAGGCGACTTGGCAGAACCACATAGACGCTTCTATCAGCTCCACCGTGAATCTTCCGTACGAATTCCCCGAGGAGAACGTTTACGACATCTACATGCTGGCATGGGAGTCCGGATGCAAAGGCGTCACGGTATTCCGCGACGGATGCAAGAGACTCGGAATTCTCTCCACCAAGAGCAGCGAGAAGGAGGAGCCGGCTCCGGAGGAGGCCCCCAGAAAGGTCGTCATGCGCCCGGTTCTGGACAACGTCGTCGGCAAGAAGCGCAAACTGATGACCGGATGCGGAAGCCTTCACTGCACCGCGTTCTTCGATCCCGACACCGGAGAACTTGTAGAGGCATACCTGAACAAGGGATCCACCGGAGGCTGCAACAATTTCATGGTGGGTCTGTCCAGAATGATCTCCCTGGCCGCGAGATCCGGATGCGGGATCGACGCGATCATCGATCAGCTGAAATCCTGCGGATCCTGTCCGTCCTACGTCGTCCGCACCCACACCAAGAAGGATACCAGCATCGGATCCTGCTGTCCGATGGCGGTCGGATGGGCCCTCAGAGAGATGTACGACGAGATGCAGAGCCAGCTGAAGGGAATTCCCGAGGCCAAGGGGCCGGAGATGACCAGGGAGATAAAGAATCCCTGTCCGAAATGCGGCGCCGAACTGGAATTCCAAGGCGGATGCAACACCTGCAAGTCGTGCGGCTGGTCCAAGTGCGACTGAAACTTTACCGGTCCGGCAGCATCGGAATCTGCCGGATCCGTTCTTCAAATAACGGGTTAAGACCCATTGAAGAATAACCGCCGCTCCCGCTCCGGACAGGATCCCGGTTATGAATCTCGTTTCCGGCATATCTCCGGCGAACTGCTCCGCAGCCCATTCGATTACCGTAGCCGATGCCAGAATAACTCCTAAAAGAAGCAGCTTCGTATCGTCTTTCCATTCGTTTTTCGTTGCGGAATACAGAACTCCCGCGGTAAATCCGGAGAGAATCCCGAAATCTCTTATGCACACCGGCATCTGGGAGCCGTTCAGGATTATGCTCCTGTCATACTCCTGGTGGCAGAAGATATCCCCGATCAGATACGGAAACTCCGTGATTTTCCAGCTGTGATCGATGTATGCGGGGCTTCCGCCGAGGCCGGCATAAGTTCCGTACGGCGACAGAAACGGAGCGGATATGAATAATACC
>JAEEGL015182310.1_pt1 | contig 13230 bp, 29 predicted proteins | sample 9134231 | NCBI WGS metagenome assembly JAEEGL01 (sample SAMN16246548, study PRJNA631951) | gut metagenome | biome: gut microbiome; feature: rumen; material: fiber-attached | host: Bos | place: Iran: Karaj | collected 2018-10
CATGCCTCCTTTGAAACAGATATAGTGACTATGGGAAGATAGTCAGGTTATTAGGTTCAAGGTTGGCTGCCGCCGAGGGATTTCTGTTGAACAAAGGCGCCCCAGGAGGTATTCATGAGCGAAACGAATACGGAACTCATCCCAACCACCAACAGCCCTCCCACTTTAGATGAGGGCTGTCTTCATAACTATCAGCAATACTGTGTGGGGTTTTTGGAAGAACATCCCCAGTGCGCTCTGTTTCTGGACTGCGGCCTGGGCAAGACGATCATCACACTGACGGCCATTCAGCATCTCATGTATGACAGTTTCGATGTGAACCGTGTGCTGATCATCGCCCCGCTGCGTGTAGCCCGTGACACCTGGATTGCTGAGCTGTCCAAGTGGGCGCACCTCAAGAGTCTCACTATGCAGCGAGTCATCGGCAGCGAAAAGGATCGCGTCCGTGCGCTGGGTGAACGTGCCGATGTGTACGTCATCAACCGGGAAAACACCGAGTGGCTGGTCAAGCATTACTCAGGACGCAAGCTGCCCTTTGATATGCTGGTGCTGGATGAGCTCTCCTCCTTCAAGAACTACCGCTCCAAACGATTTATAGCGTTGAAAAAGGTCATAGGTCAGTTCAACCGTGTGGTCGGTCTGACTGGAACACCTGCTCCCAACTCTCTGGAAGAGCTGTGGCCGCAGGTTTTTTTATTGGACCGAGGCATACGGCTGGGACGCACCATGCGTACCTTTATCGATCTGTACTTCACCACCCCCAACAGCTGGCTCCCATACAAGCATGAACTCAAGGAAGGCGCTGAGGACATCATTTACCAGAAACTCTCTGATATCTGCGTTTCAATGAAGGCCACCGACCATCTGAACATGCCAGAACGAGTGGACAATGTGGTGGAAGTGACGCTCTCCTCCAGAGAAATGAAGCTATACAAGCAGATGGAGCGTGATATGCTCTTGCCATATGCGGATGGAGACATTCTGGCTCTCAACGCCGCTACCCTGGCGGGCAAGCTCCTCCAGCTGGCCAACGGCGCCTGCTACGATGAATTTCACAATGTGAAAAACATCCATGATAAGAAGCTGGACGCGTTGGAGGACTTGATCGAAGCAGCCAACGGTAAGCCCGTGCTTATCATGTACGGTTACCAGCACGATCTCACTCGCATCCAGGAACGATTTGGCGTCTGCAGTCCTGATCACCCCAATGGTGTGCGTAAGCTGGTCAGCGAACAGGACATGGCTGACTGGTGCGCCGGGAAAATCCAGATCGCAGCAACACAGCCCGCCTCCACCGGCCATGGTCTGAACCTCCAGTCTGGCGGAAGTACTATCATCTGGTTCGGACTAACATGGTCGTTGGAGTTATACGAACAAGCCAACGCCCGCCTATGGCGGCAGGGTCAGAAAAACACAGTAGTCATTCATCACCTGGTCGTGAAGGGAACAATGGATGAACAGGTTATGCGTGCTCTCCATGACAAAGCTGCGGGCCAGGAAGCGCTGATGGCTGCTGTGAAGGCCCGGATTGAGGGGGTGACATGATGCTTGAGCGAGATATTGTGACCACTATCAAGCGTTATCTGGTTTCGCTTGGTGCGGACATATTTTTTTGGAAAGAGCACGGTGGTCCTTATGGAACCTCCGGCATTCCTGATATCATCTGCTGCTACAAGGGTCGATTCATTGGGATGGAATGTAAGCTGCCCAATGGCCAGCTAACTGAACTGCAAAAGCGAGCGATTTCCATGATAAACCGTGCGGGAGGCATTGCCCGACGCGTGGAAAGCGTTGCTGACGCACAGGCCATTATCCAGCAGATAGAAAAAGAACTGGCTTCTCAGCCTGGAAACTACGAAAGTGAGATATAACCCATGAAAAAGCAGGTGTATGAACAGAAGGTCGGTCCTGAACTGTGTATGGACATTAAAATGCAGCAGCATTGTGATAGACTGTTGGTTTTCGGTAAGCCCACCGCTGGCGTATCAGTGGAAATCGCCTATGGTATGAGGTACGTCATTCCGATTCATTGTTTGGATGCAGAAGGCAGGTTGGGCCATCATGAATGAGAAATGCTTCGGGCTGAGGAAGAATCGGGAATGTACAATCCTGGATGGCGGCGTATGCCACGGCAATTATGATACATGCCCATTTTACAAGCCAAAATGGAAGTACGAAAAAGACCGGAAGCATGCCTTTCGGCATATTGCTGAAAAGCCCCCAGAAGAACAGCGTATTATCTCTGAAAAATACTATCAGGGCCAAATGCCCTGGGCTAAGGAGGTTTTATGACCGCAAAGGAATATCTTTGTCAGGCTTATTGGCTTGACCGCCGCATCGACAGCAAGTTGGAGCAGCTTTCAGCCCTGCGGGATACGACTACCAAAGCCAATGCTGTCATGAGTGACGTGGTTGTAACCCGATCCAGAAATATGCAGAGCCTCCAGGATACAATAGCGAAGATCGTAGACATGGAGAATGAATTGGACAAGGATATCGATATGCTTGTGGATTTAAAAAGGGATATGATGAGCCTCATTAAGGAGGTCAAGAATCCTGAGTACCAAACCTTGCTGGAACTGCGCTACTTGTGTTTCAAATCCTGGGATTATATTGCGGAGGTCATGGGATACAGCATTAATAATGTATTTAAGATACATGCCAAGGCCTTAAGAAATATCAGGCTTCCTGAAACTTTACAGTAGATTACATTGAATTACAGTAAGCACATGTGATATAGTGTATCCTGTCAAAAGTGAACAGTGCAGGGAACGGTTGTAAGATGCCGTTCCCATTATCATGCAAAAAAGCAGCCGCGAAAGCGACTGCCGTTTTTGTAGGTCACGCCATAGCGAGCTGGATCTTGTCCAATTCCTCAGCGAGAGCAACTTTCTCGTTCCGCAAGTCGATGTCATCCTGCAGGCTCAGAAAGTATCGCTCTGATACTCCAAAGTACTTGCTCAGACGCAGCGATGTATCTGCCGTAATACGGCGGCGTCCGTGCAGGATATCCTGAACGCGGGAAGTAGGGACAAAGATGTCTTTGGCCAGCTTATAGGCGCTGATCCCCAGTGGGTCCATGAATTCTTCCTTGAGGATTTCACCTACAGTCGGAGTGGGAATCATATCAGGCATGCTTAACACCACCTTTCAATGGTAATCGACGATCTCAACGTCATACAGGTCGTTGTCCTTTACTGTGAAACAGATTCGATACTTGTCGTTGATGCGAATGCTGTGCTGCCCCTCCCTGTCTCCGTGCAGCTGTTCGAGGTGATTTGAAGGTGGAACCCGCAAATCGTTGATGTTTGCCGCATCGTCCATCATGATCAGCTTTCTCAGCGCAATCCTTTGTATGTCTCCTGGAAGTTTACGCGAAAATTGCTGATGATATACCTTCTCCGTTTCACGATCAGCAAATGTCTTTATCACAATTCTATTATACCCGCTTTCCGTGTACATGTCAAGCAGTTTCATTGAGAAGGAGAACATCATGTTTGAAAAAGTCAATCCCGCTCACCCTGACAAAATCGCCGACCGCATCGCTGGAGCTATTGTTGATCTTGCCTATGTCCAGGAAAAGAATCCACGCATCGCTGTGGAGGTTCTTATCGGCCATAAGGTCTGCAACATCATCGCGGAGACCTCCGTGGAGATTCCTGAGCCTCTGGTCATCAAGGCTGTCCACCGTATTGCCGGCGACGTCCACGTCGTATTCCGCCAGGTTCCCCAGGACAGCATGCTTGCGAAAAACCAGTCGCATGGCATGCGCTGCGGAGACAACGGGATCTTTAAGGGCATGCCCGTGACGCTGGAGCAAAAGCAGCTCTGCCGGGTAGCCCGCAGGATTTATGACCGTTTCCGTACTGATGGTAAATACATCCTGGACGATGGCCGGTTGATCATCTGCCAGAGCAACGCCCGGACGGAAGATCTCCAGCGGGTTTATCCCTGCGCCGAGATCAATCCCCTGGGCGATTGGAAAGGCGGCACCAACGTGGACACTGGCGCCACCAACCGGAAGCTCGGCAGCGACATGGGCGATTCCGTCACTGGCGGCGGGCTGCATGGCAAGGATCTGTCCAAAGCGGACGTGACCGTGAACATCTACGCCTGGCTCAAAGCCCAGGCCACTGATAAGCCTGTGGAAATCTCCTGTGCCATTGGTGACCGCACCGTGGATGGTATTCCGTTCGGCGCGCTGGTTGCCCTGGCCCGAAATTACATTCAGGAGGTCGGCGGATTTGAGAAGTTCGCTGAATGGGGCCTCATCCGATAAAAAATAAATCTTCATTTCCTCCCATAACGGCGTTGACTTTCATGCCTTTCAGAGTGATATATGTCACTACCCTAACGGAAGGAGGTCACCCCCATGGCAAAAGCTATGCTGCACTCGCTGGATCGAGACGGCACCCACCAGGCGAATCTGGTCGAGGTGGAAATTCTGGAGGAGGTCGGGAACAACGATTACATCGTGCTGACACCCGACGGCATCAAGTGCCACGCCCTCTTTAATCCCTTCACCTGCTACTACTTCGCCGATGATTTGTACCGCATCGTAAATGACTGAATTCAAAAGGAGGAAATGAAGATGACCATGAACCCCAACACGACGATTGACCGCAAGGCACTGGCCAAGGAGTTGGCCCAAGAGACCGGGGCCGAGGTGAAGTACCTCGGTGTTCCCTCCTGCGCCTATCGAGTCGGTCCCTACACCATCAACAAGGATGCCAGTATTGCTGGCGACGATTTTGATGCTATCCGCGATTTCCTGATCCGGCACGACTACATTCACCAAGAACCGGCTGTTCCTGCCGAGGCATCGGAGGATGATGCCGAACCTTCCAGTGATTTCAACGAAAATGAAACCTCGGAGACCAACGTGTCGGTGTCGATTTCGGAACTGAACGCAGTCAGTCTGGTGAACCTCATCAAGCTGGTGTATGCAAAGCAGAAGCTGATCAACGCCATGACCCAGAGCGATTTCATTTTCATCGACGAAGAGATGATCGACCTGCTGAACGATGAAAAGCCCACCAGTATGGAGGTTGTTTCAGAGATGATCGCAAATGAAAGCAAGGTCGGCATGATCCGCGGCCTGGAGGTGAAAGAGGAACGGCTGACCTTCACCTTCCCCTTTGATGGAAATGAACCTACCCGTTGGGCCAGCTATGCAAAGCTGCTGCTCGCCTTCTTTGATCGCGCTAAGAAAGCTCAACACATCAATGCCAAACGCATCGAGCCCGCCGAGAACGAAATGAAATACTACTGCAACAGCCTGCTTAACCAGCTGGAGTTTGGCGGAGCGGATTTCAAAGCGGACCGCGCCGTATTTCTCAGCCACCTGACCGGCTATGCAGCCTTTAAGAGCAATGACAGGATGGAGGCTCACAAAGCCAAGTTCTCCAAGCTCCGCAAAGCCGCTCGCCTGGCCGCCGAGGAAAGTGCCGATGAGCAGGCCGAGTCCGATTTGAAAGCTGACAGCGAGGATAACATCGGGGAGGTGATGGCATGAACTTTCCTTCCCATGAACAGGTCCAGCGGATTCGAGAGCAGTACCCCCAAGGCACTCGTGTGGAGCTTATCCACACGAGTGATCCCTACAACCGAAGCCTCCATGCCGGTTCCCTTGGCACAGTAGCTTTTGTAGATGATGCCGGCACTGTATTTGTAAACTGGGACTGTGGCAGTGGTTTGGGCATGATAATCGGTGAAGATGAGATTCGGATCATTGGGAGAGCTGGTGATCCAAATGACTGATGCACAGAAGAATCGACTGCTGGATTTCAAAGCCAGGCAGGAGTCAGGCGAGCACCTTCCCTGCCTCCGATGCGGATGTGATTCCATGAAGCCCGCCCTCTTCACAAATGCCCTCAGCCGGGCCTTCGACATCATGATCTGCGATGAGTGTGGCACGGACGAGGCTGTGAGGGCCTTCACTGGGGAGCCAGTGCCCATAGAGGAATGGGCGTGCATGAAAGAAGAATAACAGTCTGCGGTTGAGCGGTTCCCATCACGGGGCCGCTTTTCTTTTGCCTTCTGGATTTCAAAGCTGTGCCGCACACGCAGCCCTGTGTCGGGCGGCACACGGATCTGCGAGAAACTGCCCAAGAAAAAAACAGCCCCAACACGTGGGCTGTGTGAGGCGTACACGGAAAAAGGCCGCCCGCAGGCGGCGCTGGATTTGAAAGCCTTAGCTGGCCTTGGGGTATGCGCACTCTGTTCCCTCATGTGCAGCGACCAGCTCTCGACAGTAATCGGATATGGTGGGCAGCGCTCCCATCACCCGCGCCTCGCCGTCCAGCTTGGCGATCAGGATGTGGTTGAGGTAATCGTAGTAGGGATCATCGAACCAGTCCAGAATGTCCATGCAGATTTGAAAGCTCAGGGTGTTGTCAGTCATGATGATGTCCTCCTCTTGGTCTGAAAGGCTGTCAGTCGTCCACATAGTCAACTGAATACCAAACGCAGGGTGATTCCATTTCGCGCTCCAGCAGCCAGCATTCGATTTCATACTGTTCTTCGCATTCTTTCTCGTAGTTTCCATTTGCGGTATAGGGAAAGCTCTTCTCGATTTCAGAGCCGTCAGCGTATCTTGCTCTTGCGATCCACATTGTGCTGCCTCCTCTCGATTTCAAAGCCGTTTCAAATGGCGTAGGTCGCCCGCTGGGGTTTGGCTTCCGCAACGTACTCCTTAAGCAGCGCAGTCAGGGGCTCCAGAACCTCCAGCCAATGCTTCAGCTCCAGCATGTCGGTACTGTCGAATTCATCCTTCCGCATCCGCAGTTTGATTTCAAAGTAGCCGGTGTCATTGCAGAAAGTCTGAACCGTGAAGGGCACTTGCAGCGCACAGCAGGTTCCGATTTCAAAGCGGATGTCCTGACCGCAGTTCCAGGTGCGGTCTACGATGGCAGTGTAGCCTGGGTAATGCTTGACGGCCTGCTCCATCTTCCTGGCCAGCTTGAGATTGGCTGGCGTGTTCTTAAATACCATGGGAATCCTCCTCTCGATTTGAAAGCCTTATGGCTCCCGCGATGCCCCGCAGGGCATTTCGGCCGGTGCCGGCGGCCATCGTCAAGCGGGGTTAGCCTTCCTCCAGCCGGACCAGTTCTCGGCTAACCGCTCGGATTTCTTCCCGAATGGTGGCCCGCTTGTACTGACCCCTGGTCTTTTGCAGCTCGGCTTTCAGATTTGAAAGCTCCTGCCTCAGCGCCTTGATACGTTCTTCTCTGCTCATGGTGTTCTCCTCAGTAAATCCAAATCACGTGCTGGTAGGTTTCGCCGTCCAGGTCAATGTTGATGATCCAGTCGCCTTGACTGTCCTCCGGCTCGATGTATTCGGCCAGCCAGATTTCAGAGCTGGTGATGGCGTGGTGGATGCCGCTGTGTCTGCCTGCTGCCCAAGCGGTGAGCAGCGCGGCGGCGATCAGAATGGTGGCGATGGCTTTCTTCATGGTGATGTCCTCTTCTCAATTACAAAGCTCATCCGCGTCCTGGGCGATGAACTCGGCTATGGTTTCATAGATTTCCTCGGCGTCAGCGTCGATGCCGTCCAGCAGAAGGTCTTGAGCCAAGGCTTCGGCTTCCTCAAGACTCCAGTTGGCTTTTTCATCTTCATCCATCTGCGGGTAGATGTTTCCCAGCAAATGGGCAGGCAGATCAAATCCATCTTCATCGATGATTTCTACCTCGATTTCAGAGCTGGTGGTTTGAACATCGGTTACCATGCCACCCTTGACCTTAATTGTGACTTTATCCATGAATTCATCCTCCTCTTGATTTGAAAGCTCATGGCTTCCACGATGCCCCTTGGGGCATTTCGGCTGGTGCCAGCAGCCATCATCAGGTGGATTTGATGCATTCAGTTTCGTCTTCTTTGATGAAGACAGTCTCGCCATCCCGAATCTCGACCGACCAGATTTCGTCGGCCAGGGCATGAAGAGCTGTTGCGATTCCGTTGAGCCTTGCTCTGGCGAGTTGTTTGTTCTGCCATGAGCGGTACTGATGGTTCAGGGTGTGCAGTGTCTCCTGCACTTCTTCCATCAGGCGCGGTTCCATGCTTGTTTCCTCGTTGAATTTCATATTCATGCCTCCTTCTCGATTTCAAAGCCTTTGCGCATGAAGTTCAAGCAGCTGGGAACGATTCGCTCGGTGTCATTTTCATTGGCGACGTAGTAAAAGCGCAACCCATCGAGGCGTTCCCGTGTCCAGATTTCACCGGTCAGAGCATACAGCGCAGTTAACACACCGTCCAGCTTTCCGCGTGTTCCCTGAACGTCACCGCAGTTCTGGGCAAGGTCGTCAATCAATTCCTGTACCACCTCGTACACACGAGGGTCCATGCTTGTGTTCTCATTAATTTTCATACTCATGTCTCCTTATCGATTTGAAAGCTGTCACCCAATGCTGAAGTTCTTTCCCTTCGCCTTGATTTCAAAGCTCCGCTTTCCGTTGGGGGTGATGACGCGTTCCATCTTCTCGATGTCCTCCAGATGGCAGGTTTTCATTCGAGGCTGTTTCCGCAGCCATTTGAGAGCAACCGTCTTGTACTTCTCGCCGAGCAACTCTCTGGAGTTGTATCCGTTCTCTGCGTCGGAGCGTGCCTCGCGCCTTTCCGCTTCCAGTTTGCGAATGCGGGTTCCTTCCTCCAGGGTGGTGTACCAGTCTCCTCCAAAGTAGGGGTCGCCAATGGTGGCCCACTCGATTTGAAAGCGTGGTTCAAGCCGATTGTTCCAGAGGTCGCCATCCCAGTTCTCGTAGACGCGAGTGTCGTCGGAAGCTTTGCCGAGCCTCAGAATGAGTGTATCGCCGATGTACTCGTTCTCATTGCGGCTGTAGCGGTGGCTCGTGGAAAGGAGCAGGCGCAGGATTTCAGAGCCGTTGCTGAAGTCGATGTGAGCAATCTCGCCCTGGTGTCCACGCATGGTGTCGGGGAAAATGGTGTAGCCTGCGGCCAGCAGTTCGGCGGCCTTCTGAGTGTAGAGTTTTCTGATTTCCTGCTTCTTCATGGTTAAGCCCTCCTCGATTTGAAAGCTGTGCGGGTTTCCCGCGACGCCCTGAGCGGGCGTTTCGGCCAGGCACCACCTGGCGCTCATCGGGCGGGTTCAGCACTTCGTGCCGACGCATTTCAGAGTTTCGGCGTCGAAGAAAGCCTTGTAAACATCCTCGCGGCCCACCCAGACCGTAATTTGGTTGTAGGTCGGGTCGTACTCCATCATGCAGCGCGTCCAGTTCTCTTTCCACTTTCTCGATGAGTTTCTCCATCTGCTTCTCAGGATTCATAATGATACCTCCTTCTCGATTTGAAAGCTGTCAGCGTTCCTGCTTCACCGTGACCTGGAAAACGCTGCCGTCCGCCATGTGAATGGTGAAGCCTTTATCGTAGGTCATGTACCCGCCCTCCTCGTAGGTGCAGGTGTGGGTGCAGCTATCCAGGCTGGTGTTTTCGAGAGCCTCGCCCGTCAGGAGGGCGCGCAGGCCGTCCACCACTTCTTCTTCGGTCAGTTCTTCGGTTCCCTCGTAGTCCTCGTCGTACATCGTTTCATCCTCCTCTTCGATTTCAGAGCTGTTGTCGGTCTCAATGCCGATGTAGCGGGCGTAATCGTAACCTTGGGTGTCAATAATCAGGGCGATTTCGGAGCTGGGGCAAGTGACTCGGATGCAGGGCGTTCCCTCTTCCGTTTCGGGCAGATTCTTCTCGGAAAACTGGTGGAAGCAGAACCGGTCCTCCAGAAAGCTCTCGGTCAGGCGCTCCCATTCTTGATTTGAAAGCTTAAGCTCCTCGGCCACGTAGTAGTCGGCTCCATTGGAGTCGAAGAGTCGCTTGCACTCCTCGATGCCGCTTTTCAGCTCGGCCAGGTTGCTGGGCTTGCGAACAAAGATGGTCTTGGGCATGATAATCCTCCTTCTTGATTTGAAAGCTTGCGGGTTTCCCGCGACGCCCTGGATGGGCGTTTCGGCTCGGTACCGCCGAGCCATCATCAGGCGGGCTGGATGTAGAACTGGGTGGTGCCCTTCGTCCAAGGATTCCTGGCGTCCTCGATTTCAAAGCGCTTCTTCATTGCTTCGGCCTGCTCCAGCGTCTGGGTGCCGCCCAGAATGCAGTCGTTGTCGTTGAGAACGTAGAAGCGAACGCCGATGCGCTTGCCGTAGGCAATGGCCTGGTTGAGGTTCATCATGGTCATATTCCTCCTTCTCGATTTGAAAGCTGTGCGGCCTGGGCCTTCTGAAAACGGCGGTACTCGATTTCAATCCTCTCAGTGGCCCGCTCTTCCAGCCGCGCCTCGTAGGCCCTGATTTCAGAGTTGTTCTTGGAGCCGTAGTAGCCGAGCGTCTCCTTCAGCCACCGGATGCGGGCAGGCGCGTCCCCGTCGTTGTAGTAGCGGTAATACCGGTGCATGTGGTCAAGGGTGGTCTGGTTGTACTTCCAGCCCGCAGCCTGCATTTCGTCGTACTTGGCCTGGGCAGCGCCTTCGCGGTTCCAGTAGGTACCCATGCGAAAATTCCTCCTTCTCGATTTGAAAGCTGTGCGGTTTTCCGCGACGCCCCTGGGCGTTTCGGCTGGGAACCACCCAGCCATCGTCAGGCGGATTCAAAAGCTTCTTCCAGAGCCTGGAACATCGGGTCGTCGGGGCCTTCAGCAATCCACTCGGCGGCGCATTGCACCAGCCAGTCCTCCAGTTCCGCGAAGGAGTCCCCAACCCAGCGGGGACAGCCCCAGGGATTGCCAGGGGTTCCGTCCCCGTGCTCTTCGAGATCACCGCTCTCGTCGGTCATGACCAGTCGGCCCTTGTGCTCGAAGAGGCAGCCGTAGCCGTCCAGGGCTTTGAAGGCCGCGCGGGCCATGGGGCGCATGTTGCGAGGGAGTTCGAGTGCGAAAGTGGTGGTTTTCATGTGGAGTCCTCCTTTCAGTTGAAAGCGCGGATGATGGCCGCGCAGGCGTCCTGGTCTTCCTCGAAGTGGGGCAGTTTGTCCCAGCCTCGGTCGTAGCTGCACACGCAGGTGTAACCGCGGGCTACCCAGAGCTTACTGATGCGGCCAGGACCTTCGTCAAAGTCAAGGCCGAACTGGCTGGGCTGGTCGAAGTGCTTCACCTCGAAGCGATAGTCCCCGTAGGTGCCAAAGGTCCAGTAGCCCTTGGTCTTGGTCACGTGAATATCGGTCATGCCAAAGTCCTCCTTTTTCAGGTCAGCGGTTCCAGAGTGCCGTTCTCATCGGTCAGGCAGATGCGGACGTACTCCTCAAAGTTCAGGTCTCGGTGGCCAGCCTCGTTGTCGGGGTCAGCGGCCTTTGCCGCAAGAAACTCCTCGTAGAGCTGTTCTTCGGTGACGACCTCGTTCTGTTCGATGTCGAGCCACTTCCTCATGGCTGGTTCCTCCTTTGGTCAGACTTTGCGGGCTTTCCGCGACGCTCGGCGCGTTTCGGCTGGGAGCCCTCCCAGCCCTCATCAGGCGGAGTTGTGGTCAAAGCGGGGGTGCTCGTGTCATGGGGGTTGTCCTCCTTTCCTTTTTCCCTTTGGGGCTTTCCGCTCGGCGCCAAGCGGAAAGGTTCGGTCGTTGGGGGGCACCCAGAGAGCCTTCTCGAGCAGACTGACTGGGGCGGGGAGCCTCGTTGCCCTTTTTGCGCTGGTTGCGCACGTTGGGTCGAGTAGTCGTTGGGGGAGCCCCTTGGGGGGCTTTGGGGGTCGGCTTTGGGGGCTTTGGGCTTTTGGCCTTTTTCCCTTTCGGCACGGCCAGTTTCGCTCTTTTCGGGGCGGAAGTCCAGGTCGTTTCGGCGACGAAACGGCGTTCTTTCGGCGAACTACCGGCGACCAAACGGCGACAGGTTCGTCGCCCTTTCGTCACAAAGTTCGTCGTTTCGTCGCCTTTTGCGGCCTGGGGCTTTTCCTTCCGCTTATACGCGCGTAGGGGCTGGGCGCCCCCACTTCGCCGCTTTGTCGCGCGAAAGTCCACTTCCCCGAAACTTCGCCGCTTCGCCGCGCGAAAGTCCCCGGCCGCCCCAACTTCACCGCTTCGCCGTGCGAAAGTCCGACCAAACCACTCGGCTTTCGCACTTCGCCCTGGTGAAGTTCGCCGCTTCGCCGTGTTAAAGTCCACCAGCCTGCCCGGTTTTTCGCTTCGCCGTGCTAAAGTCCACCAGTCCGCCCGGTTTTTCACTTCGCCGTGCTAAAGTCCACCAGTCCACCCGGTTTTTCACTTCACCACGGCGAACTTTCGCAGTTTGCTCTGGCGAAGTCCCAAGGGGGGTCTCAATCCCCAGGCTCCCCCTGGAGGAGACCGCGGCCCAGGTCCGCATAAATTTCCGACAAATTCTGGCCCCAGGGGTCAGAAGGCCAAAAACAAAGAAAGCCGCCCCGAAGGACGGCGGAAAGAGGTGCCCATGAATACCGCGCTTAACATGCAGCGAATTCCCATCGACCGGCTGAAACCGGCAAAATATAACCCCAGGAAAGACCTGAAACCCGGTGATCCAGCCTATGAAAAGATCAAACGAAGCCTGCACGATTTTGGTTATGTGGACCCCATCGTGTGGAACGAGGCTACTGGCAACATTGTGGGTGGCCATCAGCGCTATAAGGTGCTGAAAGCGGAAGGAGCCACTGAGGTGGATTGCGTCGTAGTCCACATTGAAAACCCGCAGGATGAGAAAGCCCTCAATATTGCGCTGAACAAGGCCACCGGCGACTGGGAGCCCACAGCACTGGCAGATCTGCTCATGGATCTCCAGCAATCCGGGTATGATCTGGGCGCCACGGGCTTTGACGCTGCTGAAGTGGATGACCTGTTCTCCCAGGTTCACGACAAGGATGTGAAGGATGATGATTTTGATGTTGACCCCGATGCTGTCACGCCCTACGTTCAGCCTGGGGATGTGTGGACCCTGGGCAGGCATCGGATGATGTGCGGCGACAGCACGGACCCTGACGCTGTGGACATTCTCATGGACGGCATCAAAGCTAACCTGGTCGTGACGGACCCACCGTACAACGTCGCCTATGAATCCGCGGATGGCAAATCCATCCAGAACGACAGTATGGCAGATGAGAAGTTCTTCGACTTCCTGCTTTCCGCCTTCCGCAATATGGCCTCCCACATGGCCGAGGGCGGCAGCGCCTACATCTTCCACGCCGACACCGAAGGGCTGAACTTCCGCCGGGCTTTCAAAGAGTCCGGCTTTCATATTTCCGGCGTGTGCATCTGGGTGAAGAACAGCCTGGTACTGGGACGCTCA
>JAEEGL015281992.1_pt1 | contig 13230 bp, 8 predicted proteins | sample 9134231 | NCBI WGS metagenome assembly JAEEGL01 (sample SAMN16246548, study PRJNA631951) | gut metagenome | biome: gut microbiome; feature: rumen; material: fiber-attached | host: Bos | place: Iran: Karaj | collected 2018-10
ACTGTTCCCGCCTCCACAAAGAAGACCTCGTTCTTATGAACCGGAATATGATTGAGATCTTTCTCAATTCTTTTCTCTCGAATTGCTTTCTCGACCTGCTCCCGGCTCATATCTTTCCGAAACCCGAAAACCAGTTCCGCATCTCGTTTTGCCGTCAGAATATACCACAATTCCGTCTTGCCGAGACTATGTTCATTTTTTAATGCGTATTCGTCATCCGGGTGTACCTGAACAGAAAGATTCTGTTTTGCATCAATGAGTTTAATCAGGATCGGAAGTTCCGCTTTTCCCCCGGTAAGGTACAATGGATGTGAACCTAAATAATCCACATGCCGGTTTAACAGTTTTCCCAGCGGCTCTCCTGTCTCTGCGACCAGACTCTGTCCGTCCGCGTGCGTACTGCACTCCCAGGTTTCCGCCAACGGAGAAAGCGGGATTGCTTTTCCGAAGTCGTCATTCAGTCTGCTGCCGCCCCAGAGATAATCCTTGGCCGCTGGTTCGAGAAGCAACGGTTTATTCATCGATCTCATATTTATGCTTGTCAGCAGCTGAAATATCCTTGCCCAACTGCACCTCAATCATCTGAAGTTTTGTCTCGGCGATTACAGTATGCCTGCAGCCCGCCGCCATTGTTATGACATCTCCGGCTCCTATCCGCTGCTCCATGCCATCCACAATCGTCCGTCCAGTTCCACTGATGACGGTCCAGACCTCATCACGGTGATCATGGCTGTGGTAATTCATCCGATGTCCCGGATTCAGCGTTACCTTGACGGTCATGCTGCTCTCCTCCACGTCCAACACGAGATAAGACCCCCAGCTTTTCTCTGCAAACATAACCTGCTGGTCAATAGCGTCCACATAGGGCTTGATATAGCTACTCTGTGCTTTATCTGCAACCAGGATGCCTTCCGGTGAAGCAGAGATCACCGCGTTTTTCATGCCCATAGCCAAGATAGGAATTCCGAGTTCATTGATTGCATGGACATTGGTGCAGGTCTCGTCCATCCGAACATCACCCACCACTGCTTCTTCCATGGCTTCACTCAGGGTATTCCAGGTACCAAGGTCCTTCCATTCTCCGCCAAAACGGAGAACTTCAATATCCGGCTCATGCTCCACTACCGCATAATCGAACGAAATTTTCGGCAATGATTCATAACGTTCAAACAGATCGATGTAATCCGTATATCCAAGCAGCGCTCTGGCCCTGTCAAGAATGTAGTGAAGCCTGCAGGCAAACACCCCACCATTCCATAGGCCACCGGCATCAATGTATTGTTGTGCAGTTGCAGCATCGGGCTTTTCCTTGAATTCCGATACTTTGGATCTTCTGTTCTGGTCAACCGGCATGATATAGCCGTATTTTTCAGAGGGATAGGTCGGATTGATTCCCATCAGGGACAGCTTTGCCGTCCCTTGTTGGGCAAGTATCCAAAGCTCCCGAAGTGCCTCGAAATAATCCTCATTCACATATGGGTCCACTGGGCAGATCACCACCGGTTCCTCTTCCTGGATACCCTTCACATCATGCAAATATGCCGCTGCAAGTGCAATTGCCGGAAAAGTGTCGCGCCGACAGGGCTCCACACTGATATCGATCTGCTCCCCCAGTTGGTTATGAAGAGCAGAAATCTGTGATTTGCTGGTGGCAATGGTTATCGTTGCATCCGGATCCACCGCTAAGATTTGCCGATAGACACGTTGAACCATAGATTCATAGGTTCCGTCCGGAGTCCTGAAAATTTTGATGAACTGTTTTGATCGGATGTCATTAGACAGCGGCCAGAGTCGTTTGCCGGAGCCTCCGCTGAGAAGAATGATATTCATGTTTATCTCTCCGCCCGCACTGGATTATGCAGGAAGTCCTCATAAGCCAGACGAATGCCATCCTCCAGTTCCGTTTTATACGTCCAGCCAAGCGCAGTTGCTTTGCTGACATCCAGGAGCTTTCTCGGTGTTCCGTTCGGCTTCGTGGTGTCCCAATCGATCTTTCCAGAATAGCCGACCACCTTGGCCACCAGCTCAGTCAGTTCTTTGATGGTCAGTTCTTTCCCGGTTCCAGCGTTTACTGTTTCATTCCCGCTATAATGGTTCAGAAGAAAGACACAGAGATTCGCCAGATCGTCCACATACAGGAACTCACGGAGAGGCGTTCCATCCCCCCAGCAGGTGACAGACTCTACACCGGATTCCTTTGCTTCATGGAAACGCCGGATCAAAGCAGGAAGCACATGGCTGTGCAACGGATGATAGTTGTCATTCGGGCCATAGAGATTGGTCGGCATGACCGATATAAAGTCTGTCCCGTACTGCCGGTTCAGAAATTCACAGTATTTCAACCCGCTGATCTTCGCCAGCGCATAAGCCTCATTGGTCTTTTCAAGTTCTCCGGTCAGCAGGCAGGATTCCTTCATAGGCTGAGGTGCAAGACGAGGGTAGATGCAACTTGATCCAAGAAACAACAGTTTCCTGCAACCATTCTTCCACGCGGCATGAATCACATTCATCTCCAGCATCATGTTGTCATACATGAAGTCCGCCAATGCATTCTGGTTCGCCACAATGCCTCCGACCTTGGCCGCCGCAAGAACAACATATTCCGGTTTTTCCCGGGCAAAGAAATCTTCCACCTGGTCCTGGCGCATCAAATCCAGTTCTTTGTGAGTCCTGGTCACAATGTTGGTATAGCCCTGCCGTTCCAGTTCTCTCTTGATTGCACTGCCGACCATACCCCTGTGTCCGGCGACATATATTTTTGCTTTTTTTTCCATCACAATATGGTACCGATCCTTTTCGTCACGCTATGGTATCTGCAATTATCTGATCTTTTCCCCTTGCTGGTATTGCCTTTCTCATATCATGTTCCACCATAAGCTGCACCAGTTCTTCAAAACTCGTCTTGGTCGGATTCCAGCCCAGTTCCTTTCTGGCCTTGGAGGGGTCACCTAAAAGATTTACCACATCGGTTGGGCGGTAAAAAGCGGGAGAAACTTCCACCAGCACCTTACCCGTAGCCTGATCGATTCCCTTCTCCTCCAGCCCCTCACCCTGCCAGGCCAGCTCAATGCCGGCATAATGGAACGCCAGTGAAGCGAACTCCCGAACACTATGCTGAACACCAGTGGCAATCACATAGTCCTCCGGCTTCTCATTCTGAAGGATGAGCCACATGCACTCAACATAGTCTTTGGCATAGCCCCAGTCGCGAAGAGATGATAGATTTCCCAGATAAAGTTTATCCTGAATTCCCTGAGCAATGCGTGCCGCTGCCAAAGTTATTTTTCGTGTAACGAAGGTCTCACCCCGCCGTTCTGATTCATGGTTGAACAGGATTCCGGAGCAACAAAACATATGGTACGCTTCCCGGTATTCTTTGATGATCCAATAGCCGTACAGCTTTGCCACCGCATAAGGTGAATAAGGGTGAAAGGGTGTTTTCTCATTCTGCGGAACCTCTTCCACTTTTCCGTACAGCTCACTGGTTGAAGCCTGATAAATTCGGCATGTATTTCCGAGGCCGCAGACTCGTACGGCTTCCAAAATCCGCAGTACGCCGATTGCATCCACATCGGCGGTAAACTCCGGAACATCAAAGCTAACCTTTACATGACTCTGCGCTGCCAGATTATAGATTTCATCCGGCCGCACCGCTGAGATAATCTTGACCAGACTCATTGAATCCGTCATATCCCCATAATGCAGATGAAAATACTCTTTTCCCTCCAGATGTGCAATTCTCTCCCTGAAATCTACCGAAGATCTGCGCATGAGCCCATGGACCTCATATCCTTTCTCAAGCAAAAACTCCGAGAGGTACGATCCGTCCTGTCCAGTCACACCGGTAATCAATGCTTTCTTCATCATCATACTCCAATCAATCGATACTGAATACTGTTACATTGCCCCGTCACGGTTAAGGACAGCAATAATGGTTTTCAACAGAATTCGCAGATCCAGTCCCAAATCCCAGTGTTCGATATATTCCGTATCAAGACGTACAACTTCCTCAAAATCCGTGATTTCACTACGCCCGCTGACTTGCCACATGCCTGTAATCCCCGGCTTGAAGGACAGTCTGGCACGGTGATGATACGTATACTTCTCCCATTCATCCACCGTTGGCGGCCTGGTTCCGACCAAGCTCATGTTTCCGATCAGGACATTCCAGAACTGCGGAAACTCATCCAGGGAATGCTCCCTCAACCATTCTCCGATTCCCGTTTTCCTTGTTCCGTCTGCTAGTATTTCATTCCCGATAATTCGCGGATCAAAGTCTAGCTTGAACATCATACCGTCTTCCACCCTGTTTTGGTCCAGAAATTCGTTTTTTCGTTCTTCTGCATCCAGATACATGGTGCGGATTTTGTAAATTTTAAAATGTTTTCCGTTCTGCCCGATCCGCTCCTGTTTAAAAAGCACAGGCCCCGGAGATTTTTTTTGAATCACCGGCCCGAAAATCAGCACAACCAGCAGCGCGAATATACTGCCGATAAGACCTCCGACCAAGTCTAACAAACGTTTCAGAAACAATTGCAGAGGGGACGCATAATTAGCTGCCATAGTGACCACATTGAATCCATTCACTTTTTCAACAAAGCTACGGCCCTTGTGTCCGCCGAGTGGCACTCGGATATGAATCGGTACCGCCATCTGGCGGCATGCATCCACCAATGCTGCCACTGTTCCCTGTTCCAGTTCAATCGCCGGCTCGTTCTCTGTCTCAGATTCCATCCCCTGCAGCACATCCAGACCCGCCACATCCGTATAGAGGAACACCTCGTCCACCCACTCCCGGCAGATATACTGAGCCGCGCCAGAGAGTTCTGCAACAATTGGCAGCTCGCAGATAGTCTCTCCCGTTGCATTCCGATCTGTAAGTACCACGCCGCTGAATTGTGCCTCATCTTCTGAGCTGCTGCGTGCCAGGACCAGTTCCACATCTCGCTCCGCACAGACCAGAATCATGCTGCGTTTTTCTTTCTGACCGCTGTAAAGCCGAACTGCGCGCTTCCAGAGGAGACGCGTGGAATAAGAGAGAATTAAATGGAACAGCGCCGTCAGAGACAGAATCACACGGCTGTAGGTTCCGGACCACTTCATCACAAAGAGAAGCAGAACTTCGACACCAAAAACGAGGAGTACCTGTTTGATTGTTTGACTGAACTCAATGAAATAGCCCCGATGCAGCACATGGTGCATCGTATTCAGAAGCAATGCAGCAAATACATCGATCAGGACCAGCAGAATCAAAATATTACGGTAAAGATTATCCGCAAACAGATTGAATGTTCTGTAGTATGCAAAATATGCCAGAAAAAGCGACATCACAAGGCAGACCACATCCAAAAGGATAAAGTCCAAGTGCTTGATCCAGTTTTCACTGCTGCGTTTATACATACCCCTGTTTTATACTCCTGCTGTTTTGGTATTCCACTCTAATCTAACACCGCATATGGCATGTGCGCATTATAACAGCCAGTCATGCAAAGCACTGGTGAATCAGTTCGATTACGCCATTTTGCTGCTCCTCTGTCATTTTGTTGTCACTGGGGAGGCAGAGTCCTCGATTGAATATATCTTCTCCCACATCCCGAAAACCGGTTTCTCTGATGTATGCGTTGCTTCTTGCACGTCCGTTCCCCGTTTGAGTAATAAAAGAGTTCATTCTGTAAATTGGCTGCAAATGCATCGGTTTCCAGATCGGTCTGCCTTCGGCGTTGTTCCGTGCCAGAACCTCCAGGATCTCTGTCGGGCAGCTCTTGCCAGGCTCACTGACATAAAGCGCGTCCTTATCACCTCGAACCTGACGGCACATGGCTTCCGGTCGGATCAGCATACAGCTGAGCCAGAAATTTGGAGTTGTGTCTTTCGCATCATATGGATTCATCTCCACTGGAAGATCGGCTAGTCCTTCCCGATATCTCTCATAGACCGCTTTTTTCTGCGCGATATGTTCTTCCAGATACGGAAGCTGTCCCCGGATAATCCCTGCGATGATATTGCTCATGCGGTAGTTATACCCCATTTCCTCGTGCTGATACCACGCCGCATCCTCTCTGCTTTGAGTTGACCACTTCCGTATCTTATTTGCATCCTCCAGGCTTTCACAGAGCAGAATTCCCCCCGCACTGCCGGTTATGATTTTATTACCGTTAAAGGACAGTACACCGATATCCCCGAAATTTCCGGTCTGGATTCCCCGATAGGTCGCGCCAAAGGATTCCGCAGCATCTTCTATGATCATCGCCCCATGTGCATCTGCGATCCCCCGAATCTCACTCACCTTCCCCGGTGTTCCGTAGAGATGCGCAATAACAACCAGCTTTACCTCGGGATAGAGCTTGAACGCCCGTTCCAAGGCTACAGGGTCCATATTCCAGGTATCATACTCTGTATCAACGAAGACAGCCTCTCCACCTTCATAGGCCACCGGATTCACCGTGGCATCAAAGGTCATGTCGCTGCAGAAAACCTTCTTCCCTTCCAGTACGCCGTGACCAACTTTCGGTTGACCGTAGAGTTTCTCCCCTGCCAGCCTTACAGCAAGGTGCAAGGCCGCTGTGCCGTTTGAGAGGCCCACTGCATACCGGCGCCCGATTTTTTCCGTCACCAGGCGCTCCACTTCGTTGATATTCTCTCCGACAGTGCTGACCCAGTTGGTGCGGATGGCCTCCTCAACCCATTTCTGCTCTTCTCCGTGCATGGTCGGCGTGGAGAGCCAAACTTTTTTCTGAAACGGCTGTATTGCCACTGTGATGGTTCCTCCTTGTAATTGTTCCCTGACCCTGAACCAGTTATGCTGCTCCGGTTTCTTCTCCGGGCACAGAAATGATCGTGAAGTCCTCCGTAATGACGGATCTCGGATCGAACAGCTCGCCGGTGTCTTCGCGGATCCAAACGCTGCCTTTTTCCACACCCAGTTCTTCCGGTATCGGGATGTCTTCACATATTGTGCCGGACTGTGTACAGTAATACCGATAGTCCCAGATGCTTTTGGCTGTCACGGTTTTATACTCTACACCGTCGATCCAAGCGGAGTCGAGAAACGCGATTCTCTCTTCCATAAAATCATGGAAATGCCGGACCGCTTCTGTAGGATCAGTTAAATTCCATCGGGTCGCATTCATTTCCAGCGCGCTCTGAAGGAATTCCGCTTTTTTTTGCAAATCTTCTTCTATCATCTGATGCAGTCTGGAGGACATTTCCTTACGGTACAGTTCTTCTACTCGCTCCCGAAATGTTTCTTTCTTCATCAGGGTTCCGTACCAAGGTGTATGTTCCCCCTCATTTTTCCACATTCTCTGCATCAGGAAGCACCGGGGATTCTGCTTTGCCATAAACCAGCTATCGGCACAGTTGTCATAGTCCCAACAGGGGCCGGCCATAATTCTTTTGTCCTCTCCCGGCCTCTGATTCCAGAAGAAGAACTGGCTGTGACATCCTCCGTCATAGTTTTCAAAGATCTCGTCGATCAGGTATCTTCTGGCCCAGGATTCCAGATCAATATATTGCAGAGCTTCTTCTCCTTTGGATTCATCCAGAAGTGTATCCTGAAACTCATAAACATAGTCCATCAACCGGTCACGGTCCTGTTCCGTACAGGATTCCGGCGATTTGATTCCGACCGCAGTCCCCCAGTCCAGCACAAACGGCAGCAGCATCCGTTCCGAGCGTCCAAGCGCATCCACCTCAAAAAGGATGATATTCTCCGGGTCGGCCTCCACTCTATTTGCTGCAATCTCGATCTTTTCTGTCAGCAGATACAGGCCAACGTATGATCCGTTCAGGAAAACATCGGTATGTTCGCAATTCGGAGCAAATCCGCTGTAACTTTCCATCTCTCGAGCAAAGTCATAGACAAGCTTGTTTCTGAGATGGGACTCATCAATTACGTCGGCAAGCAGAACCCACTTTTTCCCGCTTCCCATTCCGAGCAGGTCCGCCGGATGATTCAGTTTCAGATTGTATGATTTTTTGTCAAAAAACCATGTTCCGCTTCCACGGCCACTGATTTCGTCCAGATCGTCCTGATAAACAATCGTTCCCTCTGCGTCAACCAAGCAAAGCTGTGCATACTCCCAAACATTTCTCTGCGTATGGATGGTTTCTTCCGTACCGCTCACCGTATGGATAAACATCGTCGGCAAGTTCCCGGATCGGACAAAGCGAAGCTTTGCCGGGTTTTGATCTTGAATGACCATCTCATAGTCTGTATTCAGGGCAAAACTTCCGCAATCCATCCCATCGGAAAGTGTCACATCCCCGATAGTAGCATGGATGCCGTTTCCAAGGATAACACTTACGTCTTTCAGTTCTGCATACGACGGCAGGAAAACATACGCATGTTCGGCATCTTCTGGCCACCAGGAGATTTCTTCCTCCCTGTCACCTGCTGGGACACGAAACGCGACATCAGTCTGCTGTCCCTGTTTCATTGGCTCCATTCGTTTCTCCACGGTAAGGCATACTGCAGTTGTCAGGATCAGCAGCAGAGTCATGATCATGCATGGCAAATATTTCTTCAAACCAATTTCCTCATCTGCAAGCAATTCTGCTCCTGCTGTCAGCGGTCTGTTTCTTACATCATAACCAGCTTTTTGAGAATGGGAATCCGATTCATCAGCAGTGTCACAAGATAGCTGGCCGCCAATACAACAAGACAGGTTGCAAGTCTCTCTCCGAATGAGAACACCTCAAAATGCTTGTCGATGATCCAGATAAAAATCTTATGGATCACAAAAATCCCAAAGGTTTTTTTCCCGATCCCCATCAGGAGCTTTGAAAGCGGTTTCCCGCTTGCCTGATAGGGCAATGCCAGCGCAAACATGCTGACGATAAACGCTGCGGTAAACACCGATTCATAATTAAAGGATGGATCATACATGCTTCCCTGCCTTGCACTCATATAATAGGCAAACGCATAGGAAACGGCCCATGCCCCCAGCCCTGTGAGGATCATTAGCTTCCTTTTTTCTAGGAAACGGTCGAGATCATGGCCGATCATTCCTCCCAGACAGAAATAGAACAGGAACCATCCTCCGGTCTCCGTGCGGAAACGCTTGCACAGTCCGATGAACTGTTCTAAAACCTCGGTATCCGTATCAAAGCGGATCGCATTCCTGATCAGCTCCAGGCAGCTCACTCCGCCAACTAGAATGCTAATTGCAACAAAGAAGAATCGGAAACTCTGAAAATCTTCCTGATATGCCCTCCAGAGCAGGGGGTAAATCAGATAGACACTGATCAGTCCTTCCATAAACCAGAGGACACCCGCGTAGTTTCCGGTTCCGTCACCGGTTTCAAACACATAGATCAGGAACTGCTTCAGCGTCAATCCCTCTCCGGCGATGACTCTTGCCAAGATGACCAGGATCGAGGCCCAGATAAAAAACAACAGGACCATGGTCAGGGTCTTTCGGATATGTGCTTTCAGGTCGAAGTTTCGCTTTTTCAGCATCAGGAAGCCATTGATTGCCACAAAATACGGCACCGGCTGCATGATGATGCGAAGGGCGAACTGAACCTTACGGAAGAGACTTCCTTCCACACCGTTCATATAAAAATGCAGCAGTGGTACGTGGAGGGCAATCACCATCAGGATTGAGATGCATTTTAGCAAATCAATGCCATCATAGCGTTTTTTCGTCACTGTATTTTCCTCAGTTCCTCTTATTTTTTAACATGAATTCCCGACAGAATCGCCCACGGCAGATAGGCAAGGAGCGGATACTGATACCTGCAGTAATACCCGTTGCATGGAGATGCAAAGCAGATCAGCATCACAACAAACAGCGGTATAGCCAGCATCAGATGTTCCTTCTTTCCGGAATATATCAGCCAGAATGCCCAGATCAGCAGGAACCATGTCGTCATGCCGGGCATATTGAGCAATCGGAAGGGGTATGTTTCAAAAACCCGTTCCCTGACTGTCTCCAGTCCGTGTCGAAAACTGCCAAAAGTCTCCGGATAACGGAAATCCGACCCGATCTTCTCATTCACGCGGGCAAAACATGTTTCACTCCAGTCATAGGAACACTGCATGAATACGCATCCCGGATAGACATACTCAAAATAGTTATTGATAAACGCATTGAGATAGGTTGCGGGGTATTTCATCCCCATCTCTGCCCAGAGATGTAGGTATCGGTTCAGAGTCTCCCGATCGACCTGTTCCGGGAAGCGGAACTTGATATAATCCACCAGAGACGGATCATAGGTCTCGCCCATTTCTTCAATCGAGTCAAAGAAGAACAGATCCAGAATCTCACTTTTTTCTTCTTCTGTCAGACTGTCTCCCAGATATTTCGCACACCGGGCCGTCTGCTGCAGCGGAATACTGAGCATTTCTTTAACGCTGCCTTTTTGAATCCCCGCCGCCGGATAAATCACCTGATTGAAGGCAAGATGAAGCCCAAGCACGGCAATCAGAATGATCGGCATTCCTTTTCTCAGTTTCCGGCTGAAGAGCAGATAAACCGCAAAGGAAAGAACCAGAACATAAAAACCGTCTTTTCGAAAGGTCAGGATACCCACAGCGGATAACAGCAACTGGAATGTGTTCCTTCTCGTCCAGCCTCCCAGTTGAAGGCAGAAAACTGCAACTCCGAAGAGAAGCAGGCACGCGGCATACCAGACATCCTTGGTAATTACAAACATGCAGTTCGAGATACGCGGACTGACTACGTAATACACTTCCAGCGCCAAGGCCCACTTCCAGGAGCAGTTTGCTCTTCTGATCAGGGTCTGTATGCCGTAGGCCATCACGATCATGAAGAACAGCGTCTGCATTATGGCGAACAGAAACGCCCCGGCATTCCATGAATGCAGGAGTTCTTTTCCTGCCGTGAGAGTACCGCAGAGGAAAAGCGTATAGGGCACCGGATGATGTGTTGTGAGGGGGGATACACCAAATCCCTGCGGAATGATAGTCTGGCAGTCTCCCATAAACAGAGCCGGATAGGAGGCAATCATATAAGGGAGATATCCAAACAGTAGAGTAAAGAGGGACGTTTGAAACGGATGCTTCGTTAGAAGTCCGGCGTAGCCGCGCTTCTCTCCGATCACGTTTTCTTCCGTGCGATTACTGCGTTCCTTAAGCCCGCAAAAGAGTCCACTCAATGCCATGTGGAAGATCAGGACATACCCGCAAAAGGCTCCTCCTGCCTTCAGCATATCGATTCTCGAGGCATAGAGACGCTCCGGTGTGGAATCCATTGCAAAGCAGAATCCGATTACCGAGAACCCGGCAAAAAGCACCGCCGGAATCAGGCAGCAGATGGTTCTGCGCCGGTCTCTGTCTAAGATTGTTTTTCCGAAGCACCAGGCACACACAGCGGCCGCAAGAGTCATGCCTCCAATTGTGGCAGCTGTACTGTTATCTTTGAATATTGAAACAGCCAGTGACGCTCCGAAACCCAGCAGTCCTCCGAGGATATATTTGGCAGGGAGGCGGTTTATGGGTAGTTTGTTTTGATTGCTCATCTCATCAACTCATCAGGTAACGCAAAATAAAGCTCATCAGTCGTCAGAATCACTGCTTCTGATACTCTCTGTTTTCACAGGTATGATTTTCCATTCCTGTGTTGAATTATCATCTCCCACCGGACGAAGTACCGGCAGTCCGTTTTCCAGCGTCAGCGCTCCTGTCTCAGAGACCAGTAATGTACTATTGCCCTGTTCTACAATCTCAAACCGGCATTCATTCTCAGCTTCTGGCTCAACCGTAATCAGGCTCCCGTTCAGAGTACATCCCAAGGCCAGATTGTTCTCTTTACAGAGCAGGACGATCTTTCCGTCATCTTTGGTATAGACCACCCAGGTCTGCGGCACTTCACCAACAGAAACCTGTTCATCACTCATTGAGAGGGCTGTTCTGGATTCTCCCGCTTTTTCGATCACGACACACTGCGGATTCAGATCATAGAAATAGATCGTGGCTCCCGTGCTGGGATAATGCGCCCCAAGAAAGTGCAGCGTATAGGGAATATTTTCATATGCAAAGTGCTTTCGGTTGTAGCTTCCCGCTCCTTCGACCCGATAGATTTCCTCAAAAGACGCGGGGATGGCACGGTAGATTTCGGCCTCCTCAGGATACTGCTCACTCTCATCGAGAAAACGTCCGCTGTACGCCCCGCTGGTAACGAAATATTGCTTTGTCGCATACGGTTCGTTTACGTAAGCTTTCCCGTCTGCCATATGAAAAGCATAATACCGGTATCCCGCCGCACCATTCGGCGATAGCGGCGTATACCCTTCAAACAGGGAGTTTGCCGTATTCACCCCATGCTCCAGGCAGTAGCGAAGCGATACACTGCGCGTATCTTTTGCCAGTTTGTTTTTTGTCAGGCTAACAGCAGAGAGAAGCAGATTCAATCCAAGTATTCCGATGAAGATCAGCCAGGCAGATGAGCCAAGTTTCTTCATACCTCCTGACAGGTCTGCACTCCGAACCCAGCCTACCATTGCAGCCAGCCCGATCGCTGTCAGCAGATCATAAAACACATAAACCGGAATTCCCCACTGAATCCAGTGCAGAGAAAGCACACTGATACACACCAGATAAACCGGCGCGATCAGCAGCACTGCCGTCCGGCTTGAGTGATTCCGCAATACCCAGATCAATCCGGCAACTGCTCCCATCAGAGAGAGAGGCTCCAGATCCACAATCATTGCGTTCAGATAGAATCGGATATTTCCTAACCAGCCCAGGCCATCTGCTCCGAGATGATTCGGTCTCGCTTCAAACACCAGGGTATCATAAACCGACCGGAAATCCGTAAACAGGTTCGGCGCGATCATGAAAACCGTTGCAAGAAGGAGAGCAATGCTCAGGAGCCCATACGGTATGATCTTTCCATATGTTCTTTCCCGGGTGCATTGGAAGATCACCATCGCCGCAATCACCAGGCAAAGAATTGCTGCGGGATACTTGATGCTGATCCCGATCCCCGTGACAGCGACTGACAGCCACAGCCAGGCGGCCTTTCCGCTCTCCAGATAGAACTGTGCCAGAAGCACAAACAGCAGGACAAAGAAGGTAAGCACAATATCTGGTGTTGCATAGGCAGAGTGTTCCACCAGAATCGGAGAAAATGCAAATAGAAATGCGGTAATCAGCTGTGTAAGGGGCCGATTCTCCTCCTTCACCGTTCTGCCGGCCAGAAGCGCTGCCAGCGGAATCATGGCGGTTCCGAAAAGCGACGTAAAACCTCTTGCAATCACATAAAA
>JAEEGL016922105.1_pt1 | contig 13230 bp, 15 predicted proteins | sample 9134231 | NCBI WGS metagenome assembly JAEEGL01 (sample SAMN16246548, study PRJNA631951) | gut metagenome | biome: gut microbiome; feature: rumen; material: fiber-attached | host: Bos | place: Iran: Karaj | collected 2018-10
AGGTAAAACTACTACTATTGGAAAACTTGCAAATTTCTTAAGAAAGAAGCATGCTAAAAAACCATTATTAGTTGCATGTGATGTGTATCGTCCTGCTGCAATAGACCAATTAATTACTTTAGGTAAACAATTAAATATAGAAGTATATGAAGAAGGTAAAAAAGATCCCGTTAGTATTGCCAAGAATGCAATAAAGTATGCTAAAGAAAATAAATATGAGTATGTTTTAATAGATACTGCAGGACGATTACATATAGATGAAGAATTAATGAAAGAGTTACAAAATATTTCTAACGAAGTAAAACCTCAAGAAACACTTTTAGTAATAGATTCTATGATGGGACAAGACGCTATTAACGTAATTACTGGATTTAATGATCAATTAAATCTTACAGGTGTTATCTTAACTAAGTTAGATGGAGATACTAGAGGTGGAGTAGCACTATCAGTTAGACACTTAACTAATGTACCAATTAAATTTATTGGTGTTTCAGAAAAGTTAGATGGATTAGATTCATTTGATCCTGAAAGAATGGCTGGAAGGATTTTAGGAATGGGAGATATTATATCTCTTGTTGAAAAGGCTACTGAAAGTATAGATGAAAAAGAAGCAGAGAAAACTGCTAAGAGAATGCAAGAAGGTAAGTTTGATTTAGAAGACTTCTTATCTACTATGAAACAAATGAAAAAACTAGGACCACTTGAAAACTTATTAAAATTGGTTCCGGGGGCTAGTAAGATGGGACTTAATAATATTCAAATAGATCCTAAACAAATAGCTCGTATAGAAGCAATTGTTTTATCAATGACACCTAAAGAAAGAAGAAATCCAGATATTATTAAAGCAAGTCGTAAGACTAGAATAGCTAGTGGTTCTGGTACTTCAGTACAAGAAGTAAATAAATTATTAACTCAATTTGATGGGATGAAGAAGATGATGAAACAAATGAGTAATGGAAATATGAAATTGCCATTTTAAGAAGAGAAATCTTCTTTTTTTTGACTTTTATACTTATATATGTTATAATATGCAATCAGTTGAGGGGAGATATTATGACAGAAGAATTTGAATTAAAGATGAATGAAGCAATAAATAATGGTGTCATGAAGATACAAAAAAGAGATGATGAAATTAAGTATAGGGCAAATAAAAAATGGGCAGACTTATACATGGACTTAGTTATTGCTACAATAGAAGTATTTGACTATAAAGATGGTTATTTTAACACAAAACTAATTGACAGCGAGTTTATGAAAAAATTTGGTAAACCTGCGGACATAGGGGCATCAATTGATTGGGATGAAAATAAAGTCCATATAATGATTTACTATTGTTTCCCTAAGGTACCTGGACGTAAAGGAGACCCTGCTTTTAAATCTAATAAAAATTTTGATTTAGATATGATAAATGAAATATTAGAGGAAAATGGAATCTCTGTAGAAGAACATCACACCAATGACTATGATGTACTTAGTATAGAAGAGGATAGTGTTTATTTTGATGCTACTCCATTACTTGCTGCATGGGATAAAGTAAAAGAAGAAAAAGCAAAAGTAAAAGAAAAAAATAAAAAACAGTCTTAGACTGTTTTTTTTGTTTCCAAAAAGTAATTAACACATAGAATACTTTAGGAGGTATTTTAATGTATAATGAAGATTTTTTTCAAAATATAAATATGGAATCTAATATTAATGGTAATAATAATTTTGTTAATCAAGATATGGATGTAGATATTATGATGAATAATTCTCAACCTATGAATAATAATGGGGTACAAGAACGTGTTATTAATAGAACTTTTGTCCATGAAGTTCCTCATACTTGTCCAATTCATACACGTATTATTAATCACCATGTTTATAAACATACTTATAGGCCAGTATATACTTGTTCAGAAGAAAATGTATGTAGTAATGTAGAATGTGGTTCTTGCTGTAACTTTAGATAATTGTCAATAAGTTTGTAAATAATTTTGTCAAGTTGTGTCTATTTACTTGATATTTACAATAAGCCCTAGTATTCTAATAATAGGGAGTGTGATATTAATGATCTATCCTTCTATTGATAAACTTCTTAATGTTGTTGACTCTAAATATGAACTTGTTCATATTGCAGCAAGAAGAAGTAAACAAATTGCAAGAGACGGATTTTTACAAATGCCTGAATCTGAGTATACTTCTAAAAAGAATATAGGAAGGGCCCTTGAAGAAGTCTCTGAAGGCTTCATTGAGGTAAAGAAAAGAGGTTAATTGCCTCTTTTTTTATGTTATAATTTATATAGGTGGTGATAATTATGAAAGTTATTAAATATAAGAAAATGTCTAATAATAGATATAAAGTATTTTTGGATGATTCTCATGAATTATTACTATATGAAGATGTTATTTTAAAATATAATTTATTAATAAGAAAAGATATAGATGAAAAACTAATAATAGAGATGGATCAATATAATCAAGAAATTGATGTATACTATGTAGCATTAAACTCTATTAAGAATAGATTTAGAAGTACTTATGAATTAAAAAATATTCTTATAAAAAAAGAATATCCTATAGATTTAGTAGATAAAGTGATAGATAAACTTACTAAACAAGGTTATTTGAATGATAGAAGTTTTACTAAAAGCTTTATTAATAATCAAATGATCACTACTAATAATGGACCTTATAAAATAATTAGAGAATTAAATGAAAAAAAAGTAGCTGAAAGTATTATTTCTGAAGAAATAGAAGTGTTTAATTCTGAAGAACAAATACCTAGGATAAAGAAATTAATTGATAAAGGTATTAAAACTAATCATAATAAAGGTGGAGTAGTATTAAAACAAAAAATATATAATGATTTAAAGAATTATGGATATGATATATCTTTAATTAATAGTGTTATTAATGAATATGAGTTTTCTAATGATTTGAATATAGCTAAAAAAGAATATGAAAAACTATATCGTAAATATGAAAAAAAATATACTGGTGATGAATTAAAAAGAAAAATAAGAGAGAAGATGTATCAGAAAGGATTAAGCTATGAAGAAGACTAAAATATTTTTATTTATACTATTCATTACAATGGCGTTATTTATATCTTCTAGAGTTATTATAGAAGCAGATTATTTATGGCATATTAAGGCTGGAGAATATATGTTTAAAAATGGTATTCTTACTCATGATGTATTCTCATGGATAGCAAATGGAAAATATTGGATTTCTCATGAATGGTTATTTGAAATATTTATATATGTATTAAAACTTATATTTGGAAACTATCATATTTTAATATATCCATTTATTATGATATTATCTATATTTTTATTAATATATATACCTAATAAAGAAAAATTTTCTAAGAATATATTTTATACATTAATATTTTTATTATTCTTATTTTTAATGCTTTTAAGTTATGTACAAGTAAGACCTCATTTATTAGGATTTTTATTTCTTACAGTTACTTTTTATTTTTTATATGATTTTTATAAAAATGAGAAGTCTAAAAAGATTTATTTTTTACCATTAATTACGATTCTTTGGGCTAATGCTCATGGAGGAAGTAGTAATTTAAGTTATATTTTGTGTTTAATATTCTTATTTTGTGGATTATTTAAATTTAAATATAAAAAGATTGAGGCAGAAAGATTTACTATGAGACAACTATTTACTTATTTATTAATAAGTATATTATGTATGGCATCAATATGTATTAATATACATGGATTAAGAATGATTATATATCCATATATAAATATGGCAGATACCCCAATGCTTAATAATATTACTGAATGGATGGAGACATCTTTAAGTAATTATAGTCATTATATTTATTATTTTTATTTATTATTAGTTATTATGACTATGTTAATAAGTAATAAGAAAATTAAATTTATTGATTTTATATTATTGGGATTTGTTACTTTTTTAGGATTAAAAAGTGTACGCTTTTGGGTATATTCTCCTATAGTTATGAGTTTTATAATATTTGATTATGTAAAAGAAGTTAAAATATCAAAATTACCTTTAATAGTATTTTATGTAATAATTAGTTTTCTTATAGTTTTATCAGTAATAAATATTATAAGTATTAAATTTAATTATAGGGTTCATTTAAATAATAAATTAATTGAAGTAATAAAAAAAGAAAATCCAAAGAGATTATATAATATGTATGATTATGGTGGAGAATTAATATATAACGATATAAAAGTTTTTATTGATGGAAGAGCTGATTTATATTCAGGATATAACTTTTCAGATTATTTAAATATGACTAATGGGATGAATGATTATGTTAATTTAATAAAAGTATATAATTTTGATTATCTTTTGATAGACAAGAAATATCCAATATATACATATATTAAATATAATGATGATTATGAAAAAATATATGAGAATAAACAAATTATATTTTATAAAAAAATAGTTAACTAAATGTTAACTATTTTTTGAACTTTCTATTAATTTATTCATGAATTCATTATAAGCATTTTTTAAATCATCATCATTCCATTTAATTTTACTATCTTCTCTTATAGCTTTTAATGTTTGATAATATAATGAATTATCATCATTTAATTTTTGTGATTTAATTTTTTCTTTGATATCATCTTTAACGTCTTTTAATTCAGCTTTATCTTTTTCACCAGTCTTAAGTATTATATGATATCCATATTCAGTTTTTACTGGTTCTTTTGTATATTCATCTTTATTTAATTCTTTAACAGCATTTGAGAATTCTTCTACCATATCAGTTAAATTAAAATATCCTAAATCTCCACCATTATTAGCATTTGATTTATCATCTGAATATTTTTTAGCTAAAGTTTTAAACTTTTTACCACTATTTAATTCTTTTATTACTTTTTTTGCTTTTTTTAAGGCTTCTTCTTCACTTGTATTATCATCTACTTTTATAAGTATATGAGATGCTTTTATCTGACCAAAAACATTTTCTTCATAATATTTTTTTATTTCATCATCTTTTATATTATTTTTAATATAATCTTCTACAGCTTCATTTCGTTTATATTCTAATCTTAATTTTTCTCTTAATTCATCTTCATCTTCTGCGCCATAATATTGTTGGATTAAACTAATAAAACCTTTTTCATCATTACCGGCATATGTTTTAATCTGTTCTATTTGTTTATCAATGGCATCATTTTCAGCACTATCTGTTTTATATTTACTATCAAATAAACTATGATCAATCATATCTATTAGTTTAGATATATTATTTTTCTTTATTGTTTCATAGTATTCAGTAGCAGTAAATTTTTCACCTTTTACTGAAACAGCTACCTTACTTCCATTTTTAACTTCTATTTTCTTTCCACAACCTGTAGTAATTAAAGAAACTACTAATAATAAACTTACCCCTATAATTATTTTTCTTTTCATAACAATCCTCCTGTACATAATAAATCATAACAAATATTTTTGTTTCTTGCAATTATTATGAACATATTTTAAAAATTACCATAGAATACTTTGAAGACCATAGAGAAGGAGGAATATTCATGACTAATTGTGGATCAAATACAACTGGAGGAGCAATCGTACTTGTTTTATTCATACTTTTAATTATTATTCTAGGCGCACGTATATAGGAGGTGAATTAAATGGAAAAATCTAATTTTAATGGAGGATTAATAGTTATAGTACTTTATATATTATTAGCTATTCTATTTACTAATACACTAACTTATTAAAAATAAAAAATACCTTAAGGGTATTTTTATTTTAATCTATCAAATATTTCATCTAAATCAGATATCATATCTTTATTATAAGTAAATTCTACTAAATCATTTTCATATCTAGGTGTTAAGTGTATATGATAGTGTTTTATTTCTTGACCAAGTTCATTATTCTGAGAAATAGTTAATCCTTCACAATTTAGTTTTTCTTTTAATAATGGATATATTTTGTCTCTAATAATATTAATAGAATGAATTATTACTTCATTAGTAGTATCATTAATATTAACCATATGTTCTTTTGGTAGTACTAATAGATGACCATTAGTAGCCGGGTTAATATTCATAATAATTTTAATTAAATCATCTTCATAAATAGTCTTTGAAGGTAATTCTCCTTTTATAATTTTACAAAAAATACAATCTTCCATAAATCCTCCTAATTTAAATACTTATATGTAATTTTATTTTTTATTAATAAATCACTTTTATTATCATTAATTATATCATGAATTATTTCTTTATTTATATTATTAGTTATATTTTTTATTTCAATAGATTCTGTTATGTCACTTTTATTAGTAATTATAATTTTATAACTCTTGGGAGTTATATTATTTTCTTTATAATTATCAATAAATGAGTTAATTATATTTACTATATTATCCTCATTCCAATTATCTATTAATAATTCTTTCTTAATATTATAAAATTTTAATTCTAATAAATTATCTTCCTTTATTATTCTTTCTTTTACAGTATTTGTATATTTATCTAAAGTAGAAGTTATTTCTATATCACATGATGTGGCTGTTTTTTTCATTATTTCTTTTTTTAATTCTTTTTTTAAATAATTAAGTAAATTTTTACCTTCTATATAATCTTTTTTATATGTATCAGTCATTTTTCTAGCGTAGTAATTAATATAAAAATAGTGATGAGGATTTTTTTTAGATGTAACTTTCATAGTATATGTAGTGTTTTTAAATGTAACATCTGAGAGTATAAAATCATCTTTATTATACTTTTCTTCTATATAATTATTAATTTTTTTAGTAGCTTTAGGGATAAGAATACTACCCATTTTTTCAGTTATAATTATTACTCCAAAAGCTATGGAAATAATTAATACAAATATAGCTCTTTCTAGTACTAATTTTTGTCTTTTGTCCATACTATCACCAAAATTATTGTACCCTAGAAATAAGAATAATGCAATTTAACTTTTTTTAAAGAAAGTTATTGTTTTCATATAAAAACTATGGTATATTTAATTATAGATTATAATAAGGTATGGTGGTGTATTATGAAAATACAGAAAGGTATAGTTAAATATAAAGATCGTGATGATATTGAATGCTTATATGGGGCAACTGATGATGGAAAATTTTATTACTTTTTAGATGCTACAGATACAACTAAATTATCTAATGGGAATCGAATAGTTTCAACAGAATTAGTAGAAGCAATAGATCCTATGGTAAAAGCAAGTCATATTGGTCTTATCGATGAAAATGGTAATGAAGTAATCGCATGTAATAATCGTTCAATTCGTTCAATTTCAAATGAAGCACTTTTAGTAGAACCAGCAGAAGCTATATCAGAAAGCGTAAAAGAGGCTAATAAATTAAGAAGCGATCCATTAGCTGCAACTAGATTAGTTTCAACACCATCAACTATAAAAGATAAAATAAATGCTATGATGGGATCTAATGGAAGATATATATTCAATGATCAATTCTCTGAGGCTACAATATATGATATTAATGGAAATAACTTGGTTAATGGGGAATTTTATAGTTTTATAGGAGTGGAACAAAATATGACAGTATATATGGCTAAGAATACACCAGATACTGAGGTGTTAGAACTAAAACTAGGGGAAGAAAAAGAAATAGCTACTGATGAATTAGTAGATAATCAAGTTATTGAAAATCCTATTGATGTTAGTAATGTAGAAGTAGCACAAGATGTTATTGAAAATGAAATAAATAATCAAGAAGCACCAGTAGAAAATATTAATCAAGGATTTGATATGAATGAAGTGGATAAAGTTCCATTAGAAGAAAATCAAATTGTTGAAGAGCCTATTACTAATGAAGAAGTTGGTGAAGAAATACAAATCCCAACAGGAGATGTTGAAGAAGAGACAACAGAATTAGAAAATACAATTCCAGCATTTGATTTCGCATTAGATGAGACAAAAGAAGAAGTACCACAAGAAGAAATTAAAGAAGAAGTAAATGTTGATGATAATTATCCTATGGAAAATAGTGAAATAGATAGTATGGTAAATAATTTTGAAGAAGATGCTGATAGATTTAAAGACTATTCAGAAGTAGAAACAGATAAGATTGAAGATTATAGTAAAGATTATGTAGAAAAAGAGTTTGATGATTCTGAAATGTATAGAGATGATACTAAAGGTAAAGCTAGAATTGTTAATAATCTAATTAGAGTAGTTAAAACCACTAAAGGTGAAAATGATAAATTAGAAAAAGACAATAAATTATTAAGTGATAAAGTAGAAGTGTTAACTGAAAAAACAGATATGTTAACAGCTCAATCTCGTGAATACAAGGCTAAGATTAGTAAATTAGAAGAAAGAAATGATGTGTTAGAAGATGATCTTAGAGAAGCTAATAGAACAATAGAGGCATTAAGAAGAGAAAATGCATCACTTCGTCAAGGAGAAAATGAGTTAAATAGAGTATTAGAAGAAGCTCAAGTATTACTAGATGATGAAGAAGATTATTCATATGCTAGAAGAAAAGTAGCTTAAAAGTCGACTTTTAGTCGATTTTTTTGTTTGATTATTAATTTTTGTGTTAAAATAATAGTAATTTCAAAGGAATAGTTTAATTACATAGTTAACAATATATTTTTAGAATATATTAATATAGTAGGAGGTGAATATATGAATCGTGATGATTTTAAAGTACTTAATGATGTTGTTTATTTAGATAATGGTGCTACTACACTAAAACCAAAATGTGTAATTGATGTTATGGATAAGTATTATTTATCTCATACTTCAAATATTCATAGGGGAGATTATGATGCAGCCATTAAAACAAATAAATTATATGATGATGTTAGAGATATAGTGGCTGATTTTATTAATTGTGATGCTAATACTGTTATTTATACCAGTGGAGCTACAATGTCTATTAATATGGTAGTTTTTGGTTTTATGAAAAATTACTTAAAAAAAGATGATGAAGTATTACTTAATAAGGCAGAGCATGCATCTAATATTCTTCCATGGATAAAATTACAAGAAGAAATAGGATTTAATATAAAATATGTACCTTTAAATGATGATTATTCACTTACTTTAGATAATATAAAGAATAGTATTACTGATAAAACTAAAGTTATTAGTTTAGCTCATGTTAGTAATGTAATAGGCGATGTAAGAGATATAAAAGAAATTACTAAATATGCTCATGAAAAAGGTATTATTGTAAATGTTGATGGATCACAAAGTGTTCCACATATGAAAATAGATTTTGAAGATTTAGATATAGATTTTTTAAGTTTTTCAGGGCATAAGATGTGTGGCCCTACTGGAATAGGTATATTAGTAGGTAAATATGAATTATTAGAAAAGATGAATCCAATTATGTATGGTGGTGGAATGAATTCTTCTTTTGAAGATGATAATTCATATGAGTTAAAAAGTATTCCAACTAGATTTGAAGCAGGAACTCCACCTATTGCGGAAGTAATAGGATTAGGAGAAGCTATTAAATACTTAGAATCTATTGGTATGGATAAAATACATGAATATGAAATGGATTTAAAAAAATATTTCTTAGATAAAGTAAAAGACATTAATAATATAATAATTTATAATAAAAGTACTAATAGTGGTATAATTTCTTTAAATATTGATGGTGTATTTGCTCAAGATACATCAATGTATTTAAATCACTATAAAATAGCTGTTAGAGCGGGGAATCATTGTACTAAGTTATTAAAAGATGAAATGAATATTAGAAATACTGTTAGAGTAAGCTTATATTTCTATAATAATCATGAAGATATAGATAAATTAATAGAAGCATTAAAGAATAGTAAAGATATATTTAATGTAATTATATAGGAGTAATTATGGATAATGAATTAAAAAGAGAAATTATATATGATAATTATAAAGAACCTACTAATAAAGGATTAATAGATGATGATACTTATTTAAAATCTAATACTAGTAGTGAAAGTTGTATTGATAATTTAGATTTCATGGTTAAAATAGAAGATAATATAATAAAAGATATTCGCTTTGATGGGGAAGCTTGTACTATCTCAACTTCCGCATCGTCTATTATGGTTAAAAGTCTTATTGGAAAAACAATTGATGAAGTAAAAGAAATATTATTAAACTATAAAAATATGATAGAAGAAAAAGAGTATAATAAAGAATTATTAGGGGAGCTATGTGTTTATGATGATATAGCTAAACAGCCTAATAGAAAGAATTGTGCTTTAATTCCACTACAGGGGATTATGAAAATATTAGATTATTTAGATAGGAGATAATATGGAAAATATTGAATTACCTGTAAAAAAGATAAAAAGGGCTAGAATAGGTTATTTTGATAAAGGAAAAAATGGAAGTTATTTGCCAAAAGATAATGCATATACTTATTTTTTAGAATTACATAATGTATGTATTAATATATTTCATGCTGAAGAAGAATGTAATGTTTATAAAAGATTACCTTATCCACATTATGATAAAAATGGGAAACCAAATGGCAATAGAATAGTATTAATTAGTGGAAAAGAAGAAGATGGTGTATGTTATATAATTGATGAAAATTATAAAATAGATTATCCTCTTGATTATATTTCTTCTAAAGAACTTGAAGAAATAATTATTGAATCAGATGACTTTATAGTAGATCGTGTATATATTTTAGGACTTAGGAATGATTTAAAAACTAGATTTAAATATAGAAAGAAAATAAAGGAAGATAATGAAAATTTAGAAAAACTTCAACAATATATCTTATCTAGAGAAGAAAAACCTAAAATTTATGAAAAAAATTAAATTTTACTAAATTTAAAATTTAACTATTATTTATAATATGAAAGAATAGAATTCCCTTAGGAGTTTTATTTTTTTTGATATTAAACTATGTTTGAATTATTAAAATATGGCATTTGCTTAATAAAAATAAATAAATTAAGATAGTCCCTCGAAAGGAGGTGATCTATGCTTAATCAGATTATTTTAGTAGGTAGATTAACTCGAGATATCAGTGTAAATAAATCTGAAAATGGGGTTAAGGTAGCTACAATTTCTATCGCTGTACCTAGAAGTTTTAAAAATGTGGAAGGTGTGTATGATACTGATTTTATTGATTGTGTTGCATTTGATTTAGTAGCCGAAAACACAAGTCAATATTGTAGTAAAGGGGATATTGTTGGAATAAAAGGTAGAGTTCAAACTAAAATAGTTGAAAAAGAGGATAAAAAGGAAAATACTCTAGAAATAATTTGTGAAAAAATAACATTTTTATCTAGTAAACCTAAAGAAGATGAATAATCTTCTTTTTATGATATGGGGGTATTATGAATTATTATAATGAAATCAAAAATAAGTTAATTGATAATGAAATATACGTAAAGGTTAAAGATTATTCTAAAGAAATAAATAGAGTTAAAACCTATTTTGAAATAGGCAGACTATTAAGTGAAGCTGGTAGTAAATATGGCGAATCTATTATAGAAAACTATTCAAAAAGATTAGTGATGGAAGTTGGAAAAAAATATAATAAAAGGACATTATTTAGAATGAGGCAGTTTTATTTAGTTTTTAGTGATGAAAAAGTGTCCCCATTGGGGACACAATTGTCATGGAGTCATTGTAGGGCTTTACTTACTCTTAAAGAATATAATAAAATTAATTATTATATTAATCTTACAATTAATCAAAAATTGAGTAAAAGGGAATTAGAATATAAAATACAATCAAAAGAGTATGAAAGATTGGATGAAGAAACAAAAAATAAATTAATTAATCAAGAGAACCTGGCAGTATCAGATTGTATAAAAAATCCGATAATTATTAAGAATAGTTATAATTATACTGAAATATCAGAAAAAGTATTAAAAAGACTAATCTTGGAAGATATGGATAATTTTTTATCTGAATTAGGAATTGGTTTTTCATATCTTAAAAATGAATATAAAATTAAATTGGGTGATAGATACAATTATATAGATTTACTTTTATATAATATTAAATATAAGTGTTATGTAGTTGTAGAATTAAAAGTAACTGAACTTAAAAGTGAGTATGTAGGGCAAATACAAAAATATATGAATTATATTGATAAAAAAATTAAAACTATAGAGGAAGATAAAACAATTGGAATAATAATATGTAAAAAAGATAACAAATTTATTATGGAATACTGTAGTGATGGTAGAATATTTAGGACAACTTATATATTAAAATCTAGTAAACCTAAAGAAGATGAATAATCTTCTTTTTATGATATAATGGATTTGGAGGTATGTTATGAGTATACATAATAATAAAACGCTTGATATGTATAATTCGGGTGGTGCACTTGAATATATAGATCATAAATTAATTGATCCTGAAACAGAAAAATGGGAAAGATTATTTAAATATGCAGAGAATAGTATAGATTCAGATAAAAATAAAAAGATTATTGAATTTGGCAGTGGTTGTGGAGAACTATCTTTAATGTTTCAAAACGCTGGATATGATGTTACGGCTACTGATATAGTTGATACATTTTTAAATGAACAAAATAGTATAGGAATTAATAATGTTAAGAGATTTAATTTTTTAGTTGATGATTTTGATGAAGTATTTAATTCTAAAGCAGATTTAATTATTTCTTGGAGAAATCCTCGTTTAGATATGGATGATATGAAAAAATTATTTGATACTGTATATAATGGATTAAATGATAATGGTTTATTTATTATTAATTTTCAAAACTCTGAAGTTCATCCAGAAGCAGAAATGTTGCCAAATGGGACAAAATATAATTATAAGATATTAGAAGATAAGCAAACTAAGGAAAAAAGATTTTATGCATACTTCAGCAAAGATGATATTGAGGAGTTAAGAAGAAATTTGTTTGATATAGTCGAATACCATAATGAAGGTGGTAAAGAACAAAAAAATTGGCATGTTTTAACTTTAAAGAAAATTTAATCGTAGATATGATATTTATAGATTCAAGATACAATGAAATTGAGCTTAATCTCATATTTGAATAAGTGCCATCTAAATGGAAATGTACTACAAGCTGTAATCGAAGCTAAAAAGGAAAACAAGTAATTTAAAAGACTAGAGAAATCTAGGCTTTTTTTGTGTTATAATTAAAATGGAGGAAAGATATGGATATTAAAAAATTAGTTGCTCAATTAATAGCAGCAGGAGCTATTACTAAAGGATCAAAAACAATGGTAAAACTTGGTGGAGAAAGCGTTAATTATACAGCTATAAGTGATGGCGAGAAAATATGGTATGAAGTAA
>JAEEGL017195039.1_pt1 | contig 13230 bp, 6 predicted proteins | sample 9134231 | NCBI WGS metagenome assembly JAEEGL01 (sample SAMN16246548, study PRJNA631951) | gut metagenome | biome: gut microbiome; feature: rumen; material: fiber-attached | host: Bos | place: Iran: Karaj | collected 2018-10
CCGAGACGTATTGAACTTTGACAACTTCTCCTCGACTTCGGACACCACCCATTCCCCGATGGAATCGCGCCGCTTGATCTCGATCGCGTACTGCATCCTCCGCGTCTGGATAAGGAGGTCGATCTGGCATCCAGCCGTTCGCACCGTCGGATTCTGGAGATACGGCGCCGCCGAGAGGATCAGGGCATGGTCGAGCCCGATACGGTGGATTATTTCCCGAAGGTTGTTGTAGATGAGGCTCTCGAACTGCAGGCCAAGCATGGCATCCCAGCCCGGCAGCTGCGCAAGCGACGCGAAAGTGAACGTACCCTTTCGTATCAGTTCGCGATTGGGCTCAATGAACTTCAGGTAGAATCTGGTGTAGTTGTCGGAAATCCGGTAGCGGACGACATTCGACATTTTTCCCGTACATGGATTAAGTCCCGTGTCCTTGGCGATGAACCCGGCTGTCTCCAGCTCATTGAGATAGCCTGAAAGATGTCCGTTGTTCTCCAGCTTCAATTCGTCGGCGATTTCCGTGGGCGACTTCTTGCCGTCGCCAAGCGCAACCAGAATCCTCTTCTTCAGGCCCAGTTGCGCATCCAGCGCGTCGTTGAATATCTCGTCGAACTCGCCCACGAGCAACGCGCCCGGGGTAAAGCACAGCCGCTTGACGTTTTCATCGGCGGAAAGCCCGGGATCGATGTTCTCAAGGTATTTGGGGATGCCGCCCACGACAGACAGAACGTCAATGATGTCCGTAGTTGACGCCCTGCATCCGCCACGGCGCCAGAACGCGGCACATTCCCGCATGGAGAGTTCTGGAACAAGAAGGTTCAAGGACGGCCTGCCCACAAAGCCCTTGCTCTTGAGTATCTTCTTGTCAATCCAGCTGGAGACCGATCCGCAGAACACCATGATCAGTTTGGGATTTTTCGAAAAACGATTGTCCCAGGCATATTTGAGCTGCCCCGGGAAAGTGACGTCATACTTTCCCATCCAAGAAATCTCGTCTAGCAGCACCACCGTCTTTTCGCGTGGATTCAGCACCTTTGCGAGGCGGGCAAATGCCTTGAACCAATTCTCCAGCTTCGTCTCTTCACACCCCGTCTGCTCCGCAAGCTGCTGCGCAAAAGCGTTGAGCTGCGTCTGGTTGTTCACTCCCGGCTGCGGCTCCACGCCCTCCAACTTGATGAAGCGCACGCGATTGCGGCGGGCGAACTCCTCAATCAGCGTTGATTTTCCGATCCGACGACGACCACGGCACGTCACAAGCGAGGCCACAGGCTTGCGCCAAAGGGCCTTCAATTGTTCAAGCTGCTCTTCTCTTCCGACGAACATAAACATTCTCCAAATGAGTTATTTGCCGAAGCGCGGAGAATTATAGCATTAAAGTTGAATCACGTCAACCGCCATTCGGGCGAAGAATCGAAATTTTGCAGATTCTTCGCCCGTGTTATTCACATTGGAAAGACAGCAACGCCCAATCACACGGTCGCGACAAGCGCGAGCCCTCCCGATGGGGCGATGGCGCCCTTGCCACATCGACTCGTGAAACAACAAGCGTACGACAACAAGTCTTGCTGTTGTACGCTTGCTGTCACGGCTCGGCGGGACGCCTCGCCCTACCGCACGATGATGGTCATGCCGGCGGGCTTGCTGTTGCCAAGCGCGAGGCGGCCGTTCTTCACCGTAAGGGTGAAATTCGCGGAATAGTCGCCGCCTTCGGCATCCTTCACCGTGATCGCAGCGGCGGGGAGGTCGGCGGCGGTCAAGCCCGTGATTGCACCGGTGAGGTAGTAGGCCTTGCGCGTGGGCTTCGCATCGAACGTGACCTTGACGTTCTTCAGCCCCGCGAACGTCGCGGGCGTCGCGTTGGCGAACGTCGCGGCGGGGAGGTCGGCGGTCTTCGCGCCCGCATTCGCCACTTCCCAGCAGTTGGTCGTGCCGGCAAAGGCGAAATCGCCCGCGAGCGTGCCCGTACCCTTCAGAGTTCCGAAGATCGGCATTGCCATCGTGCCGGCGGAAGTAAGCGTCGATCCTGCGCCAAGCTCCAGTTCCTTGTAGATGCCCGTAGGCTCCAGCACCGCGATGTCGCCCAATGTGGCCGCGAGCTTGAGGTTCGTCTCGATGAACTGTTTTTCCGTCGGGCTGTCAGGCGCCACATAGCTGAGCGTCCAGTAGTTGTTCTTGTCGTTGTTGGGACCATAACCACCCGTGTTGTCGCCCACGCGCGCCTCCCAGCGGTGCCAGCCGGGCGTGAGCGTCACCTTGGCGTTCGTGGGATCGCCCCAGCTGCCGACGTTGATCAACGTCACGCCGTCGATGACGAGCATCTTGTAGTCGTCGTAGTGCATGTCGAACGACCACTGTCCGCCCTGGTTCTCCTCGACCTTGAACCAGCCCTGGAAGCGACTGACCTTCTTATTGTTGAAGTATCCGGTGCTGTCAGTCCCTGAGCTTCCATGCCGGTGCATGTACTCGACAGAATCGATGCACTTGATGTGGTTCCAGTTCTCGGTGGTGTTCCAGCTGCCGTTGCCGTTCTGCCAGCTCCACACGCAGACGTTGTGGACGGGGCGCACCTGCAAGGTCAGGTCGTCGCCGAGGCTCGCGCCTGGCTCGAACTTCGTGTAGTCACCGCCCGCTGTAGAGGTGGATTCCCCGATGATAAAGCCGAGCGACTTCACGCCCGTCCAACCGCTCGGAGTCGGCCCGCAGCTGCCCGTGGCGTCGTAGGCGACGATGGAGAACGTGTGCCAGCCCTCGGCCAGCTCGATTGAACCGCACGAGATTCCCGACGCGGCCGATGTGGCAAATACGAGGTTCGTACCTATGTAGAGGCGGAGACGGTCGTCGTAGGTTCCGGCGAACGTCCATGTGCCCGCCTTCCCGGCCGGCACGTAGAACTGGCCGCGTGCCGCCGTGGTGGTGTAGGAGGCGTGCTGGTTTGAACTGTACTTCTTGTGGATGAAGTTCCAGAAGTTCGCCGAGATGTAGGGATAGCTCCACGCCGTCACGCCGATGCGGGCGGTGTCGTCGCGCGTGGTGCTGCCGTCGCGGAAGGTGCCAATCGCGTACGGGTAGAGGTCGTCCGAATACTTCGCCACCTGTGCGTTCACGCCATCGGCAAGCGTGAGCCCGCCGCAGAAGGCGGAGGCGTTGCGGAGGTCATTCCCAGCGGTGTTCTCCACCGTCAGCCTGCCCAGCAGCGCGCCCTGCAGACGATCCTCCGCGCGGTTGCCCTGGAAATTCGCCGCGCCCTTGATCGTCACGTCGCTCGCGCCGGAGAGGCCCGTGTTCCAGTTCACGTAGTAGCCCGCCATGTCGAACGTCACCGTGCCGCCCGGCTCGTCGTCGCCGAATACGAGCGGCATGCCCTGTGCGCAGCCCCATGCGCCCGACGCATTGACGATTTCGCCGTTCTTGAAGTTGAACCTTGTAATGCCGGGCACGCGCGGACCGAGGAACCCGCCCGAACCGATTTCAAGCCGGCCGCCGTCCATCACGAACCAGTCGCGCCCTTCGTTATTCGCCACTCCGTTGCCGTAGGACCAGCCTGTCGAGCGCGTTGCATAAAGGTTCTTCACCTTCAGGACGCCGCCGTCATGGAGGTACATCTCGCCGCGCGGCGCGTCCATCGTCACCCACGACGAGCCGCATGCCGATGCGTCCAGTTCGCCGTAGATGTCCATCCTGTGCCGTTCCACCGTACTAGGCGTTCCCGCCCAGTAGGCGTTGATCAGGCGGCCGTTCACCTTCACCTTCGCGCCGCTCTCGATCACGATTTCGCCGCGCGAGGGCGTGGAGGCGTTTCCTCCGGTCGAGAAGTCCCCGGATACGGTGAGGTCGGTGCCGGACTTGAGATGCAGAAAGCCGGGACGCGCAGAGGTGGTACCGACGACGAGCTTGGCGATGGACCCCTTCATCTGAGCCGCCACGCCCTTGTTGCCTTCAGGACCGAACACGTATGTGATGTCGCTCGACTGGTTGATGTTGATCTCTCCTGGAACGTCAAGAAGACCCGCCGTGCCGTTGACGACGAACTGCCATGAGCCGCCCGTCACGTTGAAGTTCGCGCTGTCGAACACTGGCGCTGTCGCCTCCGTGCTGAATCCGCACGTACCGCTCGACTGTGTGATATTCACGACATCGTTGGAGAAACCGCTTCCAAGATAGGTAGTACCGCCTGTCTTCGTGATTGCGAGGTCGTCAGCCGTTGGCCCCCTGAAGTAGGAGGTGCCGCCAGACACCGCGATTGTGCCGTCGTTCTTCAATGCGCCGTTGAAATTGACCGTGCCGGCCGTGACTGCGATTTCGCCGTTGTTCGTAATCGCGCCTGTAAACGTCGTCGTGTTGCCGCCGTTCAGTGTGAGCGTGCCGCCCGCCGCGACGTCGAGCGGCCCCTTGAAGGAGCCCGTTCCGCTTTCTGCTTTGAGCGTGCCGCCGTTCGCCGTCACGTGCAGTGGCACCGTCGCGGGATACGTGCTGCCGTAGCCGTGTAGCGTGCCGCCGTCGAACGTGATGCCGTCGGGGATGTCGAACTGCGATTCTGCGATCGCCTCAGGACGCAACGTCGCGCCTTCCACAATCGTGATGGCACCAACATTGATCGGCTGCGAGACAATGCCGAAGCCGTACTGGTTCGTCGATTTGACAGTGAGTCGCTTGCCAGGGCCGTAGATGCCGGGCGTCGCCGTGCCGGAAGTCGCCGTGTGCGCACGTACCTCCATGCGGTGCGTGCCGCCCACCGTCGCGTCGTCGGTAAGCTCAATGCGGCGGAACTGCGAACCGTAGGGATTCAGATCCTCGCGCCCGTCGAGCGCGTCGTTGATGAGGGCGCCGCGTCCGTCGGGTCCGTCGCCCGCGATCGCGAACGTCTTGTGGTGGGTGATCTCCGCACGCGGGGACGCGGTGCCGCTGACCGTCTCGGTGTAGTTGATGTTCAGCTGTCCGCCGTCCGACACCGTTACCTTGCCGCCGGACGATCCGCTGTCCGTGCCGAGGGCGTTCTGCGAGGCGTTGAAGCCAAGCACGACCTTCTGCCCGTTCGTGATGACAATCGTCTGGTCGCCGAAGGACGCGCCGTCGAGCGTGACCGTGCCCGTGCCGCCGAGCGTGACCGTGTCGCCGCCCGCGAGCGTGCCGTCACCCTTGAACGTGTAGTCGTTCGCGCCCGTCAGGGTGATGGGACCTGCGGTCTGCGTCCCCGTCACGGTGATGTCGCCCGTCGCCGTCTCCGCGCCGTCGATGAACGCGGGGACGTACGGGATGAACCCGCCTGTCGTGCCGCCGTCATAGAGCCAGTTCGCACTCGCCTGGTTCCAGCCGAGGTCGGCGGAACTTGCGGGACGCCACGTCTGCGAAGTCGCGGAGGACGCAACGGCAATCGTCAACGTGAGCTTCCCGTCCACGACCGCGAACGTCGCCGTCGCGCCGGCGCCGACTGTCGCCGTGGGCGCGAACTGCGAAAGCGACGTGATGCCGCTTCCCGCCTGCATGACGGTGTAGGTTCCCGGCACGAGTGCGCTTGCATCGACCGAGACGGCAAGCGGCGAACCAGCGGGAATCGTCACCGCGCCCGTCGTCGAAACCATTGCACCGGTCCGTGAGGGATTTGAAATGGCGACGGAAGCCCCTTCCCCGAAATCAAGGTTCTGCGTCCCTGAAATTGTGTCGTCAACTTCAAGCTCGCCCTTCACGGCATACGTGCCGACCGTCCCAGCGGCGGTTGGATTCGTGCCCATCCACTTCGCGGAAAGGTACGTCTCGATGGCCTGGCGGTCGGAATCGGAGAGCGCGGTCGGGAACGCGATCAATTCAGAGAGTTCACGCCCGGCGTTGCGTCCGCTGACGGAACTGGGGCGGTCGGCGGTGAGGTAGTTGGATGAGCCGTTTGCCGCCGTCACAACAGTGTACACATGACGGTCTGTCGGAACAAGCGTATGGCAGATGTCGGCAACGGTCGCTCCATCGCAGTACCAGGAATTGTTCTGATTGCCGCCGCCGTCATAGGAATACGCACCTGTCTTGCTAGCAGTGCCGTGGTCTGAACCGCGATGGAAATTGTATGAACCGGAATGTCCTAGCCAGAAGGCCGCATTAGTCTGCTGAATCGACATCGCAAAGAACGCGGTTCGTATGGTAGTCATTCCTGTGTATTGAAGATCGCATCCGCTTCCAGCGACTCCCATGCAGTACGCAGGCACACCATTCGTGACGCCATACGTACCGTACACCGTCTCGGTGAATTTCGGCACGGTGTACGCCGTCGCGTTGCGCCTGTATGCAGTCTTGTCCTTCCAAGTCGTGACGAGACCGAAGGTGTTGTCCTTGAACTCGAAGTTCGCCGCATCGGAGGCGTCAAGCCAGATGAGCGCGTTCGGCGTCGATCGTGATGTCGTCCGCAATCGTCAGCGGCTTGCCCCACTGCGGATCGGATGGCGTGATCGTCATGTTCTTCGTCAGCAGCACGCCGACGGAAGGCGTGGTGTACGTGTCGTTCTGCGCGTCGTACAGCGCGACGACCCCGTTGTGGAGGCACGGCTTGTAGTCGCGGACGAGAACGCCGTCCTGCCAGATCTTCAGGTAGTAGCAACGGGTACCCGCCGGGGCCTTGTTGTTCACGCCGTTGCTTTCGCGGCTCAAGGCGAACAGATACAGGGGCAGCCCGGAGGAATAGTTTCCGACGGAGCTTGAATAGTCTTCGGTGAATGTTTCGCCATTTACGTTCAGCGTGTACACGCCGGCGGACGTGACCTCGGAAACGACCGTGTAGTAGGTGTTGGCGGCTGGAGTGCCCTTGCCACCCTTCTGGTTCTTGTATCCGAACCACCACTTGTTGTCATAGACGTGGATGGGCAGGTAGCGTCCGTCCGTGTTGTTGCGCGCGCCGACAAAGGCGATGTCTCCGCTGATGCTGCCCCACATCATTCCGGCCTCGACCTTCGTGCCGGCCTTGCCGATCACGCCCGTGTCGATATACGCCGAACCGTCCGTCGCGACGTACTCGAGGTACGATTCCGGCGCCGCAGCAGATACCGTAAATACCGCGCCTGCAACGATTGCAAGCGACATGTTTTTCAACGACTTAAACGACATATAATGCTCCTTGGTTATAAACCTCTGCCACGGAGAAAGCCTATTCCCCGAAACACGGCTTATAATTTAGCATTTTTTTGTTTGTAGTCAAGTGCGAGTTTTGTGAAAATCTTGGGGGTTATACTGCGGCAATGTGTTGTCTGATTTGACAAGCAGGGTTTGAGACGAGACGATTTCATCCCCTGAACAGATCATTGAGCGTCACCTCGGACTGCACCATGTTCCAGTACTTGTTCCGCCGGACACCATACGGAGTGACGAATGTGAGATGGATGCCCCCGCGAAATCCCGTCTCGCGCCTGAATGCCTCAATCCTGTTCCTAAGCCGCTCGGCCTCGTCGGCGGTAATCTCATATTCTCCGCAAGTGAACTTCACTTCGCAGATGTTGACAACATTGTCGGCGCGGCTGATCACAAGGTCTATCTGCGCACCGCGCAAGCCATCCTCATTACCCCTGTATCGCCAAGGCGCAACCTTCGCCGCCACGCCAGAGATGCCGAGTGCCGCCTTTATGCGGTCGATGTGCGCAAGGCAGACCCTCTCGAACGCAAGGCCCTCCCATGCGGCACACGCCGAAGTTGCGGAATAATGAGACCAGAACGCCTCGTCGCCATCAGTGTTCTCCTTCATGAATTTGAAGTAGAAGAGCGTATAGTTGTCCGTAAGCTGGATCAGCGAGTTGTTCTTCCTGCGCCCGATCGGGACGTATCTTCTTATGAATCCGCTCCGCTCAAGGTTGTCAAGGCATCTGCTCAAGTTTCCATTGTTCGCGATTTTCCCGTCTGCCGCGACAAGCTCCTCCCGCGTAATGCCGGACTTCCGCTCGCCAAGTGAGGAGACTATCGCGACATACGGATCCGGATTGGAGAACACCGACCTGTACAGACGCGAGAATTCGTGTGCGAGATCGCCACCTTGGGAAAAGAAAAGCCGGTCGATGTTCTGCGCAAGGCTCTCACCCTTCTCGAGAAGTCCCCAATAATACGCGGCACCTCCAAATACCATGTACGCTTTCACAATGTCGCCGCGTTCCATCTCGATCCCTTTGCTCCTGACGAACCGTTCACACTCAGACAGCGTGAACGGCTGGAGATATATCTGACGCGAGGCCCGGTTGAAAAGCCCACCCCTGCTCTGCAGGACATTCTTCACCATCCATGCTGCGGCACTTCCGCAGACAACAAGAAATATATCGCGCCTTGCGGACGCCCAGCCGTTCCAGAAAGATTCCAGTGCCTTGATGAATCCCGACTTGTGTGTGTCCATCCACGGCAGTTCGTCAAGAAAGACAATCTTCCTCGCATCAGGACATCTGCGCATAAGGTTTTTCAATTCCCCAAACGCAGTCCACCAGTCCGTCGGCCGTTCACATTCGCATCCTGCATCCCTCAGCGAATCCCAGAACGCAAATAGTTCGTCACGGAGAGTCCCGTTCTCGACTCCGGCGTGTGAAAACGCAAACTTGTAGTCGAACGTCTCACGCACAAGGAATGTCTTTCCAACCCTGCGACGGCCATACACCACCGCAAGTTCGGAATGGTCAGACTTCGCCAATTCCTTTAGGATAGCCTGTTCTTTTTCTCTTCCTATCATGCCAAACCTCCATTGCCTTGTCAACCTTGGCGCAAAGTATAGCAAAAAACTGACAAATAGACAACCAACAACACATCCTTGGCTAAAACTCGGATTGTCGGGCTGTTTTAGCCAAAGATATTCGCATGAAATGCGGGCGCACTTGGGAGGGCCCGGCTTCGTCTGGGCCGTGGCCGCGGCAAAGCGCGGCCCTCCCGCTCATGCTACTTGATGATGACGACGATGCCGGCGGGCTTCACATCCAGCACGATGTCGCCGTCCACAACCGATATGCCCTTCACCCATTCCGGTTTGTCGATGAGCGAAACCGTCACGCCCTCGAACGCGCCGTTGTCGAGGATGAGCTGCGTCGTGCCGTTGTAGGTGACGCCGCCGTGCGTCCGCCCGAACCAGACCGGCGCCGAACGTGAACGTGCCGTCGGCGAAGGCCTGGTTTGCGGAGACGTTCAGGACGCCGTTCTGCACCGTATTGTTCTTGTACGTGTTCAGGCCGTCCGCCGTCGTTATTTCAACGGTCCCGCTGCCGAGATCGACGACCGCCGCCAGCGACGGCATCGCCGCCGCCACGCAGAGCACGGACGCGACAACAAGCGTACGACAACAAGTTGGTTTACTGCTGGAGCTTCAGCAACTCTGCAAGCGCATCCGTTATCGTACGCATCGCGTCCTTGAATTCACCCTTGCGAAAAGACGCGGACGCACGCTTTATCGTTTTGTTCCCGCGCTTCAATTCCACTTCGACCTTCCCGCTCTTGCGTTCCACGGAAATGGTGATCAGCTCAAGCTGCTCATCCGACTCGTCCGAGCTGTCCTCGGGCGGAGGCTCTTCGGGTTTCTTCTCCTCTTCGGGACGCGGCTCGTTCATCTCCTCGAGTATCACCTTGGCCAAAAGCTCGATCTTGCGGCGCACGCTTGGGAAGAGTTCCCTGTGCTGCTCGGCGGCGTTGCCGGGGCGAGCCTCCTCGTCCGGCCAGAGCGTCGAAAGCCGCGTCCGCTCCCACTCGCTCTCCGTCGCCTGCGTCAGAAGCCCCGTGATCGCCTTTAGGTCCGGCGTGCGCGTCCAGAAGGAATCCTTCCTCCTGCGCGATTCCTCCAGTACGGTCCTGTGGCATCCCTCGACGATCTTGTTCTGCGCGGCAATCGCGCTGCGGGCGAGGTCGAACGCCGCCGCGACCTTGGCGTCCGCGCGCTTGTCTGCCTCCTCGAGGACGGACCTCCCCTTCGTCGCGTCCGCAAGCCGCTCCATCCCCTTCGCGCGCCTCCAGTTGCGCACCGCAGCCGAATAGTCGCTGCGGGCGGCCGTCTCGTCCGCGAGATCCGGGTCCGGATGCCATGTGCCGTCCTCGAGTCCCGGCCAAGTCTCCGCCGCCTGTCGCGCGGCCGCCTCCGCGCGCGCCTTGCGCCACTTGGGGAGAACGTCCTTCTGCAACCTCTGCTCGACGGCCTTCTTGATCCGGTCCGCGTCGAGACGCCTCCGCGCATACGCGCCGAACTCCTCGCGTTCCTGCGCCGGCGCCTCGCTGCACGCCGCCGCGACCGCGCCGGACAGCATCTCGGACGAATACCGCGCACGGAAGATCGTCTCGCTCTCGCGCGCCTTCACGTGCGCGGACGGATTCTCCGCCATTGCCTTGAGAACGGACCCCGCGTCGACCTTCACCTCGTACGCGTCGATTCTTCTCTCGATCCTCGCGAGCGCACGGCGTTCCACCGCCGCATTCACCGAACGCTCAAAAGTTCCCTCGAACACGCCCCATGCCTTCGCCGGGTCTTCCGCCTTCGCGCGGCGGTCCTTCACATTGTCCTCAAGCCGCGCGCGGAGGTCGCGCTTCAGCGCGGACGGCGCGTATGCATCGCACCGTGCGCGCATGAGGTACTCCGCCTGGCGCTTCTGCTCGCGCCGCGCGTCGGCGATGACGGGATCGACCATCCGCTCGCTGACGAACTGCCTGTTCTCCTCGAACACGGGCGTCTTCTGCTCCTTGAGGATCCTTTCGAGCATCGCCGCGCGGAGTTTCGCGTCGTCCATCTTGTCGAAGTCGCTCTCCGCAGGGCGCGTCGCCGCCACAAGCCCCTTCGCCTGCTTCTCCACGGCCGAGCGCCGCTCCGCCGCAAAGGCGTCGTCAAAATGCCGGTCAACAACGTCTTTAACGCGGAGACGCGGCGGCACGGAGTCCGCCCGTGCGCCGAGCCGGTCGTCGATCGCCTTTGCCTGGGCGGCGAACGCCGCCTCCGCCTCGCGTTCGAACACCTCCTTGCACAGCCGCTTCGCGTCCGCCTCCCTCACGAACCTCCCGGGATCCGCGAGCATCGCCTTCTCAAGCACGCCCGCCGGCGGTCCCTTTTCGGCGATTTCTTCCGCCGCGCGGGTGATCGCGATCTCGCGCGCGCCCTCGCGCGCCGCGTTGTCGAACTCCGCATTGCCGGACGAAAGCGCGGCGGCCAGGAAAACTGCGGACACCATCATGGCAGCACCTCCGCACCCGTTGCCTCTGAAACGAGTTTAAGCGATTTTGACCGCAGGGCGTCCGCGATCTCCCCCGGATCGGATATTCCGCCGAGCGCGGACGGGTTCTTGATCCACTGGCGCTGCAGCCGCGCCGCGAGCGCGCGCTGGACGCCGCGCGCGTCGAGCCGGACGGACTCCACCGCGCGCGATACCTCGTCGTCAAGCCATTTCCCCTCGTCCGCGGAGAGGTCGCCCTCCGCGAGCTTCGCCTCCGCGAGAACGCCCGCCTTCCACTTGGCGGCAAGCGCCGGGACGTCGGAATAGTCGCTGAACGCCGCGGCGGAGCCGGACGCGAACGCGGCCTTCGCGGCGGGCGCGAGGTCGATCCGGCCGCCCTTCACGTGCTCGTCCGCGTCAAACGTGCGCCGCCCGTCCGTCCCCTGCGTCATCAGCGCGTTGAGCCCGTACTTCATGCGGTGGTCCTCCGCCACCTTCTCGAGGGCGAGGACGAGCTTCTGGCGGTTCAGTTCCATCACCTGCTCTGCGCGTTCCTTCTTCGACGTCTCGACGAAGATGAAGTACGCGATCATGAACACCATGAGAAGCGCGAACACGACCTGCAGGAGAAGCCCCTGCAAGTCGTCCGTAGTGGCGCGTCCCGATTCCCCTCCGCCCACGAGACGCTTCAGCGCCTTCATGTCGGCATCAGTCATCCGATCACCGCCTCCGCAACCTTCTTGAGCTTCGACTCCGCGCCTTCCGCACGGCGCTCAAGCTCGTCGATGCGCCGACGAAAGAACTCTACGTACTCCTTCTGCCGCGCGTCGAAGTCGCGTTCGTAAGCCGCCTGGCGACGCTCGAACGCCGCCTCGAACTCGGTCTGGCGCCGCTCGAACGCAGCCTCGAACTCGGCCTGACGGCGGTCGAAGGCGTCGGATGCCGCGCCCAGGCGCTCGACAAGGCGAGCAACGGCGGCGGCGAGGTCTCCCTCGTCCGTCTCGGCGAGTCCGGCGCGCTCAAGGAGTCGCGTAAAGTACGGCCGCACGAACGGGCGGTCGAAGAGGAACACCCAGACGACCGCCATGAGGGTGGAAAACAGCGCAGTGTGGAGGCACTGCATGAGGTCCGCCATCGTCACGGTGTCGAGCCGGAAATACCCGATCACTATAATGCCCCAGAGCGTGCCGAAGAGGCCGAGCGCGACGTTCAGCTGGTCGGAGCCCTTGAAAAACGGGAAGTCCCCCACGCGGGCGCGGCGTCCCGCGGCCATGCGGCCGAGCGCGAGCGTCATGCAGAGGAACCCGAGCGTCGGGATGAACGTAGTCACGGCGGAGTAGTCGACTGCGGACCACGAGAGCCATGGGATGAACCCTGGCATCTTCGCGGCGACGGACGACGAATCACCGCCTGCCGCAAGGAACGCCGACCACCATTGCGCGATTGCCACCACGTTGTTTGCAAACGCAAGCGCGCAGAACGCTGTCGCTGCAGCGCACAAAGCGAGAAGAAACTTGCACATTTTCAATTACCGCACGATGATGGTCATGCCGCCGGGCTTGGAGTTGGCGAGCGCGAGGCGGCCGTTCTTCACCATGAGCGTGAAGTTCGCGGAGTAGTCGCCGCCTTCGGCATCCTTCACCGTGATCGCAGCGGCGGGGAGGTCGGCGTCGGTCAGGCCATCGATTACGCCGGTGAGGTAGTAGGCCTTGCGCGTGGGCTTCGCGTCGAACGTGACCTTGACGCTCTTCAGGCCCGCAAACGTGACAGGCGTGGCGGCGGCGAACGTGGCAGCGGGGAGCGTTTCGGCCTTGGCGACCGCATTCGTCACTTCCCAGCAGTTGTGGTCGCCCGCGAACTCCCACGACCCCGCGAGCGAGCCCGTGCCCTTCAGCGTGCCGTAGATCGGCATCGCCATCGTGCCGCTCGAGGTGAGCGTCGATCCCGCGCCCAGCTCCAGGTCCTTGTAGATGCCCGTCGGCTCCAGCACGGCGATGTCGCCCAGCGTCGCCGCGAGCTTCAGGTTCGTCTCGATGAACTGCTTTTCCGTCGGGCTGTCAGGCGCCACATAGCTGAGCGTCCAGTAGTTGTTCTTGTCGTTGTTGGGACC
>JAEEGL013912701.1_pt1 | contig 13229 bp, 11 predicted proteins | sample 9134231 | NCBI WGS metagenome assembly JAEEGL01 (sample SAMN16246548, study PRJNA631951) | gut metagenome | biome: gut microbiome; feature: rumen; material: fiber-attached | host: Bos | place: Iran: Karaj | collected 2018-10
CCATGGCAACAGAACTCCTGAACCAATGGTTTGGCAGCACTCCTGCCACTATCGAAATTGGCCCAACGGTTAACCATACACTGACCCACCAAACCATCAAAGCAAGTTTTCTTATTGCAAAATATCTCTCAACTCCTACCCAAATACCCAAAACCATGTGTGCAATACAGATGAACAAACTGAAAATAATCCCCATTTCACGTTTGATTGACAGATATTTGTCAAAAATGTGAATATTTTTTTGCAATAATTCTCCAAAATTTATTATCTTTGCAACATCATTATCCAACATTAATCACAAAAAAGAAACTAAAGAAACTAAACTACACTAAAGCGAAATGATAGGAGTAAACAAAGTTATTTTAATAGGGAATTTAGGAAAGAACCCCGATGTGGTTGCATTTCCCGTAGACAAGAACGACGAGACTTCTAACATGGTGAAAAAGGCTTCTTTCCCCTTGGCCACCACCGAATACAGAAAAAACCGCGATGGCGAACGCATTGAACAAACAGAATGGCACAACGTCGTCTGTTGGCGTACTCTGGCCGAAATCGCCGAAAAAATACTCCGCAAAGGAACTCAAATATACGTCGAAGGAAAACTCCAAACCCGCTCCTGGGAAGACAAAGACGGTAACAAACGCTACATTACCGAAGTCGTTGCCGATAACTTCACCATCCTCGGCAACAGAACCCGTCAAGACGAACCTGCCCATCACGAGCCCGACCCCCTTTCCTCCATTCTCAACAATGAGACAGAACCGTTAGGCGACCTACCTTTCTAAATTATAAGGAACATTTATAGAAACCAAAATGCCAGTCCCTTTCAAAGACTGGCATTTTACATTATAGAACTTATCAACGTTCTTAATAGTTCTCAGACAAGGATACAACTATTTATCAGTATATCCGGGCTTCCCCAAGAGACGGAACATATTCTTTTTATAAGCCTCAACACCTGGCTGATCAAAAGGATTAACCTTTAATACATACCCACTCACTCCACAAGCAAATTCGAAGAAATAAATCATCTGACCCAAAACATACTCGTCAACCTTGGGTATCTCAATCCGCAACACTGGGACTCCGCCGTCGCAATGTGCCATAACGGTACCCAATTCCGCATTTCTGTTTATCTCCGTCAGAGACTTACCCAGCAAATAGTTTATGCCGTCGAGATTCTGTTCATCATCAGGAATCACAACCCGGTGGCTCGGGCTGGCAACACTAATGACCGTTTCAAACATAATACGCTCACCGTCCTGCACGTACTGTCCCATGGAATGCAAGTCGGTCGTGAAACTCAAACTATGGGGCAAAATACCCTTTCCGTCCTTGCCCTCGCTCTCTCCATACAACTGCTTCCACCACTCGCTGAAATACTTCAACTGGGGCACGAAATTCTCCAAAATCTCTACTTTCCGCCCTTTCCTGTATAATATATTACGAACCGCTGCATACATCAAGGCTGGATTATCCTCCAAACCGTCATTATTCATACAAATTGAACGCATATCATTTGCTCCTTGCAGCAGCCTATCAATATCGTATCCCGACATGGCAATCGGCAACAAACCGACAGGTGTCAGCACAGAAAACCTGCCTCCTACGTTGTCGGGAATCACATAAGTCTTATAACCCTCCTGCTTCGAAATATCATGCAAAGCACCACGACGTGCATCAGTAATAGCAATAATCCTGTCTGCCGCCTCTACCTTTCCGTATTTCTTCTCCAAGTGTCCTTTGATGATTCGGAAAGCTACAGCAGGTTCAGTTGTCGTACCCGACTTCGAAATCACCGCGACAGCATAATCCTTCTTGTCCAAAATCTGAAGCAACTGGTGATAGTAATCCTCACTCAGCGTATGTCCAGCATATACCACTATTGGGAACCGCCTGCCGCTTTCCATATAAGCAAATTCCGACTGGAGTGCTTCAATAACTGCGCGGGCACCCAAATAACTGCCACCTATTCCTATCACAACGAACAATTAAGCTTTACCAGCCAACCTTTCTACGTCCTTCTTAATAGACGATATCTCCGAAGCCTGCACGTCCTTGGGTAAATCAAGCCAGCCGAGAAAGTCTTGGCCCGCTCCATCTCCACTCATAAGTGTATGTTTAGCCGCTAAAACTTCTTTATGCATAGCGGTCAGTTCTTCCTCGCAAAGAAAACTGCGAAGGTTATCCGTGTTAATTATTATGTTATTCATAATTATAAAAATATTTTTTGCAAATATACACAAAAAAAATGATATACCAACATTACAACAATTATGACAATAAAAAATTAAAATAAACCTTCGAAAAAATTTAAAAAATAGTGATATATTAAAAAAAAAGTGTATCTTTGCAATTTGAAATATAATGCAATAAATTCATAACAAAAAGTATATCATTATGTTGAAAAAAGTATCAAAACTCTCAATGCTGTTCTGCATGCTCGCTCTTGCAGGCAGTGTCTTCGCCCAGAAAGAGGTTCCTGAGTATCCTCAATATGGTTTCTGGAGCAATTGGAGTATCGGTGCCACTATCTCTTTTGATTACCAGCCCGATGTAAAACAGTTCTACGGTGTTGAAAAGCCTTTCTGGGGCGGTGGATTCAATGCCGGTACCGGTATCGTCCTCCAAAAGGAAGTTGACCGCGGTGCTTATCTTCGCTTCCGCTACAACCACTCCACTTGGTTCACCAGCTGCAACAAAGGTCCTCACGAGAACCAGACCGCTGCTGCCAGCTATCAGGTTACCGATAACACCATCACCATGGACAGACACGGTGCCATCACCGCTGAATACCTTCTGTCTCTGAACAACTCTTTCCACAACTGGGATCCTGAGTGCCGCTGGAATCTCTACATTTTCGGTGGCGGCGGTGTTGCCTCCAGCTATAACAATGCCCGTGGCATGTACCGTGACGGTATCCAGCTCGACGGTGGTCTTGGCTTCAGCTACAAAGTCTGCGAAAGCAGCACCCTCTTCCTCGAAGTCGAAGGCGATGTTATTGCCGATGCTCCCGCTTTCTGGAAAAAAGACATTGGATTCCATCACATAAACACCTTAGCCACATTTGGATACCTGTTCAATCTTGGTGTTACCGCTGCTGACAAGGAACTCATCGCTCAGCGTGCACTCCTCACCAAAGAAAACTTTGACGCTCTCACCGCTGAAAATGAAGCTGTGAAGGACGAACTCGCCCAGGCCAAGAACAACGAGAAGAAACTCAGAGATCAGATCGAAAAACTCAGTGCCCAGACCAACAATGTTAACCAAGAGGAATTGGCTCGTGCCCAGCGTGTCTCCGACAGCCTGAACAACGTCCTTGGCAAACTGAAAGCCGACCAGCTCAGCTACTACGCTATTCCTTTCTCAGTTCTCTATGCTAACGATGATTGGCACGTTTCTTCCGCTGAGATGATCAAGGTTAAGGCCATCTCCCGCGTCATGAAAGACAACCCCGATCTGAAACTCACCATCGTTGGTTTCTGCGACTACACTGGCTCCGATGCCTACAACTGGAAACTCTCCCAGAGACGTGCTGAAGAAGTCAAACGTCTTATGGTTAAGAAGTATGGTATCGACGAAGACCGCCTCACCGTTGACTACAAAGGTAAGACCGTTGCTTTCGGCGACATCAACTACTCCCTCAACCGCCGCGTTTCCTTCTATCGCGTGATTGAATAATCATTTATTAAATAACTACTTTAAGCGGTTGCCTTGACGGGCAACCGCTTTTTTTATCAAATGTATTCGGATAAACTATATTATAGAGAATTGCAACTACCCTTACATTGTTAAAGGACTTGATGTAATAGGGGCTTGCTTACTAATACGATTTCTGAGACCACAGATTTTATCGAAAGAAGCAATCTAACTGCTGTCCTCAACAGACTAATCTCAATGAACAAACCTACATGGACAGTATCTTAAATTCCACCCTTCTGTTATTTGCTCTGCCTTCCTCCGTTTCATTACTGGCTATCGGCATGCTTTTCCCATAGCCCTTATACTGTAGCCTTTTTGCATCAATCCCCTTAGAAACAAGGAATTCAACAACAGCCTTAGCCCTGCGTTCCGACAACCTTTGATTATAGACCTCCGACCCTTTTGCATCAGTATGCCCACCTATCTCCACACACATCTCGGGATACATTCCCAACAACGTCTGCAACTTCATCAACTCAAAAAAAGACTGCTGCAAAATTGTACTCTTGTCAAATTCAAAGAATATTTCCTTCAAAACAAAGGTTCCTCCAACATCAAACGATGGCTGTTCCTTAGTCAAATATGCCGAATCCACATTAAGGTCATCAGCCTCAGGCTTAGCACAATTCAAACACTCCACACGAACATCATCAACATAATAATACGCCCCTGGCAGCAGCTGCGTCAACGAATCGGGGTCAGCATACCCCGACAACTCTGCCGTGTGAAAATTACCCAATGTAATAAACTGCTCACCCCCATCTGCCACGAACACCCCCGACACACACTGCCAACCATGTACCTCATCCAGCGTTCGTTCCACCGGATTAACAATCTGGGGCTCATACGGCCGGGCAATCGTTTGGAACACATTCTCCGACAACTGTTCATGCTCTTTCTGCAAAAAAAGGCTTCTCACCGTGTCTTCTATCCTCTCTTTAGTAAACAACCCGCCAAGTGTAGCCACTGCTCCTTTCGACTCCTCCGATAGACTGACATAAAATGTCAAGCGGATACTGTCCCCTTTCCTCAATTTACGCCTTAACCTCGTCTGGAGATACTCCCTGTAATCATTTCTACTACAGTAAATACCGCAATACGCATCCCCGTCATAAGGTTCCTGCTTCCCTAATTTGTTGACTGGCACACCGCACTCCTTGCTACCACATTTATTAAAATAATCTGCACTGCCTTTTGTAGGCTGATACCAACAATCTACTATCGACAACACACCCACGGCATCTATTCGTTTCGGGCATGAACGATACTCTTCAAACGACCCATTATATACCAAATTCGTATGGGACGTATCCGTTTGCTGCGCCTGTGCCAAAACCACAACCGCTATCAACAGAATGAAAGCAACCAACCTGTTCATCTAATTTCTTTTTTCTACCGTTTTCATCATGCTTTCCCACATTTTCTCAGCCGTAATATCCCAACTGAACATACGCCTTCTGACCCTCCCCCGCTCAATCATCTGTTCTCGAAATTCATCATCAGAAACCACACGTTCAAGCGCATCTCTCAATTCCTCAACGCTTGTCGGATCAATCAACAATGCAGCGTCACCTGCCACCTCAGGCATCGAGGTTGTATTAGAGGTTATCACCGGCACTTCGGCATGAAAAGCCTCCAAAATTGGTATTCCAAAGCCTTCAAACAACGACGGGTATACCAGTGCCTCGCTCGACCCGAGCAGTTTTACCAACACTTCCGGCTCTGCCCTTCCAAGGAACAAAACATCCTCCTTATGCTGCATCTCGTCGTATGCCCTCTTCAATTCATCCTGCCACCAAACTCTCTGTCCTACAACCACAAGCTTCAATCCTCTCTCATCGCTCTCCTTAAACTTGTCAAAAGACTGCAACAATGTAGCAAGATTCTTTCTCTTAATAATCGTACTTATAAATATAAAATAACGATTCCCGCCGACATATTCCTCCCGCGTCTTCTGCTTCTCCTCTTCTCCCAACGGACTGTACCCTGTGTGCGCACCGTCATAAACAACATCTATCTTCTCCTCCTCGATATGATAAGTCTTTGATATATCCTGCTTCGAAAACTCCGATACCGTAGCAATTCTTGTACTGTACCGAGCAAATTGGGGTGAAAAATAAGTCATATACCGCTGATGCGAAGGCTTCAGATTATCCTTGCTATGCTCAAAATTGATATCATGGATAACTGTCAATGTGGGCACCTTGGTTCCAAGAGTCATATATCCGTCGGGGGAAACAAATAGGTCTATCTTATAGCGTTTCAACGCCCTCTTCACGCTATGCTCAAAAAACAAATACCACAATATAGGATGCCGCGCTGGCGGGAAGAGAACTACCGGGTGCACATTTTCTCCAAAAACAAAACACGGGTCATACTGCCTGTCAAAGAAAAAATAAAACTCATGCTCAGGATGGGAGCGGACAATCCTCTTCATGGTTTCGGTCGTAAACCAACCTATACCATCCATCTTGCCAGTCAACAAAAGCCTGGTATTAACCCCTATTCTCATTTCAGCACAGTCTTTTCAATCACAACGGGGAAATATTCCTGCTCCAACAAATGAATTTTATCGGCCAATGTATCAGGCGTATCAGCATCAGTTAAAGAACATTTCGCCTGAAAAAGAGTCAACCCTCTGTCATATTGGTCATCCACTATATGAATCGTTATACCGCTCTCTTTCTCTTTGTTAGCAATTACTGCCTCATGCACATGGTGACCATACATGCCCTTCCCGCCGTACTTAGGCAACAATGCCGGATGAATATTGATAATCCTGTTCGGGAAAGCTTTCAGCATGTCCTCAGGAACCAACCAGAGAAAACCGGCCAAAATAACCCAATCTATCTCTCTTTCTTGCAGGTAACGCAACACATTTCCATTGGAATAAAAATCCGCACGACCAAAATAGTGGGAAGTCACTCCCAATTTCTTTGCCCGCTCTGCCACATAGGCATCACGTTTGTTATAAATTATGCATTCGACTGAAACCTGCTTGTTTCCAGCGAAGTATTCGCTTATTCTTTGAGCATTGGTACCGTTTCCAGATGCTAATATTGCTAATTTTACCATATTTTGTCAGTTTTTGTCCTAATAACGCTAAACCTCTCAAATTGTTGTCCTTCCACAAAATTTAACATACTTCTTCTCTCAAAATACACAAAATTTAACAAATTTAGACATAATTTGAGACAAAAAACGACACTTTTCCACAAAAAAAGCCGCTTTATTACGCGTTAAAATATCAAGTCAAACTACTAATAAACAACATTTTGACCAAAAGACTCAAAAGAAAAAAAGTTAAAAATAGTGATTATATGGATTTTTTTTCGTTTCTTTGCACCCTGTTAAACTCTAAAAATTAAATAAAATGTCTGAAATTGCAACGAAAGTAAAAGCTATCATTGTTGATAAGCTCGGTGTTGACGAAAAAGATGTTACGCTGGAAGCCAGCTTCACTAATGATCTCGGCGCTGACTCTTTAGACACTGTTGAATTGATTATGGAACTTGAGAAGGAATTTGACATCCAGATTCCCGATGAAGAAGCTGAAAAAATCGTTACCGTCGGTGACGCAGTATCTTTCATTGAAAACGCTCAGAAATAATTAATTTCACTCGCTTCAGCGCAATGAATCTGAAACGTGTTGTAGTCACTGGTCTCGGCACACTTACTCCTATTGGTAATAACGTATCACAATTGTGGGATTCTTTATTAAAAGGAGTAAGTGGAGCCGGCCTGATTACACATTTCGACTCCTCCAACCTCAAATGCCACATTGCCGCAGAGGTGAAGGGGTTTGACGGTACCCAGTACTTCGACCGTAAGGAGATTAGAACACTTGACCTCTTTACCCAATACGGGCTTGTTGCAGTCGACGAGGCTCTGAAAGATTCAGGTCTCGATATTGAGAAAATTGACCGCGATAGGGTTGGAGTCATCTTCGGTACCGGCATGGGCGGTGCAGAGACTTTCCAGAACGAACTTCTTTCGTACGCCGTAAGCCAAAATACACCACGTTTCAGCCCATTTTTCATCACCAAAACCATTGGTGACATCTGTGCGGGTCAAATCTCTATCCGCTACGGTTTCCACGGACCAAACTATTCCACCACCGCCGCATGTGCCTCCTCGGCCATGTCTATTGCCGATGCATTCATGATGCTTCAATTAGGCAAGGTAGACGTAATGATTACCGGTGGTAGCGAAGCAGCCATCATCCCCGTGGGCATAGGTGGCTTCTCCTCTATGAAAGCCCTCTCACTCCGTAACGACGACCCCGCCACAGCCTCCCGTCCCTTCGACAAAGACCGCGACGGTTTCGTCCTCGGCGAAGGTGCCGGCACCCTCATCCTTGAAGAGCTGGAACACGCCAAAGCCCGCGGAGCCAAAATCTATGCCGAAATCACTGGCTGCGGACTCACGGCCGATGCCTATCACATCGCCGCATCCCATCCAGAGGGAAAAGGAGCTATGCTTGCCATGCGCCAAGCCATTGCCGAATCCGGCATGCAACCAACCGATGTCGACCACATCAACACCCACGGCACCTCTACCCCCATCGGCGACATCTCCGAGCCCCGCGCTGTCGTCTCCCTTTTCGGCGACCACGCCAGCCACATCACGCTGAACTCCACCAAATCCATGACTGGCCACCTTCTCGGAGCCGCTGGTGCCGTAGAAGCTATAGCCACCATCCTGGCCGTCAAAAACGACATCATCCCACCCACCATCAACCATTTCACCGACGACCCCGACATCCCTTCGCTTGATTTCTCTTTTAACAAGCCCACCCACCGTCGTGTAGACTTTGCCCTCAGCAACACCTTCGGCTTTGGCGGACACAACGCCTGTCTGGCATTCCGTAAATATTAAAATGCTGAACTTTTTCCGTTTCAAGGGCGAGCACCGGGAATTTTACCTTTTTTTCAAAAACACGCTCGGTTTTACTCCACGCAACACAAAACTTTACCAAATCGCCTTCATCCACAAATCCAAATCATTGGATATGGGGCAAGGGCGCAAAGTCAACAACGAACGTCTCGAATACCTCGGCGACGCCGTACTAAGTGCCATCGTTGCCGAATTCCTCTACAAAAAATATCCCAACCAAGGTGAAGGATTCCTCACCGAAATGCGCTCGAAAATCGTCAGCCGCGCCAACCTCAACAAACTGGCCCAGAAAATAGGCCTCTCCCAACTGGTGCAGTACAACCGCGTGTCGCAAGGCATATTCAAATCCATCGACGGCGACACCTTCGAAGCACTCATTGGAGCCATCTACTTGGAAAAAGGCTACAATTTCACCCGCCACATCGTCATCGACAAAATCATCAACCTCCATCTCGATGTCGACACCATGGCCCATACCGACTGGAACTTTAAGAGCAAAATCATCGACTGGGGTCAGAAGAACCACAAGAAAATCAGCTTCGAGGTCGAACGCGTCTTCTACCAAGGCAAAGAAAGCCGCCGCCATTACGACGTCCGCGTCAAAGTCGACGACACCCCTGCCGAACACGCCATCGAATACTCCATCAAAGCCGCCGAGCAACTCGCCGCCGAAAAGACCTACAAGAAATATCAGGAGCAAGGCATCATCCCCACCCACACCGAAGAACCCGCCGTCCCCGGCACCCATTAAAAGTCCCCCATCAGCAATCCCTAACCTTTCGGCATAGGAACAGCATTCCTCCCTTCGTTTTCTATGCTGTAATACTACATTTAACCCACAATTGTTTTGCAATTTAAGAGTTCAAAACAGATGTGGAAAAGATGTATCTCAACAGTTTACATTACGAATCTGAGACATTCCGATTATTCAACCAACGATAAAATAGCAACAATAAATATGCTTTAGTCGTAGGCTTATTTAGCACTCTCCATACGATACCACACAATCGCAATGCGATGTGTAGTTCTCGTGCCTTGCTCGTAATTTCCATATTGTTCAGCGGATACCCCAACCTCGAACACTCTAATATCGCTTCTGTCGCTATCAACTTCAGTTTTGGAGACTATCCGTGAACATATTGTTGTGCATTCTGTCCGTCTCTTAAATAGAGTTTCAATAATTTGTTTTCCCTATTTTTTCGTTATATAGAATGTAGCCATTATTATACAAAACCGCTATTAAGGAGGTTGCTAATTAGATAACTCTATTGGTAGTCTATGAGTTATTGCAACATTTTTATTATAAACATCTTCCTTCATCTGTCTCGTCTCTCACATTAATGGCATTATTTTGCCAAGTTACAACTTTTTTCCTATACGGCAATCTTTTTGAAAAAAAGCTTTCTCAACCCTACCACTTTAGGCGGATTTGGAGGCGCCATTGCTGGCGGTGGTTGGCTTCTATTTGCTCGTAGCCGGAGCCGAAGGTGTCTTTATCGGAGTATGCGGTGATGCTGTATTTGAAGCCTATGTTCCAGTGGGGGGTGATGTCGTACCGCAGCAGGAGGTAGAAGCGGCAGCCTTCGTTCTGGTAGAGGGTGCTGCTGTAGTTGTAGATGAAGTCGCTCTCGGCGGCGTACATGCGGGCTTCGTAGTCGTTCACATCGAAGAGGGCTATGCGGGCGGCTACGGTGAGGGGCAGGGTCGAGGGAGTGTAGTGCACATCTTGGTAGAAAAGAAGCCCTCTGCCGGCCTCAGTAACGTCGCCGTGGTAATGGGCATACCCCATACGGGAAACAAGCCGCCAGGAGCCTGTTTTGTATTCTACGTCCACCATGCATTGGTGGCGGTAGGTTTGTTCGAGCAAATAGCGGCCGTCGACCTGGGTTGAAGGGGTGATGTTGCGGCCACGTTCTTTGTAGCGGTAACGGACATTCAGGGCAAGGCCTTTGATACGGCGTGAAGCCCGTGAAAGCATCAGGTTGTATTCCTGCCCGTGGGTGGGGGCATAAGCCAAATATTTCATGTGGGGGAAGCGGTACCAGTCGGCCCGCGCCACCGCCTCTCCTCCCCACATTAGTCGGCCACGGTAGTTTAGTCCGACACCCATTTCGTTTTGCGGGGTGCCGTTCTGGCCTATGGCATTGGCATGCAGGTTGTGGTAGGTGGGGGAATAATAACGGGCATAACTGCTTAGGCTGTGGCTACTGTTGATAAGGAACTCGGCACCTGCCAGGACAGCCGGACTGAGATTCGAAGCCATGCTGTCGGGACGGTTGGCGCAGAAGGAGGCTTCGCCGAACCACATTACACGCCTCGACCGATAGGCGAAGTCGAAACCAGCATTGAAGTTCGCCTTGCCCCTGAAGGCATTGTCGTTGTATACGTATGTTGCCGGCACTATGGCCTTGCTCAGCAGGGTGGCTACGGCTGTCATGCCCAAACGCAGGTTGCTGTTACGATACTCCCAATGGGTGCCGAAAAGGGTTTCGCCTAATTGGTTGCGCTTGCCAACCTCGGTGGTGGTTCGATGGTAGCCGGAGTTGTAGATACTCTGCACCCAGTCCACACCGCTGTTGGACGAGGCGTTGCGGGGCAGGGTGGCGTCGCGGTCGACATACGACGCAAAGAGCGACACGTTCCAGCGACTGCCCAGTGACAGAATGGCGGCAACACCCTGCATGTAGCCGTATTCGGTAAAGGCACCGTTGGGGCGCAGCCCTTGGGCATAGCGGTTGATGCCGGTGTTCATGGTCATGCGGGGGCCGAATCCCGACCAGAGCGTCAGCCCTTGCCCGAATTGCAGATGGTACTGTCCTGCGACGAACCGTTTGATATAGACGTTGCGGATGGTGCCGTCGCTACGCCAACGCGCCATGTCGTTGACCAAAAGGCTGTAGCCATAGAAATCGAATCCGCGACGCTGGCTTGCCGCAAAGAGGGCTTCGCCGGGGTCTTTGTCGGCCGAAAGTTGAAATTGTATGCGGTCTTTGTACTTGTAACGATAACGCCACATCAGCCGGAGGTTATCACCTTCATATATGCTGTCGCGATAGCCGCGCGCCTGTTCCACCGTGCCTCCTATTCCCATCACCAAGTTACTCCTGCCGTGGGTCAGCAGTTCCTTCAATGTGAGAGGCTGCAAAGATTCCAGCGGCTCCGCCTTCACAATGGGTCGCAACAGTTCTACCGTCAAGCTATCGAAGCCGTTAATGGCATAGAGTTCATCAACGCTGAGCAGGGCACCATACATCTTGATATACAGACGCAACCGCTCGCGCTGGAGGTCGCTCACAAAAGGAATCACAGAGAGCAAAGCGACGGTATCGTTCAGGTTGGATGGGGTGTCGTGTAACGACTCGTAAAGTTCCAACATGTCTTCGGCAGTTTCATCATCTCCTTCATCGGAGAGCTGTTCCAAGTAATACTGCCAGACGGAGGGCAGGAGTTCCTGCGCCCTGGCTGCCGACGGGCAAAGCAGCCACAACAACAACACCGCGAAAAGCTTTCTCTTCATGGAATCCTAACCAGTATGGGCAGATGGTCGCTGTAGCCACCCAGATATACCATACCCATATAGGTACGGAAAGGTTTCTTGCCCATATATTTCTCGTCGTCGACAAGTAGGTAGTCGGAGGCGAAAAGGTCTACGTTCAGTTGCTTGTTGGCGATGGCATGGTCAATCCATGACCACACGCCTTGGTATTTGTAGCTTCCGGTGCCTTGGGGCTGCTTGGCCATGAGGTCATGGAACCCGGCGTTGTTGGTTGCTTTGCCGTGGAATTGCATACCCTTGCTTATAGGTTCTTCGTCGCTGGTGGCGTTGAAGTCACCCACAGCCACGACCAATGCCTGCGGGTGCCGCCGTTGCAGGCTGTCCATAGTAAAGAGCAGACGCTGAGCCACCTTCATTCTGAGTTGGTCGGCCTCTGCCCCACCCCGTTTCGACGGCCAGTGGTTGACGAGGACAAAACAGGTGTCGGCCGAATTGTTGGCGTCCTTAAGAATGCCCCCCACCAGGAGAATGTCGCGGGTGGGCTGAACATGGAGCGAATCTGAGACGACGATAGGGCGCGATTCGAGGACTTCGAACTGCTCTTTGCGGTAGAGCAGGGCACAGTCAATACCCCGTTTGTCGGGCGATTCGAAATGAACAAAGTCGTAGCCTACTTTGCGGAGCGGGGTATTGTTGCACAAGTCTCGCAAAACGTAGGCATTCTCCACTTCGGCCAGACCCACCAAAGCGGGCGACTGCATGGCGGTGATGACCTTGAAGATGTTGTTCTTCTTGATGAGATAACGTCTGGGGGTCCAACGGTTGTCACCGTTGGGGGTGAAAACGGCATCCTCCTTTACAGAGTCGCGCCAGGTGTCGAAGAAATTCTCCACGTTCCAGAAAGCGATAGTCCACCGACAGCCCTCCTGGGCGTTGGTAGTACCCGAAAGCAGGAGAAATCCTATAAGAATGGCTATGAACGCTCTTTTCATTGCTGCATAAGGCTGAATAGGTGTTCCGACATGCTGCGTGCTTCCTCGCTGTCTTCTCCCATCTGAGCGTAGAGGAATTCATGGCCGGGCAGATGAGTGCGCACTATCACCTGATAGATTCCGCCTCCTGTGGGATAATCGGA
>JAEEGL015255157.1_pt1 | contig 13229 bp, 10 predicted proteins | sample 9134231 | NCBI WGS metagenome assembly JAEEGL01 (sample SAMN16246548, study PRJNA631951) | gut metagenome | biome: gut microbiome; feature: rumen; material: fiber-attached | host: Bos | place: Iran: Karaj | collected 2018-10
AAATCTGCTGAAGGCATACGGCGGCGAGATCATCGACGTGCCGTACACCTATGATGAAAAGGTAAAACGCGAGGATGCGAAGATCCGCGAGAAACTGATGATGCCGGAGTACCGCCGCAAGCGGCTGCGTCAGCTGCTGCAGCTGGGACAGGTCAAGGCAATCGAGGTACACAGCGGTCTGACCGGCCTCATTGCGGAGAAGACCGTAGTGGAGCGTGACGGCGGCCTGGATCAGTTTGATGCGATGTGGATCTCTTCCCTCTGCGATTCTACGGCAAAGGGCAAACCGGACATCGAGCTGGTCGATATGACCTCCCGTTTCCGTACCATCGATGATGTGATGGAAGTAACGACCAAACCCATCATCTTTGACGGAGATACCGGCGGGCTTACCGAGCACTTTGTTTATACCGTGCGTTCCTTAGAGCGTATGGGTGTATCGGCAGTCATTATCGAAGACAAGACGGGACTGAAGAAAAATTCCCTCTTTGGTACCGAAGTGGAGCAGACGCAGGATGATATCCCGCATTTCCAGGAAAAGATCCGTGCGGCAAAGAAAGCACAGCTGACGGATGACTTTATGATCATCGCCCGCATCGAGAGCCTGATCCTGGAGCGCGGTATGGAGGATGCACTGACCAGAGCACGTGCGTTTGTGGAAGCGGGAGCAGACGGCATTATGATCCACAGCCGCAAAAAAGATCCGGCGGAGATCCTGGAATTCTGCGACAAATTCCGCGCAGAAAATAAGGAAACCCCGATCGTGGTCGTACCGACGTCCTTTAATGTGATCACGGAAGAGGAGCTGGCAGAGCACGGCGTCAATATCGTGATCTATGCGAACCAGCTGACCCGCAGCGCGTTCCCGGCGATGGAACAGACTGCGAAGGATATCCTGAAATATCACAGGGCAAAAGAAGTGGATGACCGCCTGATGCCGATCAAGCAGGTGATCTCACTGATCGAGGAGATCTGATATGGCAGAGAGAGCGATCCTTATGGCAGCCGGTATGGGTACGAGACTGCGTCCCTATACCGCAGATACGCCGAAGCCGCTTTTGAAAGTGGGCGAGCCGGCGCTGATCGAAACAGTGATCCGTGCACTGCATACACGCGGTGTAAAAGAGATCTATATCGTAACCGGTTATCTCGGAGAGCAGTTTGCGGCGCTTACGCAGAAATACGAAGGTATCACACTGCTGCAGAATACGGTGTACGAAACCATCAACAATATCTCTTCGGTATATGTGGCGAGAGAGGTGCTGCGCAAAGGCGCATGCTTTATCTGCGAAGCGGACCTGCTGGTCACGGATGCGAAGCTGTTGTGTGCCGAACTGAAAGGCTCATGCTATTTCGGCCGTTTTGAAGAGGGGTTTTCCGACGACTGGATCTTTGAGCGGGATGCAAACGGCATCATCACGAGAGTCGGCAAGGGCGGAACGGATGTTTACAATATGGCCGGCATTTCCTACTGGACGGCGGAGGAAGCAGCGCATCTGGCCGATTGCATCGAGCACGAATACGGTGCGGAGGGCTACGAAGACCTGTTCTGGGACGATGTGGTGAATATGCACATTAAGGAGTTTGCGCTTACGGTGCAGCCGGTCACGAGGGAGCAGATCACCGAGATCGATACGGTGGAAGAGTACGAGACGGCGTGCAGAGCGTACGAATAACATGGAAATCTGATGGTTGTCATAACATTAATCAGTAAAAAAATGCGGCTTACGGGCCGCTTTTTTTGCTTTATAGAGAATTGCTTCGCAATTCCTATAAAGCAAAAAAGCCCTCCGGGGGATGCGCACTCGCGCGTGAGGAAATTGTTGCTATCGCAACCACGCTCGGCGCGAGCGTTCAGCGAGCAGAACGCTTTCTTATGACCTTTTTCCGGGTTACATAAAACCGCTGAAAGCCCTTTAGTACTTGACGAAAAGGGGATTTGCGACTACAATAAATAGGCGTTATTCTGTCCGGATTATGCCCGGGCTTATTTTGGGAGGAAAAGATCGTGCAGGTTGAAAAATTCGTTGAGGCGCTGGGCGCCGATTTCTATACGGGAGTTCCCGATTCCCAGTTAAAGGCATTGTGCAATTATCTGATGAAGACCTACGGCATTGACGCGAAGCATCATGTGATCGCGGCCAATGAAGGCAACTGTGCCGCGCTGGCTGCCGGTTATCATATGGCAACCGGTAAGGTACCGGTAGTGTATATGCAGAACAGCGGGGAAGGCAATATCATCAACCCCGTGGCATCGTTATTACACGACAAGGTCTACGGGATCCCGATGATCTTTGTGGTCGGCTGGAGAGGTGAGCCGGGCGTACATGACGAGCCCCAGCACATCTACCAGGGCGAAGTAACCGTAAAGCTGCTGGAGGATATGCAGATTGCATCCACGGTGGTGGACAAGGAGACGACGCCGGAGCAGCTGGCCGAAGTAATGAACGGGTATCGCGAGATCCTGGCAAAGGGCGGCGATGTGGCCTTTGTGATCAAAAAAGGCGCGCTGTCGTTTGAGGAAAAGGTAAGTTACGGAAATGATTATACGATGATCCGGGAGGAAGCAATCCGCCATATCACGCTGGCGACCGGGGAAGATGCCATCGTATCTACGACGGGAAAAGCCAGCCGCGAACTCTTTGAGATCCGCGAAGCACAGGGCGCCGGACATGCGCACGATTTTCTGACCGTCGGTTCTATGGGACACGCATCCTCGATCGCGCTGGGGATTGCCTTGCAGCAGCCGCAGCGTACGGTATGGTGTATCGACGGTGACGGAGCCGCGCTGATGCATATGGGAGCGATGGCGGTGATCGGTTCCTACAAGCCGGCCAATCTGATCCACGTGGTCATCAATAACGGTGCACACGAGACGGTAGGCGGTATGCCGACCGTGGCTTCCGATATCGATATTACGGCAGTGGCCAAAGCATGTGGCTATCCCGAGGCCGTCTGTGTATCGGACTACGATGCACTGGACAAAGCGCTGGCGGAAGCAAAGGCGCGGGGAAGCCTTTCTCTGATCGAAGTGCGTTGTGCGCTGGGGGCAAGAGAAGATCTGGGCCGTCCGACCACGACCGCAAAAGAGAACAAGGAGAATTTCATGGCATTCTTAAAACAGTAATGCCGTGCCGGAAAGTAAGTTATAATCATAAAGTGCAGTAAGTAATGGAAGAAATAAACGAAGTACAGAAAAAAGAAGAGAAGAAAAGCAGTACCAGAGGTAGTGCGGAACACCGGAAACGGATACAGACACTGAAAAAGATCATTGTTGGCGTACTGGTGTCGCTGCTCCTGCTTCCGACGATCCTTTCGTTAGTGGCGCTCGGGCAGATCAGGCAGCTCAATTCACAGCTGAACCAGAGCCTGCTCCTCCTTTCCGACCTGGCGTTGCAGGTACAGGAAGTACGGCGGATCGCCGAGGAAGGGAGCAAACAGTCCGCTGAGGTGGAGCTTGAGGACAATGCCTCACGCCCGGTGGAACAGTTGCAGCAGACATCGATGGACGAAGACGCGGATCCTTATGAGGGTATGGTGAAAGTCTGCCTGACCTTTGATGACGGGCCGTCCCGCAACACGGATGCGATCCTGGATATCCTGGCTTCCTACGATATCAAGGCGACCTTTTTCGTGAACGGGCACCCGGGATTTGAAGAACAGTACCGCAGGATCGTGGACGAGGGGCATACCATAGGGATGCATTCCTTCAGCCACGACTACAGTGATGTGTATGCCGATCTGGATCATTTTGCTATGGATATGGTAGAGATTCGGACCTATATCCGGGAGATGACCGGGGAAGAGAGTGTTTATTACCGTTTTCCGGGCGGCAGCAGCAATACCGTACACGATATGCCGATGCAGGAATGCATCGATTATCTTGATTCCATGGGGATCAAGTATTACGACTGGAATGTCTCCGTGGGGGACGCACTGGGCTACAGCCGCAGTGTGAATGCCATCGTGGACAGCACGATGACACAGATCGCCGGACTGGATGCCGATACGATCGTGATCCTGATGCATGATGCACCGGGGAAAGAGACGACGGTGGAAGCCCTGCCGATCCTGATCGAAAAGATTCAGGCGCTGGACAATGTCGTGATCGTTCCGATCACCGGAGAGGTTACGCCGGTACATCACGTGATCAATGAGTAACGCCCGAAAGGGGTTCTGAGGAGGTTTGTAATATGGGTTTTTTCCAAAGTTTAAAAGATGATCTTTCCGAGGCGGTTGGGGAACTGATCGGCGAGGAGGAACAGCTCGAAGAAACCGACGAAGAAGTACTGGAGGATCTGCCGGAGGAAGAAGCTGACGGGGAGGAGAGCGAACTGCTCTCGGATACGATGTCGGTGGAGGATCTGCTGGCTGAGGCCGAGGCTCTGACGGACGGCGAAGCTGCGCAGGAGTCTGCAGATACGGAAGATGTGCCGGAGGCGGAAGATACTCTGGCGGATGTGGATCTGAATAAGATGCTGGAGGCACTGGATGCGGATATGCCGCAGATGGAGAGCGATTCTCTGGAGGAGCCGGCAGCGGAGGAGGCAAATGATGAGCCGGATTCCGTGGCCGATATGGATGCCAATGATCTGATGGCACAGCTTCTGGCAGAAGCCGAGGCAGCTACGGCAGCAGCACAGGAGGCAAAAGAGCCGGAGCATATGGCCGCGGATGACGAAGCTGCGCCGGAGCCTGCGGAAGCAGAGCAGGAAAAAGACGCATTTATGGCCGAACTTGACGGTATGCTGGCGGAACTGGATCTGCCGTCGGAAAGCGGTACGCAGGAAGAAGCAGCCGAAGAGCCGGAGGCAGATGTACCGGTGGAGGAGCCTGTGGAAGAGCTTGAGGAAGAGCTTCCTGCAGATGCGGCAGAGGAAGAGCCGGCAGCGGATGCGGACGTTCTGACAAGAGAGGCAGAAGAATTTGCAGAAGAGCCGGAACCTGCGGAAGAAGCAGCTGAGGAAGCACCGGCAGAGCAATTCGAGGAAGAGGAAGTTACGGAAAATACGGCAGAGCAATCTGCGGAAGAGGATACGGAAAAGGAATTGACGGAAGCAGCGGAAGTAACGTTCACGGAAGAAAGCGTAGCAGAAGAAACGATAACCGAAGAAGTAATAACGGAAGAAAGTCCGGCAGAGGATGCGCAAAACAGCGGAGCGCAGCCGGAGAGTATGGCGGAAGTGTTCGCGGCAGCGAAGGAACCGGAAGAGATCGATGAAGCGCAGGAAGATGCCAAAGTGGCAGAGCGTGTGGATGCCCTGATGAACGACGGACTGCTGCTGATCTCGGAGGAAACGGCAGTGATCCCCGAGGGGATGAAGGTGACCGGCGATATCATGGCCGGCAGCCATATGAATGTTACCGGATCGGTGATCGGTAATATCGAGATCGCCGGCAAATTAAGAGCCTCCGGTGTGATCGAAGGAAATATCATCGCCAGCGAACTGTATGCGGATGGCGCGGAGATCACCGGGGATATCGATTGCAAGGGCAGTGTCAAGGTCGGACAGAACAGCGTGCTGATCGGTAACGTAAAGGGCAGCTGTGCGGTCATTGCCGGTGCGGTCAAGGGTGAGATCGACGTGCACGGTCCGGTAATCCTGGATTCGTCGGCGATCGTTATGGGTAACATCCGTTCCCAGTCGGTACAGATCAGTACCGGTGCGGTAGTGGAAGGTATGTGTACACAGGTATATGCGGCAGTCAATCCGTCCGCGTTCTTTGAGGATTTCAAGAAGAACGGCGGCAAGAAAAAGAAAGGTAACTGATTATGGGAAGAATTTTACTGAAACTGAGCGGAGAGGCACTTTCGGACGCGAACCGTCACTACGATGACGCGGTGATTCTGGGGATCGCGGCACAGGTAAAGCAGATCCTCGCAGACGGAAACCAGGTGGGCATCGTGATCGGCGGCGGTAATTACTGGCGCGGACGTACCAGCGAAAACATCGACCGTACCAAGGCAGACCAGATCGGTATGCTGGCGACGATCATGAACTGTATCTATGTGTCGGAACTGTTCCGGTCTACCGGCATCGACACCAGGATCATGACACCGTTTGCCTGCTCCACATTTACGGAGCTCTTCTCAAAGGACAAGGCGATCCGCAGTATGGAGAAGGGACGCGTGGTCTTTTTCGCAGGCGGCACGGGACATCCGTACTTCTCGACGGATACCGGCGTGGTGCTGCGGGCCATCGAGGTAGAGGCAGACGGCATCTATCTGGCAAAGGCGATCGACGGCGTATACGATGCCGATCCGAAGACGCATCCGGAAGCAAAGAAATACGATACGCTGACCATCAGCGAAGTGATCGAAAAGAATCTGCAGGTAGTGGATATGACCGCTTCGATCCTGGCACGCGATAACAAAATGCCGATGTGGGTATTCGATCTGACCGAGGAAAACAGCATCGTTAAAGCATTGTCCGGCAGCTTTTCCGGAACGAAAGTAACCGTAGATTAAGAAGAACGGTGACGATCCGGATCACCGCAAGAAAAATATTAGGAGGATATTTCAATGGACGAGAGAATCAAGGGATATGAGGAAAAAATGAAAAAAGCGTACGACTTTTTGCTGTCGGATCTGGCAACGGTCCGTGCAGGCCGTGCGAACCCCCATGTTTTGGACAAGATCCGCGTGGACTACTACGGTACGCCGACGCCGCTGCAGCAGATCGGTAACATCACGGTTCCCGAACCCAGAATGCTGCAGATCGCACCCTGGGAAAAGAATCTGATCAAGGATATCGAAAAAGCGATCCTGGCATCGGATGTGGGTATCACCCCGTCCAACGACGGCAGCGTGGTACGTCTGGTATTCCCGGAACTGACCGAGGAACGCAGAAAAGATCTGGCCAAGGAAGTCAAGAAGAAGGGTGAGGAAGGTAAGGTAGCAATCCGCAACATCCGCCGCGACGGTAATGATGCATTCAAGAAGCTGGCTAAGACCGAGATCTCGGAAGATGAGATCAAGGGGCTGGAAGAAGACCTGCAGAAGCTGACCGACAAGTACATCAAGGAGATCGACAAAGCCATCGATGAGAAGGCACAGGAGATCATGAAGGTTTGATCGATCCGGAGGATCCGAACGGATATGAGTGAAGAAAAGAAGATTCCCCGCCACCTGGCGGTGATCCTGGACGGCAACGGGCGCTGGGCGAAGAAAAGAGGCCTGCCCCGTACCGCCGGGCACGTGCAGGGGGCAAAAAATGTGGAAGATATGTGCGAGTGGGTGTGGAACCATGGCATAGAGTATTTTACGGTCTATGCATTTTCGACCGAAAACTGGTCCCGGCCTACCGATGAAGTAAACACGCTGATGAAACTGTTGCGTGATTACATGAAGAACTGCATCAAACGTGCCAACAACAATAACATGAAGGTGCGCGTGATCGGTGACAAGACAGCTCTGGCCGAGGATATTCAGGAGAGTATCCGGGAGCTGGAGTCGGCAACGGCGCAGAATACGGGGCTGAAGTTTACGATCGCCATCAACTACGGCAGTCGTGACGAGATCCGCCGCGGCGTACAGGCGCTGGCGCGTGAAGTGGCCGCAGGTACGCTTAAGCCAGAAGAGATCACGGAAGAGAAGATCTCCGCATCTTTGGATACCGCAGGCTATCCGGATCCGGATCTGATGGTGCGCACGAGCGGAGAACAGCGGATCTCCAATTATCTGCTGTGGCAGTGTGCGTATACGGAGTTTTATTTTACCGAAGTGAGCTGGCCGGATTTTCATGAGGCAGAACTGGAGCAGGCGATCGAAGCATATGCCGCGCGAGACCGCCGCTATGGGAAAGTATAAGTATGAGTCAGGATGAAAAGAAACCCAATACCATGCTTGTGAGATCGATCAGCGGTGCAGTGATCGTTGTGGTCATGATGGCATTGATCTGGGCCGGCGGGATCGTAACGACGGTCGGTCTGGGTGTGATCTCGTGCATCGCCTATACGGAGCTGCTGGCAGCGACAGGGGTGCGGGAAGCAGGAACAAAAAAGCCCTGTATTTTTGATGTGACCGGGATCCTTGTGATCCTGGGGTATTACGCACTGATCTATCTGCTGAAGACGACACAGCCGTTTATATCTATGTGGCAGAGCCGGTCAGAGTTTCTTATGCTGGTCGTAGTGCTTTATCTGGCACTGCTGATGAGCATTTTTGTATTTACTTACCCGAAGTACAAGGCACGGCAGATCATCTGCAGCTTTTTCAGCTTTGTTTACGGACCGGTGATGATCTCCTTTGCGTTGATGACGAGACTGCTGCTTGGCAAAGCGGATATCGAGATCGGCTGCTTCGGCATGGGATTTGCTACTTACAACCTCGGTTTCTTTGCGGTATGGATGATCTTTATCGCGGCCTGGGGCTCGGATACATGTGCCTATTTTGTGGGCGTGCTGTTCGGAAAGCACCGGGTGACACCGCGCTTAAGCCCGAAGAAATCCCTGGAGGGTTACATCGGAGGGGTAGCCGGCGCCGGACTGCTGGGACTTTTGTATGGAGCGATCCTGATGTGGACGGGGCATATAAGCGCCGATCTGCTCTGGTGCTTTGCGCTGCTTGGTGTGTGCGGCAGTTTCTTCGGACTGGTCGGCGATCTGGCGGCATCCGCCATCAAGCGTGATTTTGAGATCAAGGATTACGGCAACTGCATCCCCGGACACGGCGGGATCATGGACCGCTTTGACAGCGTCATCTTTACGGCACCGATGATCTACCTGCTCAGTATTACTGTACTTTATTCGCAATTTTAATAGCACGGAGAACAAATATCATGAAACGACTTGTCATCCTGGGGTCGACCGGTTCGATCGGTACCCAGACACTGGAAGTGGTACGCGAGTACCCGGAATATTTTGAAGTGACGGCACTTGCCGCAGGCAGAAGTGTTGCGGCGATGGAAGAGCAGATCCGTGAGTTTCATCCGGCGTATGCCGTGATGTGGACCGAAGAAGCAGCCGCGGAATTAAAAACCAGAGTAGCAGACCTTCCGGTGAAGGTGCTTTCCGGTATGGACGGTCTTCTGGAGATCTCCACCCTGCCGGAATATGATGTGCTGGTGACCGCAATCGTTGGGATGATCGGCATCCGTCCGACCATCGCAGCCATCAGGGCGCACAAGACCATTGCCCTGGCCAATAAGGAGACACTCGTAACGGCCGGACATATCATTATGCCTCTGGCAAAAGAATGCGGCGTATCCATCCTGCCGGTGGATTCCGAACACAGTGCGATCTTCCAGTCGTTAAACGGCGAGCCGAAGAACCGGATCGATAAGATCTGGCTGACCTGCTCCGGCGGGCCGTTCCGCGGAAAGAAGCGGGAGGAACTGCTGAATATCAGGCCGGAGGATGCCTTAAAGCACCCTAACTGGGCGATGGGACGCAAGATCACGATCGACAGTGCCACGATGGTCAATAAAGGTCTGGAAGTCATGGAAGCCAAATGGCTTTTTAACGTAGATTACGATCAGGTCAAGGTCGTGGTGCATCCGCAGTCCATCGTGCATTCCATGGTGGAGTATCAGGATGGCGCAGTGATCGCGGAGCTTGGTGCACCGGATATGAAACTGCCGATCCAGTATGCACTGTTCTATCCGGACCGTATGCCGCTTCGGGTTCCGAGAAAGCGTGCGGATTTTTATACGTTAAAATCCCTGACGTTTGAAGAACCGGATACGGAGACTTTTACAGGTCTGCCGCTGGCGCTCAAAGCCGGACGCCGGGGCGGAACACTGCCGACCGTATACAATGCAGCCAATGAACGTGCCGTGGCCCTTTTTTTGGACGGACGCATCGGTTTCCTTGAGATCGTGGAGCTGATCGAAAAGGCGATGGATCACCATCAGGTGGTGGAGAACCCGGATGTAGACCAGATCCTGGCTGCGGAAGCACAAACCTACGAATATTTGGAAGGACTTTATTAATCGATGAATTCACCCTTATTGACGATATTTTCATTTCTGATCATCTTTACGGTAGTCGTGGTAAGTCATGAATTCGGGCATTACCTGCTAGCCAGATTAAATGGTATCCGGGTGAAAGAGTTTTCCGTCGGGATGGGACCGGCATTGTTCCGGAAAAAAGGAAAGATGACGGAACTGGTGATCCGCCTGCTCCCGATCGGCGGCGCCTGCATCTACGAGGGCGAACCGGGCGAGGAAGCGGAACTGGGACAGGTCGAGGCGAAGGATGCCGAGGAAGAAGCGCGTGAAGCCGTGCGGGATGACCTGGCAGGAAAAGCGTTTAATGAAGCACCGGTCTGGGGCCGGATCGCGGCAGTGGTAGCCGGACCGTTGTTTAATATCCTTCTGGCCTATCTGCTGGCACTTATCATGGTGTGGTTCAGTGCAGAGGACCTGCCGGTGATCAACAGCGTGATGGACGGATTTCCGGCGCAGGAATCCGGGATACAGGCAGGGGATACGATCAAAGCCATCGACGGTTACCGGGTACATCTGTACCGTGAGGCAATGATCAAATCGTATATGAACAACGGTAAGCCGATGGATATCACCGTCGAGCGCGACGGACAGGAGTTTACCGTGACGGTGCACCCGAAGTATGACGAGACGGCAGGCCGTTACTACATCGGTTTTACCGGCCCCGGGGATTACACGGAATGCAACAATCTGTCGGTGTTTTCCTACAGCTGGTACGAAGTGCGCTATATGCTGATGGCAACCTGGGACAGTCTGTTGTATATGGTGAGCGGACATGCTTCCGTGGATAATCTGGCAGGCCCGGTAGGTGTGGCCAATGTGATCGATGATACCATCGAAGCCGCAGCACCGCAGGGCGTGATGATGATCGTGATCAACCTGCTCAACATCGCGATACTGCTGTCCGTGAACCTGGGCATACTGAACCTGTTACCGGTACCGGCGCTGGACGGCGGAAGACTTTTGTTTTTACTGTTTGAAGCAATCAGCGGCAGACGGGTTCCGCCGGAAAAGGAAGGCATCGTGCATCTGATCGGATTTGTGCTTTTGATGGTTTTGATGGTGGTGGTATTGTTCAACGATATCTCCCGGTTTTTCAGATAAAAAGAACGTGCATTGGAGGGCGAGGATATGAATATAGATGAGGTGATCAAAGAGTACGACGGTATGTTTGGTGTGAAGCCTCCGAGGGAGATCCTGTCCTATCTGATGCAAAAGATCGATATGTCCCGGGAAGAGCGGGATATTGCCTCCGAGATCATTTTGCTTAACGAAACGATCGGGTTCTGCAGGGATGCGTCCATCGTGGAAGAAGGCGTACGTTACGCCAGGGAACTGGAACATCTGATGCAGGAACTGGATTTTTCCGGACGCATCGAGTATGCCACAACGATGCTCAATCTGGCGAATGCCTACCGTGGGTTCGGAATGCATGCCGATTCGGAGAAACGCTATGCCATCTGTGAGGAACTCTATGGCAGGATGCTGCCGGAGGGCGATTTTTTGTTTGCCGGCCTATACAACAACCGCGGACTGCTGTACCAGGAGATGAAGGACTGGGATCACGCGGTGGAGGATTTCCAGCATGCGTTAAAGATCGCCGATGCCTACCCGCAGCACGAGATCGAGCAGGCGACAACCCGCGCCAATCTGGCGGCGGCGCTGATCGAAGCTTCTCCGGAGGGAAGAGCGGAAGCGGAAAGCTGGCTGCAGCAGGCCATCGATATCTTTGAAAAAGACGGCGGAAAAGACTTTCACTACAGTGCGGCGCTTTCTGCGCTGGGGGCACTGTATTTCCATAAAAAAGACTATATCGGCGCGGCGGAGTGCTTCCGCAAGGCGATGCGCCAGCTGTACGAGGGCACCGGAGCTTCCGAGGCCTACCGGCGGGTAAAGGAGAACTATGAGCTGTCCATGCAGATGGCCGGAGCGGAAAAGGAAACGGCACCGGATGAGGAACCAGCGATCGCACGCAGCAGGACCTTTTATGAGGAATATCTGCGTCCGCTGATCGAAGCGGCATGTCCGGAATCACTGCCCTATATTGCGGCCGGATATGCAGGCGAAGGATCGGAACATTTCGGATTTGATGATGATTATTCCAGGGATCATGATTTTGCGGATGGTTGCTGTATCTGGATCCCGGCGGTGCAGGCGCCGGCGTATGGTCTGACCTTGCAGGAACTGTATCGTGCCGCGTATCGGAAATGCTTCGGTACGGAACCGGATCTGTCCATGCTGCGACAGGGCGTACTCGAGATCGATGATTATTTTGAACGTCTGACCGGGATCGGCCAGATCACGATGCGCTATTACGCAAAGGGAATCTCGGACCATCTCTATCAGATGGACGATGAACAGCTGGCAGGGATCGCGGCAGCGGTCAATGGCGGGCTGTTCTACGACGGGGAAGGAACGATGACCAAGCTGCGGACCTTTTTCCTCGAAGAGATGCCGGAGGAATTCCGCCGGCGCAAGCTTGCGACCCTGACGCATCTGTTTTCGCAGGCAGGCCAGTACAATTACCTGCGTTCCATGCGGCGTGCGGATTATGTGACGGCCCGGATGTACGAAGCCAGAGCGATACAGACCATGCTGCAGATCGTGTTTTATCTGAACAAACAGTATCCGCCCTATATGAAGCTGCTGCGGCGCGGTGTGGCGGGGCTTGCCCTTCTGCCGGAAGTCGGGGATATCGCAGAGGCGATCGCGGATATGCCGGACGGACGCAACAGCGTGATGCAAAACGGAACGGACGATAAGGCACTGTCCTTTGATATCGTGGCTTCCCTTCTGCTCGATGCGATGGTACAGCAGGGGCTGATCGCGGATTATGACAAAAAGGAACCGTTTGCAGACCGCTATATCGCGGAGATCGCCGGTCTGCTGGAGCGCAAGCCAAAGGAGCAGACCAAAGAGCAACCGAAGGAAACCAAAGTGCAGGAAGAAGAAAACAAAGAAGCAGAAGCTGCGGAACCTTCGCTGGTGGAAGCCATCATCAAAACCGAATGGGAGCAGTTTGACAAAACGGTCAACGAGGGCGGCCGTGCCGACTGCCAGGATAACTGGAATACCTTTTCCGTGATGCGGCGCAGCCAGTATCTGACCTGGCCGGAGGAACTGCAGGCATCCTTTTATACGGATCTGAAGGCGGCGGAGGGCAGAGGACGCAACCTGATCACGGAAAAATACGGGCGTATGATGGCATCGACGGCGCCGGAACGCTACGAACAGATCAAGCAGTATTTTCCGGAACTTTCCGAGGACCGGATCCGCATCCAG
>JAEEGL015411898.1_pt1 | contig 13229 bp, 9 predicted proteins | sample 9134231 | NCBI WGS metagenome assembly JAEEGL01 (sample SAMN16246548, study PRJNA631951) | gut metagenome | biome: gut microbiome; feature: rumen; material: fiber-attached | host: Bos | place: Iran: Karaj | collected 2018-10
GGTCTTGATCCTCTCGTTCACAAGAGCGTTCTCTTCATCCTTAAATATCCACTTGAGTATCTCTCTCGCTATCTCGTCGTTACTCGTCTCTTCCTTCATGACGTACTCGAACTTGGGTTCAAGACGGTTAAGGATATATTCGTAGATAACAAGGTCGTCCACAAGGGCCGTAACGGCTTCCATGCGGTGTCTTATGGTCTCTCTCACCGCGATGGTCTTCTCAATGGAAGCCTTATTCTCTTCCGGTGTGTATGTACCGCCGCAGAGCTTCTTGATCTCTTCAAGAAGGATGTCGTAGAGTTCCTTATTATGCTTATCAAGCTCGGTGTCGTCAAATTCGCTCTTATCGAGCTGCATCGAAAGGGACATCGCAAGGTTGTGAAGGGCGAATTCGCCGTAGAGCGAAGCCATTGAATTCAGATAAACGGGAATGTTCTGTTCAAGGTTCTTTCCCTTACGAATCTCATTTTCTATATCTCTGATGTCAGACATGGGTAATCTCCTGAGGGTAAATATTCGGCTACAATTTTAACATAAATAAATGAAAAATGCACATAAAAAAGAATTTACCACTATGTAAATGTATAAGAACGCAAATGTGAAAAAAAATATGCAAAAAAGTTACTGCTCACAAATGTGCCGGTCATAAGCCATATTTTGAAAGCAAGCTTTTAAAATATGGCTTATCGACGGCATATTCTGCAAAGCTGAATATATGATAACGGGGAGGACCGCCACAAAGTGGAGGAGGGACCCCGTTATATGCGATAAGCCCTGATTTGAAATCACGTTTTCAAAATCAGGGCTTATTAACGGCACATCTGTGAGCAGTAACCGTAACACTTCTATGGCTACTGTAACAATATTCTCTTTAAAATTTCGTCCTATACCCTCTTCACATGCTCATGAGTATACAAATGCTCCATACAATATTCGTAATTCCCGTCACACTTTGTACAGAAGCGGAACTCAATATCTCCGTCAAGTTCTGTTCTTCCGCAGACGGCACATTTATGCCTCGTGATAACGTTTTTGCCTTCATGTGTCGCTTCATTGCCGGTATGGACCTGAGCCCAGCGCACCTTGCGCCTGTAGTCGGCCTGTCGTTTAAGCTCCGAAGGTCGCACTTTGCCGAAAACATCCCTCGTCGTAAAGAAGAAAATGATGAAGTTCAGCACCGACACAAGTATGATCACCGCGTCGTACCAGTTTCCGGAGATCAGGGACATGACCACCATTATTCCGAGGTAAGCCGCGTCGATGATGCCGAGGATCTTGACCTTTACGGGGATGATGAACATAAGGAGTACTTTCATTTCGGGGAAAGTGGCCGCATAGGCGAGGAAGATCGACATACAGATGTATATCGTCGAAAAGCCCGCGAACCACGCTCCCGGAAGCACTACCGTACTGCCGTCGGACATGTTCTTGCTTACCGCATAGGAGAAAAGCTGCTCCGCGGTTATCGTTCCGTCGGCAAGGACATTTGCAAACTGAAGATAAGCAAGACCGTACACAAGGAACGCACCGAGGATCGTAAAAATGACTCCGGAGAAAATATATACGTTGTACCTGAAATCTCCCCACACGCTTTCAAGAGAGCGACCGATGGAATAATAGAAGTACAGCATGATGACCGTCCAAAAATCTATGGTTCCGGGTGGGATAAGGAGCCAGCTCACTATCCTCCACACCTGACCGTGCAGGATCTTGTACGGATTAAGCGACAACCATTCCATCGACTGCGGGAAAATGTACTGCAGCACATATCCGATGATATAGCATACGATAAGGATCAGCGACAGGTTTGGTATCGCATACTTACCGTATTTTCTTTCCATTTTGAATAGAAATCTGCCCATAAGCACCTCGTTTTATAACTTTAAGCTTCCGTATTTTCCCCTACGGTTGCAGCAAGCTCTGCTGCCTTAATTTCTTCATAAGTCTCAGCCTCTGTAGCGGGTACCTGACCGGTCTTTAACATAACGATAACTCCCGCAACCGCAAGTAAGCCGAAGGCCCATACAAAGTATCCTACGATCTCCGGATGAGACGCATTATTCGATACAAGAGAAAGGAGCTGTCCGCTTCCGTTCATGATGAAATGGGTGAACACGCCTGCCCAAACGCTCTTGAATCTTACAACCAGAACAGCAAAGATCACACCGATGGCAGCCGCATAGATCACCTGAACCATTACTCCGGGCAGGGATGCCATCTGAATGTTGGTAAGATGCATGAGTCCGAAGGTGATGGATGAAGCTACGATCGCAGCCGTTGTTCCCATGTACTTTCTTCCGTAATTGAGAGACAAGCCTCTCACAACAAGGTCCTCAGCCAAAGGCGCGCCAATCACTACAGCAAGGGCGAGGGGCAGCGATGTGGTCTCGCCTCCCACAAGTCCGTTGGAAAGCTCTTCATAGCTTTCGGCAACGCTTTCGGGAAGGATCTTAAAGGCAATGTCAAATACGATGCTTAAGCACCCCTGTATTGCAATTCCGACCAATACAAGGAATCCCAGCTTCTTGGCGTTCAATGCCTTCTTAACGGGTGCTTCCTTGCCTCTTGCCGCTCTCCACCAGAAGAATACTACCAGTGCCACAAGAAGGTCCGCAAGTAATGTTGCAACTCCCGGATAAGAGGAACTCATGAGCTTTTCCGTCAGCCACTGCTGATCTGTGAGAAGCTCCATGGGAACTCCTTCCGCCTGAGCGGTGACGGCGATCTTCGCACCGTAAAAGATCGACACTACAGAGGATACGATAAGGTTCCCCACAAAGAATACTACTACCGGAACGATCGTAAGGATCACTCCGAGAGGAATGTTTTTTTTGGTTTCGTTCATTTTTTTCTCTCCCTTTTGATATAAAATTATGATATCAAGGCTGAATTATAGCAAAGGCCAAATGTCAACGCAATTAAACTACTATAAAATTTCCGATAAAAGAACTCCGGGCAGGAATGTCCGGAGTTCTTTTACATATTTACTTAAGTCTCAGTTTTACGACGCTGCATGCAGGCATTGTGAAGCTTACGCCCTCATCGGTCTTCTTGAAATCCTTGAATTCCTTTATAACAACTTCGTCCTGCTTATCAAATGTGTTGTATGCGCCCATGTCGGCGGTGATCACGCTACCTTCGATCTCCTTGAAGTCATACTGTGTGATGACTGCATCCACCTTTCTCTCTTCCTTTGCGGAAAGGTTTACGACAGTGATCGTAAGGCTTCCGTCCTCTGCCTTGGAAACAGATTCGAAAAGATCCTCAACCTTGTTCTCTTCCGTACCGATCACGGTCTTTTCGACAGAGCTCTGTACGAGACGGGCATCCTGATGATCCGCATACATCTTGAATACATAGTATGTGGGAGTCTTCACCATCTTTGCGCCCTCAGTCAGGATAACGGACTGAAGAACGTTTACAAGCTGCGCGATATTTGCCATCCTTATTCTGTCGGAATGCTTGTTGAAGATGTTTAAGGTGGTTCCCGCAACGATGGCGTCTCTCATGGTGTTCTGCTGATAAAGGAAGCCGGGATTGGTTCCGGGCTCAACGTCGTACCATGTGCCCCACTCGTCAAATATGAGGCCGACCCTCTTATTGGGATCGTGCTTATCCATTATCGCACAGTGCTTGTTTAAGAGCTCCTCGGTGAAGCTCATGCACTTGAGCGTAAGGTAATACTCATTCTCATCGAAGCCTGTAGCCGCGCCTTTGGAGCCCGACCAGCCGTGAGGAACGGTGTAATAATGAAGGGAAATGCCGTCCATGTAGTTGCCGGCGATCTTCATTACAGTGTCGGTCCAGTTGTAATCGGAAGCGTTGGCGCCGCAGGCGATCTTATAGATCTTCGGGCCGCCGTAGTTTCTTACATAGGTCTGATAACGACGGTACTCGTTTGCGTAGTACTCCGGAGTCATATTGCCGCCGCAGCCCCAATTCTCGTTGCCGACGCCGAAGAAATCCACCTTCCAAGGCTCTTCGCGACCGTTCTCTTTTCTCATGTCAGCCATGGGTGAAACGCCCTTAAAGGTCATATATTCAACCCACTCGCTCATCTCGCGAACGGTGCCGGAGCCCACGTTACCGTTGATATAAGTCTCACATCCCAACTGGCGGCAGAGTTCCATGAACTCATGGGTACCGAAGCTGTTATCTTCCAACACGCCACCCCAGTGGGTGTTGATCATCTTTTTTCTCTTCTCCTTGGGACCGATACCGTCCTGCCAGTGATATTCGTCAGCGAAGCAACCGCCGGGCCAACGGAGTACCGGTATCTTCATCTCCTTGAGTGCCTCAACGACGTCATTACGCATGCCGTTTACATTGGGTATCTCCGACTTCTCGCCTACATAAAGTCCTTCATATATGCATCTTCCGAGATGCTCCGAGAAGTGTCCCTGAATCTCCCTGTTGATCTTGCTGAGCTCAACATTGGGATTAATATACATTTTTGCCATATTTTCCTCCGATTGTGCACGGGCACGTGGTGTTTGTTTTACTGGGGATTATTGATAAAGTCCTTGCGGTAATCAACGCCGAAACGCTCGGCAACCGCAACAAGCTCCTCATCACGGATTGTGTTGACTCTGGGAAGTCCCGCTGCAAGCAGGTAGAGCTGAGCAGCCTTCTCAACGGTCTCGATGAGTCCGAAGGTCTCGTCCATATCCTTACCGGATCCGTAGATGCCGTGCATGCCCCAGATAACGAGTCTGTAATCTTCCATCTTATCAGCGGTTGCTTCGCCGATCTCGTTGGTGCCGCAGACCATCCAGGGAAGTACGCCTACGCCGTCGGGGAATACGACGATACACTCGGTGCATGTCTTCCAGAGCGCTCTCGTGAACTTTCTGTCCTCAAGCTCGATTACCTGGTTCATGGCAAGAGTGTTGGTGGGATGGCAATGCATTACGACCCTGTGAGCGGGATCCTTTCTTAAGCGTACCATGTGTGACATGAGATGAGCGGGAAGCTCACTCGTAAACTTGCCGCCGTCCTTATAACCCCAAAGGAGTTCAGCCGTATTGGCGTCCTTTGCGATCCTGATGATACCGAGATTGGTCTCGGGATCGTACTCCACGTTCTTAAAATACTTGCCTGTACCGGTAACGATAAAGATCTTACCAACAAGAGCCTGGGCGGTGAATCCCAAAGGGATTGTTCTGATGACCTTTGTAAGATCAAGATATTCCGCAACCTCCTCTTCCTCAAGCATCCAGCTGATGTTGCCGCCGTTTCGCTCATCCCAACCGAGGCGATACATATTGGCGGTGGTCCTCATCATTTCCTGTACAAAAGGTGCTTCAAAAATGTTCTTCATGTTTAATCCTGCTTTCCTTTATATAAATTTTTAAAGCTTTCTAAGTAACTGTTTTGCCGCAGCGCTCTCTTTTTCGATATTGCGGACTTCATGGCCGAACATAACTTCTATGCTGTCGGCATCGGTATTTCTGATGACGGTGCCTTCGCCGAAGAATCTGTGGCTTACGGTATCGCCTTCCTTTAAGGCATCAAGTTCCGCTCTCAAAGCTTCCTGCTCCTTCTGGGCATTCTCGGCGGCAGTGGAGCGGGTGCTTCCGTGTTCCTCCATGTAGGATTCCAGTTCGTTCCTGTAATCCTCCTCTTTAGCCTTCCGCTTCTGTTCTATCCTCTCGCGACGCTTGAGTTCCGCATGGGTGAGTCTTCCGGTCGCGGTCCATCCGATAAGATCTATGCCCGTCAACCTGCTCAAAAGAACAAAGACTCCGTATGCCGCAAGGATTATGAGGAGTACGATGAACACGATCTTAAGACCGGCTTTTCCGGGATTCTTTCCTATGCCGTCACCGAGAGTGGGTGCCGGAGGTGTGGGGGTACAGTATTTGGTCGGTGTGGGTGTGCTCGTGGGACCGATGGTCGGTGTGGGCGAAGGTGTCGGTGTCTCCGTAATTATCGGAGTCGCGGTCGGGAGCGGAATGGCTTCCTCTCCTGTCTCCACCGCATTTGAGGTGCTGATGTAACCGTGGAATTCTATGGAATCCTGCACCCATCTGACTTCATACCAGGTGCTGCTGTTGTTGCCCTTTTTCTGCCCCAGGACTGCGATGCGGTCACCCTTAAGAAGAGTGATCACCCTGTTGGTGTTGGGATCCACAAGTCTTTTATAATCGGTTCCGGGTCCGACACGCACTTCGGCGGTGGCCGTAACGGTATATACATAAGCCTGAACGCCCTCGGTCTCCTCCGTATATTTGAAGGTAGGTTCCGTTTGTGCGTAAACAGGGTTGTCTTTCATAAAAAAGGCCAAAATAAGGAAGGCACAGACTATCCTGCATATTCTTTTGTATGCATTTGCTCCCTTATTGTTCTTAAAGTGCATAATGACCACCTTCCAAATACTCCGGATCATAATTCGTCCATGTTTATGAGCTTGATCCTGTCATAGGCCGCAGCCACTTTGATGTCCTGACCGAAGCCCGATTTTGCAAAAATATATGTCTCGTCGGAGCTGATGCCGGCGATGCGCATGAGTTCCCTGTATTTCCTGAGTTCTCCGCTGTTCATGGGCGTGGACTTAAAGCTGCAGAACGCAACGATCGTATGACCTTCGTCATCTCTTCCGATAACGTCGATATCACCGGCCTTGCCGTACCATCTTCCCCATTTGTCGTATTTTCTGCCGAGTTTGCCGAGATCTGACATAAGCTTCATGTATTCGAAGCATACGCCGGCATATCTTTCGCGCATGTAATTGTCGATATCAAAGGCGACGATGTTGTCGTATACCTCTTTTTCCATGCCTCTGTCAAGCATGGAAAGATTCGGGAACACATAGCGGTACCAGAAGCAGAGGTAATTATCCTTGATGCAGTACATGCCCTTCTTGACATCGTCATGGGAACCTGTCTCCATGGAGAAGACCTTTTCCACGATATCCAGGCAGATAAGGTTCTTAAGATAGACGCTTATCTTTGCCCTCGAAAATCCGGTTCTCGCATAGATGTCGTTGAGCTTCCAGTTGCCTGCCGCAAGGGTCGCAAGGATCGCATTGTATGCGGGAAGCTCTCTGAGCTCGGTCTTTAAGAACCTTTCGGCTTCATTTCTTAAGAGTCCTCTCTTCATGAGGAAGAGACGCATGATGTTTTCCCTGACGTCCAACTTCTCGCTCCAGTAATCAAGAAGTCCCGGAACTCCGCCCAATATGCCTTCCGCGTAGATCGTGTTTTCAATGGGCATCTTCGGGAAACGGTCAAGAAGCTCCACAAAAGCGAGTTCCCTGAGTTTAAGTATGCCTGCAAGTATGCGGGCGGCATTTCCCATATCGTCCACCATGGAATTCTCGACCCAGTTGACGGAGGAGCTTAAGAGAAGGAACATGATCTTTCCTTCGGTATCACCGTCCTTCATGAGGGATACAAGGGCGTTCTTAAAGCCTTCACCCGCCGAGATCATATACTGGAATTCATCGATGACGAAAACCGTTTTCTTTTCGGCATTTCTCTCGATAGCCTGTTTGAAGCAGCGGTAATAGGAATAAGCCACATCCTTTGTATCACAGGAAGTTCCTGCTTCCCCCGTAAAGCAGAGAAGCTGTTCCTGCTCCGAAAGTTCCCTTGCCGAATAGTAAACGTAAGGCAGGTTCTTCGTGAATTCCAGAGCAAGCGTCGTCTTTCCCATACCGTAACGTCCGTAAAGGACGATGGCCTTATTTCCTTCGCTCTCGTATGTCTCCGTAAGCTGTTTTAATTCATTGTTTCTCCCAACCACTTTTTTCACCCCGAACTAAATTTTTTACATCCTGTCAGGCGCAGAGAAGCCAAGCATATCTATGCCGCACTCCAAAAGTCCCTTTGTGAGCTCAAGAAGCGCGATCCAGCTCTCTCTCTTTGCCTTATCCTCTTCCGTAAGAATCTTTGTGTCATGGTAGAAGCCGTTAAAGGCATCCGCAAGCTCATACACATATCTGCAAACCACATGCGGCGCCGTATCCCTGAAGGCGTTCTCGACCATATCCCTGAATCCGGAGATCTTAAGCATGAGATTCTTTTCAGAATTTCCCTGAGGTGCCGCGATCTTGGAATAGTCTCCGGCTGTGCCGTAGGTTTCCTTATATTTGTTGAGTATCGACTTGATACGAACGATCGTGTAAAGGATGTAGGGTCCCGTATTTCCTTCGAATGAAGTGAACCTGTCCGTATCGAAGATATAATCCTTGGTCGCCTGGTTGGAAAGATCGCCGTACTTGAGTGCTGCAAGACCTACGATCTTCGCTGTCTTTGCGGCTTCCTCCGGAGTCTCTTCCCTGCTTTCCATTATCCTGTCGTAAACGGCATCGTTTACCATCTTGATGAGAGCTTCAAGGCGGAGCGTACCGCCGTCCCTTGTCTTAAAAGGCTTGTTATCCTTGCCGTTCACGGTACCGTTTCCGATGAAGCGGAGTTCTGTTTCTTCTCTTACTATGCCCGCCTTCTTTGCTGTACGGAAAACCTGAATGAAATGGAGTTCCTGACGCTTATCAACGACATAGACCACCATATCGGGCTTGTAATCCTGCTCACGCTGAACAAGCGTCGCAAGATCGGTGGTCTCGTAGATCGCTGCTCCGTCAGACTTTCTGATGATGCAGGGAGGATATTCCTTCTTATCGCCCTCTTCCCTGATGTCTACAACCAGCGCCCCCTGGCTCTCGAAGGCGAGACCGCTCGCAACCATCTTGTCAACCATATCCTTGACATAGGGATCTGCGTCGCTTTCGCCCTTCCAAAGCTCGAAATGAACATCCAGATTGTCGTAATTTCTCTTAAGATCGGCCTTGGAAACGTTTATGATATGGGCTCCGAGTTCTGCGTAACCTCTCTCCTTATTCTGATACTTAACGGTCGCCTCATGGCACTTAACGGCGAATTCATCGTCAGTCTTCATCCTTGCGCTTGCAGCAGGATAGATCTCCTCAAGGTCAGAGATCGTGAAGGGTGCCTCTGTCGGATACTCACCCTTAAAATCGGGATCGAAGTAAGGAAGATCGGGCTGTCTCAGCCTCAGTTCCTCTATAACTTCACCCATCTGCAGGCCCCAGTCGCCGAGATGCGCATCGCCTATAACGTTGTGACCCGCATATTTGCAGATACGCTTAATGCTCTCTCCGATGACCGCAGGGCGCAAATGTCCCACATGGAGCGGCTTCGCAACGTTTGCTCCGCCGTAGTCGATGATGATGGTCTTCACCTTTTCGGGCTTCTCAAGTCCGAATTTATCGGCAGCCTTCATGCCTGTCATATAATCCGCAAGGAAACCGCCGCTTATCTTAATATTTATAAATCCGGGCATTACAGCCTCGATGCTCTCGAAAGCCGCATTGTCCTTAAGTCTCTCCACAACTTCGTTCGCTATCTGAATGGGAGGCTTCTTCGCAGCCTTTGCCGCAGCCATAGCACCGTTACACTGATAGTCGCAGAGGTCGGGGCGGTTGGAAACGGCAGCTCTTCCGTACTCCTCGTCGTAGCCCGCATCCTTGAACGCTTTCTTCAGTTCGTCGGAGATCAGATCCAAAATCTTCTTCATTTTTTTGCTCCTAATACATGTTGTCTTTCTTTACTTACGATTTAACAAATCCCTCATAATGTACCACAGAAAAAAGCAAACTTCAAGGGGAAAACAGTACAAAAATACCACGAGAATGCGTGAAAACGTAAATCTCGTGGTAAAAGAGCGATCACTGCTCATCAACAACTATTTTGTTTTTTTCTCCGTAAACACGCTCATCCTTTGCGAGACGTATCTTCGAATGAAAACTTCTGAGCTCGGAAAGCCTGTTTGCGGATGTATCAATAATGATACGTCCGCCTGCATATTCCACAATAAACTTGGTTTTAACAGAAATATACCATATGACGCCGGTGATCAGGACAAGAGCAAAAAGGAATAGGAATACCACACCAACAGCAAAACGAACCCCAACCACATATAAAAATATAGGCAGCAATATTTCAAGGATCATGAGAATGAACAATTTGATTGAGCGACTTCCTGATGCCAAACCGGTGCACACAATGTCCTGAAGATCGATTATCCTTTCTTCGTCTCCGCCCTGTTTCTTGCTTCCCTGTGTTTCCATTTTGCCCTTGAGGTACAGTCTCTTGTCACTGAGCACTGCATTACACTTCTTTTTTCTGAAGAGACCACCCTTGGCTACCATTTTAATGTTTTCAATCATCTTCTCGGATTCGCTTACAAGAAGATTGTCATTACCCGTATCCTCTTCTCTGACAACAAGCGCCGATCTGATAATGGCTCTACACTTGGGACATATCATCTCCCCCGGATTCAGTTCAGTACCGCATTTTTCGCAAAACATTTTTTCCCTCCTGATTTAAACGAAAGCTTCTTTGAAGCCCGTATTTATTACGGCAAATAGTTTATACTATTACCCCCCCCGGTCAAGTAATATCTGTAATTTCTGACAATTGTTTTGCAAAAAAAGAGCCCTATGCAGCTCCGAGACGGAACAACATATGGCTCAGCTATTAGTATACTTGCCATTCAATTTATGTCACCCCGGAAAATACCACGGAATTGAGCGAAAAAGTAAATCTCGGGGTATATTATCTTGCTTTCCGTGCCCTAGGAGTGCAAAAATACCACGGGATTTGGTGATAACGTAAATCTCGGGGTATTTTATCTTGCTTTCCGTACCTTCGGGGTATAAAAATACCCCGGTATTATGTTAAAACGCAAATATTGTGGTAAAAGCTGCTACAGACTTTTCGGACACAGTGCAATAAAAGCTTTGTTCACAGCAGATAATGTTTTATAACTCTGTCGATTTCATCCGTTCCCAGGGACGAAGCAGAGGTTTCCTCGGTTATGATCAACCTGTCCCCCAAATATATGCCTTCTCTTGCCATCTGTTTCAATCGCAACACGGAATTTTTGGAATAATCCGGATCGTCCATCATTCCGCGGTGCTCCCAATAGATTTCCCGACGTTTCTTCACATTAAGCACGGTAAAATCAGGATATATGGTCTGCACCTTCGCAGATGTCCTGTTCGAAAGAGTGAGTGGGCATTCGTACTTGTAGGGTACACCGTATCTTGCCAATGCGTTTGCTATGGTAAGTTCAGATTTAGATCTGACATGTTCACCGTTGTTCGTTATGAACATCGGGACATCCTCACTGATAGCCTTGCCTTTATACGGAACGCTCAGCCATTCGTATATGTAATCCGCATCAGACACATCTGCCGGTATAATATTTTTCTTAATCTCCGCAGGATGATCCGAATACTTGTTTCGTATTGACAGAATCTTTGAATCGGAGATCTTCGCAAGATCTTTAAGAGCCTTAAGTTCACTTTCGATCAGTGGAAGCGTTTCTTCATCATATTTCTTTCGAAGATAAAGTCGGATCTTATGAACATCCTTCTTGGAAATATAAGTGCCGGTCTTCTCATTTCCTTCCTCTCTCAGATAGTATTGAATGTTGCCGTTTTTATTTGAGATACGAATCTTGCCTTCGGGATACTTTTCCAAACGTTTTTGTATCTCATGCTTTATTCTGCTGTACTCTTCATAAGCCTTGCGGACATCTTCGTAAAATGTTATAGGTGTCGGATAATTCTTGTTCAAGCTTGTTCTCCTTTCGATTACCACGGAATAGGATGAAAATGTAAATATCGTGGTATTTTGTCTTGCTTTCCGTGCCCTAGGAGTGCAAAAATACCACGGGATTAGACGATAACGTAAATATCGTGGTATTTTGTCTTGCTTTCCGTGCTCTGGGAGTGCAAAAATACCACGGGATTTGACAATAGCGTAAATATCTGGGTATTCTATCTTGCTTCCGCGTCGTCGGAGAGCAAAAAATACCACGGGATTTGATGAAGGAGTATATTTCGGGGTAAAATGGATGAAGCATTGCGATTATGAATGCCTGCCCTCTCTCGGCGCCGCAGAAATGCAAAAGCTTTTCTGTCGGAACGGCGCCGAAATAAGGGCAAACATATTTGACGATATCAGATGAATCGATGAGTTCAATCTCTCATCTCAGAATAAATGGATCCTATCCATTCAAAGTATTAATGAAGCCTATCTTTCATCTATCTCTCATCACAGACTTGCAGGATGTAGAACTTAAGATACAAGCTCTCCTCCGCGTTCCAGGCGATGGGGTGGTCGGGGGCCTGGGTGCGGTATTCGATCTGGCGGATGCGCTTGTGTACGCTCTTTGCCGCCTGGGCAATGACCTCGGTGAAGAGATCGGGCGTCATGAAATGGGAGCAGGAGCAGGTGGCAAGGATACCGCCGTCCTTAACGAGCTTTAAGCCGCGCATATTGATCTCTCTGTAGCCCTTCATTGCTTTCTTTACGGAATCCTTGGATTTCGTGAAGGCGGGAGGATCGAGAATGACAACGTCAAACTTTTTTCCCTCTTCTTCCAAACGAGGCAAGAGGTCAAGAACGTCAGCACACTCAAATCTGACTCTGTCTGACAGACCGTTCAGTGCCGCATTCTCGGTTGCCTGAGCGACGGCGAGGTCGGAAGCGTCGACACCGATGACTTCCTTTGCGCCGGCAAGCCCCGCATTCAGTGCAAAGGAGCCGGTGTGGGTGAAGCAGTCCAGAACAGTTGCGTCCTTACAGAGCTTCTGCATGGCAAGACGGTTATATTTCTGGTCCAGGAAGAAGCCGGTTTTCTGACCGTCGGCAACGTCGACGAAGTACTTTACGCCGTTTTCCGTGATCCTGACCTTGGTGTCAAATTCAGGTCCGATGAAGCCCTTTACTCTCTCCATGCCTTCAAGCTCACGGACCTTGGCGTCGCTTCGCTCGTAGACTCCGCGGATGGTGATACCGTCGGAAGCGAGAACCTCGATCAGAAGCTTCACTATGAGCTCCTTGAAGCGGTCGATGCCGAGTGCGAGGCTCTGTACAACAAGCACATCTTCAAACTTATCTACCGTGAGGCCGGGAAGATAATCGGCTTCTCCGAAGATAAGCCTGCAGGAAGATGTATCAACCACTTTTTTACGGTACTCCCAGCAGTCGGTGACTCTCTTCCTAAAGAATGCTTCATCAATCTCAGCCTCGGTGTTTCTTGTCAAGAGACGCACGGTTATCTTCGACTTTCTGTTGATATAACCGATACCGAGAGGATATCCGTTGTTACTTTTAACAATACAAAGGTCACCGTCGTTAAATATCCCGGTGACCTGCTCGATCTCATTGTCGTAAACCCAAAGTCCGCCGGCA
>JAEEGL015661864.1_pt1 | contig 13229 bp, 6 predicted proteins | sample 9134231 | NCBI WGS metagenome assembly JAEEGL01 (sample SAMN16246548, study PRJNA631951) | gut metagenome | biome: gut microbiome; feature: rumen; material: fiber-attached | host: Bos | place: Iran: Karaj | collected 2018-10
ACGGCCCAATAGATGAAGACAACATACACATGAAGTTGAGTGGCGCTTCCCGTTTCGAAGGCACTGTGAACTGTGAGAAAGCAGAGGTTGAGTTGAGTGGTGCTTCCCGTTTCGAGGGCACTATGTACAGCGAGAATGCAGAGATTGAGTTGAGTGGCGCTTCGTATGCCAACATTAACGGTTACTGCATGGAGGAGCTGGAAATAAAAATCAGTGGTGCGAGCGTGCTGGAAGCTGATCGTTTCCCGTGTACTAACATCGTAGGTGAGGTAAGTGGCGCCAGCCATGCGGACGTGGTTTGCTGCGAGAGCCTGAAAGTGGACATCAGCGGCGCCAGCGAACTGACATACTCTACTCCGAGTGACGAGTGCGACCTGAAAGTGGATTGTGAGTGCTCCGGCGCTTCGAGTGTACACTCAAGATGAAACGGATTGTTTTAATCGTTGTTGCTTTGTCTCTGCTGGTCGGCACAGGTTGCTGCAAGCAGAGCGAACAGGCTGTGGTGGTGGGTGCAGAGCGCACGGAACTATACTTGGACAGCCTGACGGGGAAACGCGTGGCGATGCTTGGGAATCACACCAGCCTGGTGAGGCTGGCGCCTGTCGAAGGTCAAAAGTCAAAGGTCGAAGGCGAGGAGGAGTACCAACATACGCTGGATATGTTACTTGAGAAGGGCGTGAATGTGGTGGCGGTGTTCTCTCCTGAGCATGGGTTTCGCGGAACAGCCTCGGCGGGAGAGCATGTATCGAGCAGCGTGGACGAGAAAACAGGTATTCCTATCCTGAGCCTCTATAGCGGCGGAAGTGCGCGTCCTTCGGATGAAGACATGGAGCGTTTTGATGTGCTGCTGATAGATATTCAGGACGTGGGCCTGAGGTTCTACACCTATTACATAACTATGGTGCGCCTGATGAACGCGTGCGCGGACTTCGGGAAGAAGGTGATTGTGCTGGATCGTCCCAATCCGAACGGCTATTATGTGGATGGACCTATCTTGGACATGAAGCACAAGTCGGGTGTAGGCTATCTGCCTATTCCTGTGGTTCACGGTATGACACTGGGCGAGTTGGCGCTGATGGTGAATGGTGAGGGTTGGCTGCCCGAGGGCAAACAATGTCCGCTGCAGGTGGTGCCTTGCAAGAACTATACGCACCAGACGAAGTACCGGATTCTGGTGCCGCCTTCACCGAACCTGCGGAATCAGTTGGCTATCTATCTGTATCCGTCGGTCTGCCTGTTTGAGGGCACGCCGGTGTCGTTAGGACGAGGGACAGACAAGCCGTTCCTGTGCTACGGGCATCCGAACTTCGCGAGCGAAGGTCAAAGGTCAAAGGTCGAAGGTCAAAAGTCAAAGGTCGAAGGTCAAAGGTCAAAGGTCGAAGAGGTTCAGGGTTTCACCTTTACGCCGCGGGAGTGTGAGGCAGCGAAGAATCCGCCTCAGAAGGACAAGTTGTGCTACGGCGTGGATCTGTCGGGCATGAGCGAAGAGGAAGCCATGACGAAGCATTTCAGTTTGGAGTACGTGATTGACGCGTACAAGCGAAGAATCTCCGCTGGCGACAACTGGACAGATGAAGGGCCATTCTTCACGAAGTTCTTTGTGAAACTGACGGGTCAAGACTACATTCAAGAAATGATCATGGAAGGCAAAAGTGCCGATGAAATCGCGGAAATGTGGAAAGATGACGTGGCGCAGTTCAAGGAGCAACGGAAACCTTATCTGCTATACGAAGAATAAGAGAGGGAGTTCGCTTATATCCTAATAATAACATAATAATAACCTAATAATATCCTAATAATAACATAATAATATCATAATAAGGGTTGCTTATGAGTCCTATTGTTATTTTGATTACAATTGCCTGCTATTTCTGCCTGCTGTTTGGGGTGTCGTGGGTGGCAGGAAGGAAGGCAGATAATGCCGGTTTTTTCAGTGGAAACAAGTCGAGTAACTGGCTATTGATAGCCATGTCCACCATTGGTGCGCCGATCAGTGCCGTCACGTTTGTGAGTGTGCCGGGTATGGTGGCAGGCAGCGGTATGAGTTACATGCAGATGGTGCTGGGATTCACTGTAGGTCAGTTGATTATCGCGTTTGTGCTGATACCGCTGTACTACAAGATGAACCTGACATCTATTTACGAATATCTAAACCAGCGTTTCGGCGTGAGCAGTTACAAGACGGGTGCCTGGTTCTTCTTTTTGAGCAAGAGCACGGGTGCTGCCGTTCGCCTGTTCATCGTGTGCTCGGTGCTGCAACTGTTGGTGTTCGGGCCGATAGGTCTGCCTTTCTGGCTGAATGCAGTGTTGACATGCGCGGTGGTATACCTGTGCACGTTCAAGGGCGGCGTGAAGTCGATAGTATGGACGGACCTGCTGAAGACAACGTGCCTGATTTTGTCGGTGGTGCTGTGCATCGTGTATATCATGCGCAGCGGAGTGTCGCTGGAGGGCTATGGCGACAGTCCGATGACCCGGATGTTCTATTTCGACGACGTGAACGACCCGAAGTTTTTCTGGAAACAATTTCTTGCGGGCATCTTCGTGCTGGTGGCCACTACGGGTCTGGACCAGGATATGATGCAGCGTACGCTGTCGTGCAAGAACCATCGTGATTCGCAGAAGAACATCGTGGTAGGCGCACTGGTACAGATGGTTGTTATCTACCTGTTCCTGGCGTTGGGCTATATGCTGTACACGTTCGCTGCGGGTGAGGGAATGACTGATCCGAACGGCAATGTGATAGGTGCCGCCGGCGAGGTGCTGAAGGGAGATGACGTGTTTGCTTTCCTGGCTACTGGCAACTATTTCCCGCTGATAGTGGGGATACTGTTTGTGGTGGGTTTCATCGCTGCGGGCAACTCGGCTGCGGGTAGTGCGCTGACGGCATTGACAACCTCGTTTACGATAGATATTCTCAACAAGACCATAGACAAAGACGGCGAGGAAGCCGTCAAGAAGACCCGTACGTGGGTGCATGTAGGCATGACGGTACTGATGGCAGCATTAATCTATATCGTATTTATGCTGAACGACGAGTCGGTGATCAATACTGTATATAAGGTGGCGTCGTACACATACGGTCCGTTGTTGGGTATGTTCTTCTTCGGTATCTTCACCAAACTGAAGGTGCGTGACGGTTGGGTGCCTGTGGTTTGCATCATCGCGCCTATCCTGACACTGGTGCTGGACATGCACTCTGCGGAGTGGTTCAACGGCTATACGTTCAGTCATGAGAGACTGATACTGAATGCGCTGTTCACGTTTGTGGGGATGCTGATTTTGGCGAAGCCGAAAACAAATAATAATGAATAATTCTTTACCCACAAGGGGTACGATCTGCTTCGCTGTGCTTTACCCACAAGGGGTACGATCTGCTTCGCTGTGCTTTACCCACAAGGGGTACGATCGGCATAGCCGTGAACAATTAATATTCTTGAAGCGGCGGAGCTGTGAGGCTTCGCCGCTTTGTAATATCAGGGAGGGGTTATTTGATTCAGCGAATCATTTGTCCTGCCCCTGTGATTCTCCTAAGCTTACATTTTTATCAGTTGCGATTCAGACTGTTCCGAATCCTACAACATTTTTTTGATATCTGCAAACTTTTGGCACTAATTTTGCGAAAAAGGGTTATCTTTTGTTAAGAAATGCAATAAAAATTTGCATATATGGAGAATTTTGCGTAACTTTGCAGTCCGAAATGTTTTGTACCAATGAAAATACTATTTGTTATTGACACATTCGACACGTCGAATAATGGGACGAGTATTTCCGCACAGCGGTTTGCGGCAGAGTTACGGAAGCAAGGGCATGAAGTGAAGATTTTATGTGCTGACGAAGAGCCTTCAGAGGATAAGTTTCTGCTTAAAGAATACAAAGTGCCGCTGTTTAATCCGCTGGTGAAGAAGCACGGATTCAGTTTTGCGGACGTAATAGGGGAGTCAATGGAGGTGATAAAAGAGGCGGTTGACTGGGCGGATGTAGTGCATTGTTTTATGCCTTTTGCTTTGGAAATGCGAGCCAGTGCCTACGCGCAAGAGATTGGCAAGCCTTGCACCGGTGCTTTTCACATACAGCCGGAGAACATCTGGTCGTCGGTAGGTTTGGGCAAAGTGGACTGGATCCAGAACCTGACCTACCGTAATTTCCGCGAGTGGCATTACTACAAGTTCCGGCATATACATGTGCCTTCGGAGTTTATGCGCGGCATGCTGGAGGAGCGAGGCTATCAGGCCAAGATTCACGTCATCAGCAACGGCATACAGGACGATTTCCTCGCAGCCGGGCATCGTAACACCAAGGAGCAACGGCCCAAGAAATCACCGGAGTTCGCAGGGAAGATACTGATCATGATGGTAGGTCGTCTGGCCGGAGAAAAACGTCAGGACGTGCTGATTAACGCAGTTGCACAGTCGCGCTATGCGTCGAAGATTCAGTTGGTGCTGGCTGGCAAGGGGCCGTTGCGTGACGAGTACGAGAAACTGGGCGCGCAGTTGCCTAACCCGCCTAAGTTTGTGTACGTGGGAACCGAAGAGTTGATAGGTCTGCTGAGCCAATGCGACCTGTACGTGCACGCCAGTGATATGGAGAGTGAGGCCATCAGTTGCATCGAGGCTTTTGCTACAGGACTTGTGCCCGTAATAGCCAACTCGACGCTCAGCGCCACTCCGCAGTTTGCCCTGGACGGCAGAAGTCTTTTCCTGCCCGGCAATCCCAAGGACTGCGCCCGCGCCATCGACTACTGGTTGGATCATCCGTCTGAACGCCGATACATGGAGCGACTCTATGCCAAAGCGGCCAGGCGGTACAGCCTCGAGAATTCCGTACGTTTGTTCGAACAGATGCTTAATGAAGAAATAGAAGACAATAAAAACAACGTAAAAGAATGAAACGACTGACAATTGCAACTTTCCTGATGTGCTCCATCCTGACGATGGCACAGGAGAAGATAGAGTTCCTGCCCTACGGAAACATGGACTCGTGGGCAGTGCGTTATATCAAAGAGTCGTCCCTGATAGGCGGACAGACGCGCGAACTATATATGATTGGCAAAGTGGACACGGTCCGCGAGAACAAACCCTATGCCGTCAAAGGCGGTTCGCCCTGGGGCACCAGCAACGCGTACGCCAAAGTGATGGGCATAGAGACAGCAGCCGTAAACGTCACGCCCGAGAAGCGCGGCAATGGCTACTGCTGCAAATTGGAGACCAAACTGACCGTGGTTAAGGCGCTGGGTATCGATACCAAAGCCGTGGCTACAGGTAGTCTGTTCACCGGCAAACTGTCGGACCCGATGACGATGGAGGGCACCAAGAACCCGGCCAAAGCCATCAACATGGGCATGAAGTTCACCAAGCGTCCGAAAGCCCTGATGCTGGACATCAAATCGCAGATCTCGCAATCCGGCGAACTCAAGCAGGCTAACGCCTCGACGAAGGTTAAGACCCTGCAGGGTAACGACGAAGGCGAGATTATCCTGTTCCTTCAGCACCGCTGGGAAGACGAGGATGGCCGTATCTTCGCCTACAGAGTAGGTACCGCCTCCGAGCATATCAGCAAGATCATGGATTGGCAGAACAACCACCGTCTGGAGGTTCGCTACGGAGATATCTCCACGCAGGCCAAGCCTTGGGAAAAACTGACGAAGGAGCGTTTCATGGCGCGTAACTCGAAGGGGAAGATGGTGTATATTGAGGAAGTGGGTTACAAAGCCGATGTCGAGCCGACGCACCTGATTATGCAGGTTTCGGCCGGCAGTGTAGCCCCGTTTGTAGGTTGCCCGGGCAATACGCTGTGGGTGGACAACATCCGTTTGGTTTACTAAAGACGTGCGACATAATCTATTGATATTGCTGCTCTTAGGAGCAACATCGGTTTTTGCCCAAGTACCTGTTGTCTCGCCGGAGACAACGGTGGATAGTATCATCACGTTTCGCTTGTATGCGCCCAATGCCCGCCAAGTGAAGGTGGAGAGCGATTGCTTGGTGCCGAACCAAAAGGACAACTCGGCTTTCGGGGGACACACGCGCCAACGCAAGATGCACAAAGACTCGACAGGTGTTTGGACGCTAACAACCGAACCGGTCAAACCCGAGGTGTACCAGTATCGGTTTGTAGTTGATGGCAAGAAGATAGAGGATCCTGTTAACCCCGATTCTACCTATGTGGTGCTCCATAAAGAGAGCGTAGTGGCAGTAGGTGGCAATCCGCTGGCAGACCTCTTTGTTGAACCGGACGAGGGCGTGGCGCGCGGACATGTGGATACTATCTACGTCTATTGCCCCGAGCAAAAAGTGAGCCGAAAAGTGTTGATCTACGTACCGCCGGTCGAGCAGGACAGTTTCCCTGTGCTTTACCTGATGCACGGCATCAGTGGCGACGAAGCCACATGGATTGAGTGCGGACGCGTGCCGCAAGTCATGGACAACCTCTTGGCCCATGGTCGCATCCGCCCGATGATTGTGGTGATGCCAGACTGCAATGTACCCGACAAACTGGCGCCGAAGAAACGCACGAACATGCTCCGCAATATGTTCAACTTCCCTATCCTTCGCCTCGGCGATTTCGAGAAAGCCTTCCCCCAGATGCACAAGGAGATATGCAAACTGTATCCAATCTCTTCGAAACAGAAAGACCACTTCGTGGCGGGTCTGTCTTCCGGAGCTATGCAGGCCGCCAACATCACCCGCGACCAACCGGAACTGTTTGCCAAATGCGGACTCTTCTCGCCTGCGCGCATGAAAGAGGAGAATTTTGTGATCCACAAGAACGGCCAAAACGCCTGCGTGCCTTGTGTGGAGTCGCAGCCCACTTATTTTGTGTGCATCGGCAAGTACGACTTCTTCTTCCGGGATGGCAAGCGTTTTATCAAGCGTTTGGCCAATGCAGGATTGACCTGTGAGGTGTACGAGACCGAGAGCGGACATACCTGGCGCAGCTGGAGAGAGTACCTGGTAGCCTTTGTTGAAACGCTCTAAAATCGCCGATTTCATCGGGAGTTTTTCCGTTCTATTATACTCTACACAAGACAAACAAAAACCCCGCCCGAAAGGACGAGGTTTTCGTTTTGTATGCAGTTCACTTATTCAACCTGAACACCGGTTGCAGTGAAGCACTTGCCATTATGACGGATGTAGAACATGCTGTTGCGGATGAACTTCTCCGCCTTGTCGCTCTTCACCTCTACCGGTTTCACCTCTTCGATGTTGGTAATAGGTCCAACCGGAGCCGGAGCCACTACCACCGGAACATAAGTCTCGAGGCTGGTGCCTTCGATAATCAGGTGCAGCTCGGTAGTACCCGGCATTTTGCCCGTGAAGGTGAACAATGCACCTCCGTTGGCGGCAATAGTGGCCGAAGTAGCGGAAACGGTGAACAGGTCGCCTACGTTGTCCAAAATCATGGTCTTGCCCTCAGAAGCCATCTGCGGCAAAGCGTAGAACATGCGCTGGTAGTTTTCACCTACTGTCAGTTTGATGGTGTCCACACCGCCGAAGTTCTTCACCTCAGCTACCACATTGACGTTCTCCGAGTGAGGCGCCATCGGTACACCTGCATAACTGCGAACGGCACCGAAGTTGATGGTCAGAGGACTCTGGATGAAGTTGGCGTTCGGAGTGAACTTCACCTGGCTGGCGAAATAAACGGAGTCACCCTTGAAACGGGCTTCGTTGTTCAGCAGGTGTATCTCACCCGGAATAACACTTGAACCGTCGGTTACCACAATCATGGCGGTAGTCAGGTCTTCAGGCATCATATAGCGGTCGAAATCTATCGTCAGATAGTCTTCGTATGCGCTGATGTTTTGAACCTCAGGAGCGCTCATGCGTACAAGCGGCATGTTTACTTCCATTTGCGGAGGAGGCACTGGCAACCATTTGGTTTGAGTGGGCTCGTAGCCTTCCTTCGAGAAGCGTACCTGCCACAAAGCAGTAGGCACGTCCCACGCATAGCCACCGGCTTCGTCGGTAAGCATCGGGTTGACCTGGTCGTACGGCTCAGCGTCCCACAGGACAGGCATGTCTGCCTCGTCCATTTTCATGTACGCGGCAGCGGTCACGCCCTCCAGGCGGTTGCTCGAAACGGCCTCATATACGTAGCCAGACGGGTCGGCAATGGCACCAACCGACTTGCATGTCTCGAACGTGGTGGTAATGTCGCCCATACCATAGACGAGGTCCACACGTACCGGCACTTTGTAGGTCTGGATATGTTGCGTCGCAAACCATTCTCCATTACCGTTGTTGAAGGCAGGGATAGAGGTGCGCGAACCGTCCTGACCGATAGCCACGAAGGTCACCGTATCCACTTGGCCGTGGAACGTAGCGCGGAACGTGAAGTCTGCATCCAGATAGTAGTAATAGTACGTCTCGTTGGTCGTGCAGTTGGTCAGGTTCCAGATGATGGTCATGTTCTTCTTGTACCACCTGTTGTAGTGCGTCATCTGAATCTCAACCGGAGCGGCCGCGTCGGCATCGTAGTACGTGCTGCAGGTGTCACTCACAAGACCGGAGATGATGCTGGTGGACGCTTCAGCGTGCATCACAAGCGTGCGGCTTGCGTTGGCGGTAAACGTACAAAGGATATTGTACTTGCCCAGCGCGTTCGAAGTTCCCTGACCTATCGTCTCGTCCTCAGCGGTCTTGATGGTCACCACGGCATTGGCCGGTGCAAAACCGGTCACGTTTACAGTCTTCTGAACCACGTACGAAGGAGCCTGAATGGTGATGGCCTTGCTCTGGAAATAGGTGTTTCCGATGGGCTGAGTCTTGGCCTGGCTGCCATAGTTGAACTCCACGGCTGCGGAAGGATAGTACTCACCCTCAGCCGTCGGCATCACGCAGAAACGCAGCGCCGAGGCGTTGATGTTCGCCAGGTTCACCAGACCGGCACCCACGCGGAGCTGACCGTTCTGGAACGAGTAGCTCACCGCACTCGAACCTACCATCACGGAGTTCTCCACCAGTTGTACGTTCTCCGGCAGGTCAACCACGTAGAAGAGGTTGGAGATGTCGGCACGGTACTCCTCGAGGAACTCCACCTCTGCTGTCAGAATCAGCTGACCGGCAACCATCACTTCGGTCTTGTTTGCATAGAAGTGCGAGTTGGGGCCAAGGAAGTTGGTGATCTGCGGCTCGGCAGGTATGGAGTTGATGACCAGACGTGTCGTCTGACCGGCCTGTATGCAGAAGTCTTCGCGAACATAGTCCGTGTTCTCCACAAGACCCATCTGCTGATAGAGGTCTAGACGCGACAGCGTACTGTACTTGCCTTCGCGCATCAGCACTACGGAGTAGCATCCTACAGGCAGGTTCGGGATAGCAAAGACAGCACCCAGGTTCAGCTGCTCGATGGAGGACTTGCCCAGCAGGTTTCCTTCTCCGTCATAGAGCAGACCGACGGTGTTCTCCACGTTGCCTGCAATAGTCACGATGATGTTTCCGGTCTCTACGCGCACAGTGTCCTTGCCTCCCACGGGTTTCTTGTCGAGGTAGATCCAAACGCCATTGTGACCCGGTGCAGTCACCGTGAACGTGTCCTTCGGGAAGATGTACGTAGCCAACTCACCCAACGGAGCCACGTTGATCTTGGTGTTGTACTGCATAGGCAGCCACGGCGAAAGCGGACCGGTTCCCAGTACCTGGTTCCCTGCAGTGTTCAGCCACGAAACGAGGCACTGGTCGGTTATCTCTGTCGTGTCCACAAAGACGCGAGCAGGGATCCTGCCCAGCATAGCCGAGTTGGTCAGATAGATGGTAGTATCGGCATTCAGCACAATGGTCGTCATGTCCATCGTGAACCCGAGGCTGCTGTGGAGCGACACGGTGTAGGTGTTCCCCTTCAGCAGGTTGGGCAGTTCGTAACGAATCTGATTCGTGCTCAACGGCAGGCGTGCTGCGGCTGAATCACCCAATTGCTGCAACGCGAGGTACATGCCCTCTTCTATCATCTCGGGATACACCACCAGATTGGCCGTAGTGCTCGTAGCCATCGCCACGATATTGAACTTGCTGGCCCAAAGGGTGTCCGCCAGATAGGTCGTCAACGCCTCTGCCGGCACGTGCACCGTGATGATGTTCGAGTCGTTGAAGTTCATCGGGCGGTAGTTCTCGTCCACGAACGCATATTCCCCCAGTCCGGGCACAGCGGTCGAATACAGATAGATATCTGTCAACCCATTTGCAGCCACGAACGTGTAGTCTGAGATATTGGTCAGCCACGACGGGAAGATTACGGTATGGAGAGTGTCGTTCCATTCCACCAGATAGTTTGTGGAGAAGTACATCATCTCATCCAGTCCCGAGAGATCCACGGTCTTGACATAGTCGCGTGCACCGTTGATGATTTGCTCCACGCCATACAAATTATCCAAGTAGCCCTCCATCCGCACAGTGTAGAGCGGGTTGTAGTTACTACCGTTAGGACCGAGGTCATGGTGCTCCTTCTCGTAGGACGGCAGGTTGTATCGGTCTGCCAATGCGAAGAAGTTCTGCATCGCGTCACCGTTCTGTACGTTGTAAACAGTCAGCGTTCCCGTTGCCAGGTCGTACGTACCCATAGGCAGGTAGCCCGGGTTGCGCGGATTGAAACGGTAATTGGCATAGATCCAGTAAGTGCCCGGAGCGTTGATGGTAATGATGGTGGACGGTTGGGTTCCAATGACATTACCGTTCGCGTCGGTCCAGTTCACAAAGGCCCAGTTATCGCGATCGTAAAGATCCAGCTTAATCTGTTCGGTTTGGCCTTCCACGTAGTTGAGCACCACAGAGTCTCCCTCATAGATGTAGTATCTCTCGTAACGCGTTTGGTTGAATGCGTAGACGGAAGAGAAACCCGGTTCGGGTGCTGTCTCCACATGGAGCGCAATCACATCCGCGAAAGCAGGAACAGCCAACAGGAGAGCAAATGCAGCAACAAGTAGTTGCTTAAAAAGTTTCGTCTTCATATTAGTGCTTATTTCCTAAAACATCAAACTTATCCGAGCCACGCAGGATATATACGTGCCCGTTTTCAATCACTTTCTTCACGCCGTCTTTGCTCAGACCGGAGATGAAGTTCTCAAGAGCAGTAGCATCACCTACGAGGCCAATGATGAATCGTTGGCTGTTCTCGCCCGGAGTGCCGAAGAACGTGTAGTCAGTCAGCGAGAGGTTGGTCATCACGTTGGTCTCTGTATCATACAGGTTCACGTTCAGGCCACGTGTCTCAGGCAGAGAGATGGTGCAGTCGCCGCTCTCCATGAGTTTGACGCCCAGGTAAACGATACCGTTACCCGCCGGGCGCTCGAGGATAGACTGCTTGGCTCCGCCTTGCTGTGCATACAGCTGAGCAGCTGTCGAGCCCGGAGCAAACATCTTCGTGGCATCCACGCCTACCTCATAATCCATCGAAGCAGTCTCGTTCAGGACTACGCGCGCGCGGTCCTTATTATTATTCTGCTCCAGATAGAAGTTCAGCATCGTGCGGGTAGCGCGTTCAGGTGCCCAATACTCTCCTTCGTCCACATAGCCCTGATAGCTGACACCTTCAGCACAAGTGCTGTGCTGTCTGCCTTCCAGCGGCATACGCAGCGCGGCCTCGCCCGGAGCTGCCTGATAGAGGAAGCCCTCGTACGGATAGAGCACGTAGTAGTCGTCAGCAATCGAATAGCTCCTGTAGTAATCGCCACGGCCGGTTTCATACACGGTGATGATACCGTTGCCACCGATGGCACGCGTGTCATAGAAGCACGGATACGGGTTCACCACGAAGTTCCAGTTGGCGTTCCATGCCAGCTCTGCCGGGTGTTGCTGCAGCGGCAGAGACTGTACCGAAGGCGTGAAGATGTTCTGCTTGGCGTTGTCGTCCAATGCAGAGAAGACCATGTCTGCAGTCCCGCCTTGCGTCGTGTAGGCTTGAATGATGAAGCCCTCGCCTGCGCGGAGTGTATCATTTGCCTCCACATCCGTCCAAACGCTGTCATACTCTGCTGCAGCCTGCTGTGCACCGTCGAAGCGGCGGATGCAGTAGTACTGGTGTTCGCCGGCCTGGATGTCGCTCACTTTCTGGTTGAACGGCATGCCGGTGAAATGCCACTTGTCGTTGCAGTACAGTTTGGTCAGCATCGTCACCGTGTCCGCACTCAGCATACCGTCGTTGACGAGCGTCGGGAATACACCGGTATAACCCACAGAGAAGCTCGGGGTGTAGCCCCACTGTATTCCTTCCTGGAATGCACTGAACGGAGATGCGGCACCATAGAACGATTTCATCGCAAACTTGCGCATGTGCAGGGTAGCCATAACCGATACATCCAGGTGGCCGCACATGGTGGTGTCGAACATGTTGCTGTAGAGAATCACAGACGGGTTCTGCACGGCAGGAACGGTCTCTCCGTCGTATGCCATCGGGCGGTCCACTACATAGTCGTAGTTGTCCAAAGGCTCCTCATATGCGTAGCCAAAGGCCAAGTAGATGCTCTTGATGGTGTCGTTGGCGGGCACTACCAGACAGGTGCTCGGACTGGTTACCTCAAGCAGCATGGTTGTGTTGGCAACCACAGAGCTCGGATACATGTGTGCGAACGGGTTGTTGCACAGCACTACGTCCGGACGCAGGTTGTTGATAATCTTCTTCGGATAAACGCCCGAGAGCGCGTCGCAGTCGATGAAATCAAGCGAAGCCGGCAATTCCAGCACGTCGATATGGTTGCAGCACGTGAAGAGGTTCGAACCGAGGGTATCCAGTTGACCGAAGTCAATCGTCTGGAACTCGAAGCCGTACAGCGAGCAGTTGCCCAAACGACTTACACCCGGTTCTACTACGACGTGCTTCGGCTGCTCGTCATAGCTGAAGTGCGTGCTGATGTCTTCGCGCCACGGAGCGATGTTACTACCATAGTCGCTGTAGTCCAAAGTAGAGCCCGAACCGCTGAAGATCAGGCTGTCGCCGCGAAGCGTTACCGTCACATTGCGACTCTGCCAGCTTACGTTGCCACCGGACCAGTCGGTAACTGTACCGGTGATAAGTACCGGGAAGATGCCGTCAATACCTTCGGGCTCAATCCACAGGGTATCCGTGAAAGACCCGGCCTCTTCGACCTTCTGCAAGATATAGAAGTCACAATGGCCATGCGTAAGGAACAGCGAGTCGTACACAATCGAAGTGTGTTGATACATAGGATCCAGTGTCTCAGGAAGCGAGCCTGCGTTGAGCTCTCTGATATCAAGCAACTTGAAGTGAGTGCCTTG